>Ga0224722_1000127_pt1 | contig 43080 bp, 41 predicted proteins | sample Balambano_FR1_Me_FD_161646 | JGI IMG/M metagenome (GOLD analysis project Ga0224722, IMG submission 161646) | Freshwater sediment microbial communities from Lake Towuti, South Sulawesi, Indonesia - Balambano_FR1_MetaG | ecosystem: Environmental > Aquatic > Freshwater > Lake > Sediment | place...
AGCTGGAGCAGACCCTTGACCGGCCGGCGCGCAACAGGTTGACATGATCTGTGTGATTCATTGCAAAATCAGGTTTGTATAATCCTTAGCGCATGCTTAATTCACCCAAAGCCGTGTATCGCTGGGCGCGCCGGCCGGTCAAGGGTCTGCTCCAGCTTACCCGTTACAAAGAATACGTCCTGTTCGTGGCCGTCACCACGTTGATGGGCGCGAAGTTCGGCGGCGGCACGTTCGACCTGCGCCTGCTGATCGTATTGATTGCCAACATTCTTGTGGTCGGCTTTGCCTTCATGTACAACGACGTGGAGGATGCGCCGGACGATGCACTGGACGCCAAGAAGGCGCAACGCAACCCGATCAGCGCGGGCATGATTTCGCCGCGCATGGGCAAGGCGGCCTGCGTGGTGGTCAGCGTGTTGGTGCTCGGCCTATACGCCATGCTGGGCGGCATGGCCTTCCTGCTGGGCGCGCTGTGTCTGGCGCTGGCATTCTTGTATTCGTGGCGCGTGGCGCGTCTAAAGGCGGTGCCGGTGGCCGACCTGATCTCGCACAGCCTGTCGCTGGCCGGCTTGCAATTCCTGTGCGCCTACTTCGCTTTCGACCAGGGCAAGCCCTATAGCTGGCTGTTCTTCCTGTTCGTCGTGCTGATTTCGGTCTACGGCGAGCTGAACAACGAGCTGCGTGACTTCGAAGTAGATCGCAAAGCCGGCATCCGCCACACCGCCGACCTGATCGGTGTGCGCTGGACGAAGGTGCTGATGATTGCGTCCTTGATCGGCGCGGTGTTTCTGTTGGCCGCCTTTCTGGCGCTGGAGATGATCCCGCTGTGGGTGGTGATCGTGCCGCTGGTCATCGCGCCCATGCTATTCGCCGAGCAGTTGTCGAATCTGCTGCAACGCAAGGCGCACGTGATGGATGATCGCGAGGACATGCACGAGCCGGCCGTTCTGGTCGGGCTGATCACCGTCATGGCCTGGTTCATCAGCGACCGGATTGTGTTGTAGCCACTTGCGCCTGCACCGCAATTGGGTCGGCGGCGATGACGCTCTGGCCATATAAGTCCATCGCGCCTACGTCCGACGAGATCATGTGCGGCGAGCCTCGGTCGCCGATGCGCAGCAGGACGGGGAAGCCCGTCCAGTCGGCTTGATTCTCCCCCTCACCCCAGCCCTCTTCCCCTCCGCTTCGCTTCGAGGACGTGCCGCCCCCAGAGGGAGAGGGAGTAAAGAGGGGTGGCATGACGATCCCGACGTTGAACGCGCCCATGCCGGTGTGGTCAATCAGCGCACGCAGGGCGTCGTGCAGCGCATCGGCCAGGGTTTCGTCGAACGCGGCCCCATATATCCACAGGTCTTTTGAGCGATTGGCGGCGAGATAGAAGAAGCCACGCAGGCCGGCAAACTCGACCCCCAGCCCGACATCCTCGTGCGCGGACAGCAGGTCAGCGAAGTAATCCGCCCCGTGCTCACGGCGATATGCAGTTGTGGCGCGCCGTAGCCGCTCGACAAACGCATACGGCCTGCCGCGCCCCAGCCCCATCTGCGCATGCGCGTGCGGGATGGACGCGCCGCCCTTTAACCCGCCGTTCCACATCCACACGAAGTTGCGCGCCGGTGGGTCATAGTCATGCGCGCGGCGCGCCCATTCCAGCGAGGTCGCAAAGTAGTCGCGCATATGGTCGCGCGTGAACTTGAGCGGGTCGTATTCGTCGAAGATCAACACGGCGCACTGGCCATCCCAACGCGCCACGTTGCTGGTGGTGACGCAGTATTTGCCGCGCACCCGGCCAAACACGTCTTCAGCCGTCGTGCGCTCTGGGACGGCGAACACGTCCTCGATTCCGGATTTTGGATTGCCGATTGCCGATTGAGTGGAGTCGCCCTCGCCACGCAGCACCATCGGCCGGTTGGCGCGAATGGGGTTGAACAACGCACCCTCAAGCGTGAAGCGATTCGTGATGCGCACGATGCGCTGATGTTCGATGTTCTCGACGCGACCGAGATGTCGCTCCACCCATGGTCGCATGGTCGCGGGAACGCGGGTCTCGCCGGCCACGGCGTCTACGTCGAAGATGCGCTCGAAGCGTGCACGCCGGTCGGATGGCAAGGCCTTGATGATTTGGGGCAGGTCGGTGATAGTCGTCATGACATGAAAAGAGATATTCGTTATCAAGGCGCAATCGTAAAGGATGACCACGTGTTGTTGATTCGCCATCGCGAGCACGAGACTGGCCGGTCATACTGGCTGTTTCCGGGCGGCGGGATCGAGCCAGGCGAGACAGATGAAGCATGTGTGGCGCGTGAGATGCGCGAAGAAACCAACGTGGAAGTGGTCGTCGAGCGGTTGCTGTATGAGGAACAGACGCCGCAGTCGAATATTTACCTGCGCCGCCGGACGTTTTTGTGCACCATCGCCTCTGGCGAGCCGGTGCCCGGTTACGAGCCTGAGATTGAGGCGCAAGAGAACTATGGCATCGTTGAAGTCAGGTGGTTCGACCTACGTGACATCGTGAGCTGGGGCGATGTGCTCACGACAAACGCCATCACATACCCTCAATTGCTGCGGTTGCGCGCGGCGTTGGGTTATGCGGATGCATCATCAGCGCGGGCTGACGAGTGAGCGACACATATCCTTACACTCGGCCACAATCACCTTGCGTCCGGACGTGATGTCGAAGCCTTCGTAGCCGCAGTGCCATCGCACGTCGCTTCCGAAGAGGTTCACAGCAGTTGACGCACTGCCCGCCACGGCGTCTCGCTGTCAAAGTCGTAATACTTGGTGCTGGTGAGCACGATGCGCTCCGACACAAGGCCGCGCGGCAACGCGCCGTTGTGCAGGCGGATGTGTTGATAGAAACGCGGCGTGAGCGATTCGACGGCCCACATATGCCGGGCGCTGCCACGCCAATGCTGGATGCCATCGTGGTGCGATAGCAGCACCAGGTTGTGCCAGTTGCCGTCGCCCGTTTCGATGGAGCAATAGCCAAGCATGTGCGGGTGCTCGCACAGCTCTGCGACCAATTCAGCGTCCACTTGCGCCATCTCTTCCTGTTCTTGCAAACCAAGCGGCGCGCGTTTTTGCCCGCAGAAGCCGACGATGGTCAGCGCCGTCGCGTCGAGCACATCCTGTGGGCGAATGAGGATGTGTCGCATAGCGCGGCCATCTTCCTCAACGAATTCGAGATGCTGCTGGCAGCGGCAGTCTTCGCCGCTCATCTGGCTCAACAGGCGCGTGAGCGCGCGCCGCAGGCGTTCCAGGTTGTCCACATCGCTTACCGTGCGCGCGGTGTGCGTGAAGGGCTTGTCTTTGATGATGTCATTCGTGCCGAGTTGGATCATGGCATTCTTGGTGACGGGAGTGTATGCGGTTTTCGCTGGCGAGTGGATAATGCCGCGCATGAGCACACAAGGGCAGGCGCAGGTCGTCATCATCGGCGCGGGTATCGTCGGCAGCTCGATCGCCTATCACCTGGCAAAACAGGGTTGGAAAGACGTGATGGTCTTGGAGATGGGCCGTGTGGACGAAGTGCCCGGCAGCACATCGCACGCGCCGGGCGGCGTGGTCGCGCTCAGCCACAGCAAGTTGCTCACGCAGATGGGCCAATATGCCAGCAATTTCTATCGCGGCCTGGCCGACTTCTCGCCCGAACGCAAGAACTACAACTGGGTCGGCGGCCTCGACCTCGCCATCAACGAGCGCCGTTTCAACGATCTCAAGCGCCTGCACGCCGAGAGCAAAAGCTTCCACGCCGAGTCGCGATTGGTCTCGCCCGAAGAGGCGCAAACGCTCATGCCACTGCTCAACCCGCAGGCCATCACCGGCGGCATCTTCGTCAAGAACAGCGCGCTGGTTGCCGGATCGTTGCTCACCAGCGCCATCCAGCGCGACGCGACGGCCATGAACGGCACGCGCTTCGTGCCGCACACGACTGTCACCGATGTAGAGGTGAAGAATAACCGCGTCACGGCGGTCATCACGGACAACCCTGAGCTGCCGCGCATCGCCTGCGACTACGTGGTGCTGGCAACGAATGTGTGGGGGCCGGTGCTGGGCGACAAGCTCGGCGTGCCGATCCCGCTAATGGCCTACGAGCACCAGTATGTGCAGCTCACGCCCATCGCTGCGCTCGAACAGTTCAATCCGAGCAACAAAGAGGACGAGGTCGTTTATCCGACAACGCGCGACCTCGTCCATCAGATTTACTTGCGGCAACACTGGAACAGCATGGGCATCGGCAACTATTGGCACAAGCCCCGCCCGGTCAGCCCGCACGCGATGGGCACGAGCGCGATGCGCGATTTCACGCCTGAGGACTTCGACGATTGTTGGACGCAGTCGGTGAACCTGATGCCCGCGCTCGACGGCGCGCAACTCACGCGCAAGTTCAACGGCATCTTCGCCTTCCCGGTGGACGGCATGCCGATCATGGGTGAGACGCCGGTCAAGGGCTTGTGGACGGCGTGCGGCTCGTGGCTGACGCACGCCGGCGGCGTGGGCAAGAGCATGGCCGAGTGGATGACGCATGGCGATACCGAGTGGGACATGCGCCAGGTGAACGTGCAACGCTTCCATCGCTTCCAGAGCACGCGCGAATTTATCTCGGCCATCAGCGACAAGAACTACGCCGAGATTTACGAGATCGTGCACCCGCGCCAGCCGCTCTCGCGCCCGCGCAACGTGCGCCTCTCGCCGTTTCACGAACGCTGGCAATCGCTCAGCACCAGCTTTGTCAACTTCGCCGGCATCGAACTGCCCAACTGGTGCGAGCAGAACGCGCGGCTGCTGGAGAAATACGAAGACGACATCCCGGCGCGCAGCGGCTGGGCGGCCGAATACTGGTCACCCATTCAGGGCGCGGAGCACCTGGAGACGCGCAGCAACGTGGCGTTGTTCGACCTCACCGGCCTGAGCGTGTTCGAGGCGCGCGGGCCGGGCGCGCTTGCTTACATCGAATATCTGTGCAGCAACAAGTGCGACGTGAAGCCCGGCCGCGTGGTCTACACCTGCTGGCTGACGCCGAAGGGCGGCGTACGGCGCGACCTGGCCGTGGCGCGCTTGAGCGCGGATCGCTTCTGGATGTTCGTTGGCGAGGGCACGCGCCCGCAGGACTGGCAATGGGCCAACCGCTATCTGCCCGCGGATAGCTCGGTGCAACTGGCCGATATCAGCGACACGCTGACGGCACTCGGGCTATGGGGGCCAAACGCGCGCAAGGTATTGGAGAAAGTCACCAGCGACGATGTGAGCAACGCCGGCTTCCCGTATTTCACCAGCAAGTGGATCGAGATCGGCACGACAGCCGTGTATGCCCTGCGCGTGAGCTACGCAGGCGAGTTGGGCTGGGAGTTGCACATCCCGGTGGATCAGGCCGCCCAGGTGTGGGATGCGCTGTGGGAGGCCGGGCGTGAGTTCGGCATGATTGGCGCGGGCAACGGCGCGTTCGATTCGTTGCGGCTGGAGAAGGGGTATCGCGGCTGGGGCACGGATGTGCACACCGAATACACCCCCTACGAGGCCGGCCTGGGCTGGACGGTGAAGCTGGACAAGGGCGACTTCGTCGGGCGCGAGGCGTGCCTGAAGCTGAAGGACGCGCCGCTCAGCCGCAAGCTGTGCTGCATGACGCTCGACGCGCGCGAGGCGACGCTGTTCGGCGCAGAGCCGATCTTCTTACCCCCTGCCCCTAAAGGGGAGAACGGAGCGAGCGGCGCGAATGACCTGCACCCCTTTAGGGGCGGGGGGGTGCTCGGCTACGTCACCAGCGCCAACTTCGGCTACAGCGTCGGCAAGTTCCTGGCATACGGTTATCTGCCGATTGAACATGCGTCGCTGGGGACGAAAGTCGAGATCGAGTATTTTGGCGATCGCTTCGGCGCGACGGTGGCAGAGGATCCGGTGTTCGATGCGAAGATGACGCGGTTGAAGGGGTGATTGAAGCCCTCTCATTGGACGTTGTAGGGTAACGCGGCGATGAAATTGCCGTGCGAGTGCTGTACGGTTAGCTAATGTGGCAGTGTGACGCGCTAGATGTCCCGCTGTTTTGTGTGAAGATTATCATGTTAGCGAGGCAAAGACTATCATTCCACTCAGAAACCTTTGACTTTTAAACGGGAGATTGGTATGAGCAAGGATACTGGTTCACAATCAACCCTGCTTCCACGATTCGGCGCGGATTTTCTACAGGATCATGCTGGACGCATCATAGTGAAACCCGAGGTGGCCTTGGTCGAGCTTGTTGCTAATGCCTGGGATGCAGGAGCCGATCAAGTTAATATCACTTGGCCCGACATTTCACTCCGAATGGACGCTGCGCCGGGGCAGAAAATAGCGGTCACAGACAACGGCACAGGTATGTCTGACGAAGAGTTCACGCGACGCTGGCTGGAATTCAAATACAACCGTCGTGATGAGCAAGGTGACGAAGTCATTGTTCCGTTAGGCAACAAACCAACGTCACGCAGAGCCTTTGGCCGGAATGGCAAAGGACGACACGGGATGTTCTGTTTCTGCAACGCATACGAAGTTGAGACATGGCGACAAGGTATTTCAAATCGCTATCTTGTATCGAAACTTCATTCTTCTGGCGTTACTCCCTTTCAGGTGGAACCTATAGGCTCTGTCGCTAAGAATGGACATGGAACAGTAATCACTGGAGAGTTGTTAAGGAATGTGATGACTATTGAAGGAGTCCGTTCATTGTTAGGAACAAAGTTTGCAACTGATCCGGGTTTTGCTATTCGGGTCAATGATCTGGAAGTTCAACTACAAGATCTTGAGCACTTTAGTACTGCCGAGGAACTATTTGTTCCGGATGTTGGTATCGTTATAGTCCGCCTTATTGACAGCCAAAGGATAGGCAGAACTACGAGGCAACATGGCATCGCTTGGTGGGTAAATAAAAGACTCGTTGGCGAACCCTCCTGGAAGGATTTTAGGGGTATTAACGACTCACTCTTGGATGGAAGGAATGCTGCAGCAAAGCGCTTTACATTCGTTATTGAAGCTGACATTCTTAAAGACTTTGTTCGAGAAGATTGGACAGATTTTGTCGAAGGTGACGTTGTAGAGAAAACACGTGAGGTCGTTCGAAATTATGTTTTAGAGAAACTTTCGAGTATTTTTTTCGATGTTCATCGCGAGAGAAAGAGAAACGTTGTTCGCGATAACCGGGAGATCCTTCGCGGTTTGCCTGCCGGATCACGCCTCTATGTCGGCAAATTTCTTGATCTTATACAAAATCAAATTCCCTCAATTAAGGAACGGGACTTAGATACTGCGCTGACTATCCTTGCGAAACTTGAGCAAACCCGTAGCGGATTTGAGTTGTTGGATAGGCTAGTCAAGCTTGCCCCAAATGACTTTGATCAGTTGAACGATATCTTGAAAAGATGGACTGTTCAGGATGCTGCTGTGGTTCTCAACGAACTCGAGCGGAGACTCAAGGTCATCAAGAGCCTTGAGGCAGTTACAGAAGACCCGAAAGCGGACGAACTTCATGTCATACATCCACTTTTCGAGGGTTCGCTTTGGATCTTCGGGCCAGAATATGAATCGATTTCGTTCATTTCTAATCGCACTCTTGTAACAGTTGTTAAGAAGCTGTTCGGAGACGACGAAACTGTTGAATTTTCAAATGGCCGTCAACGTCCAGATCATGTGGGAATACTTGAGAGATCTATAAGTGTCTACTCACGTGAAAGCTACGATGAGCGATCGGAACCCAGTGGTTACGAGAAAGTTTTAATTATCGAACTTAAACGTGGTGGAGCCCGAATTGGTCTAAATGAGCAACAGCAAGCACAGCGATATGCACTTGAGTTGTCGCGCAGTGGCAAGATTCAAAAAGACACAAGACTCGTGGCATTCGTCTTGGGGACAGAAGTAGATCCACTAATCAGTGAGCCTTCGGAGCAGGGCAATACCAAGATCTTTTGCCGCACGTATAACACTGTGGTCAATCAGGCTCATGCAAGAACGTTCAACCTGCTTAAACACATCAAAGCAGTTAGCCCAGAATCGGTTGCTTACGATCAAGATATAGAGGAAGAGATAGGGAATACACGCAACGGTCAATCGGTTTTGCTCACGCCAACAATATGAACCTGTCGCCGCTAAACCGCGTCCTCGGCTACGACCAACTCTCGCTGGAAGAGAAGATCCGCCGCGCGGTACGGGCGGCAAAGTTGGAGATGACGCCAGCCTGGACTGAGGCCATGCGCGCACTGCCCCCTTATTACAAAGCCGAGGGCGCAAATGAATTGTTTCTGATGGCGCGTGATGCGCTCTATTTCCAGGAGCGTCGCAAAGGACTCAGTGAGCGTGACGCAAAGTTGGTTGTCGCGCAGCGTCTATTAAACAGTAATGACTGGTGACAACGCACCTGAGCGAGATCAGCGCGAGTTCAATCGCAAACTGCTCGAAACATTTGAGCGACTTGGTGTCGAGTACGCCGTTGGCGGTTCGATGGCGGCAATGCTTTATAGCGAAATTCGCTCGACAAGAGACATTGACGTAATGCTGCGCGTCGATTTGTCCAAACTGGAAGTTGTCGTGAATGAGATCGAGAGTTGGCAGGTTTACATTGATCCGTTCGAAACGCTGTTTGAATTTGTATTGCCGGGGAGGTTGCCAATCAACGTCGTAGATGGCATGAGCGGTCTGAAAGCAGATTTGTATGTCGCACAACCGGATGGATTGGACCAATCAGCCATGTCTCGCCGACGCCGCATGCAAATGTATCGTGAACCAGCACTTGAGGCATGGATACTCGCACCTGAAAACGTGATTCTCTATAAGCTCGATTATTTCAAACAGAGCGGCGGCGTGTCACAGAAGCATCCGATTGATATCTCGAAGATGCTCGGTGTGATGGGCAAAGAACTCGACCTCGCGTATCTCGAACATTGGACCCGTGAAATAGGTGTCCTCGACCTGTGGCTGGCCCTGTGGGATGAATTCCAGAAATAGCCTTGACCTCAATCAGCACGCCTCTCCCCAACGGGCAAGGCGCGTAATTTCGACATGCCCAAGAAAACAGGTTTCGTCTCCGCCTCCGGGATTCGTGATCACGTCGGCGACCAGAGCTTCGAGCGCGGTGAACGCTACGCCAACAACGGCTACATCTCCAACCTGCGCAAGAGCGGCAACACACTGAAGGGCATCAGCGAAGGTTCGAGCGGCGGGCCGTATCGCGTCAAGGTCACGGTTGAGGACGGCGCGATCGTCGGCTCAGAATGCAGCTGTCCCATCGGCGGCGGCTGCAAGCACGTCGCTGCGCTATTGCTGGCTTACCTGCACGACCCAGTTGCGGCTGAGGAAGTCGAGGACGGCTCGAAGACGCTCGACAAGCGCAGCAAGCCTCAGTTGATCGAGCTGATCGAACTCATGGTTGAACGGCACCCCGATCTAGAAGATCTGCTCGACATGCCGCTGGCGACAGACGAAAACGTCGTGGCCGATCCAAAGCCATACCAGCGTCAGGCCCAATCTGCCTTTGCCAGCGCCAGCGGTGAATGGGGTTATCAGCGCGGCGTGGCCCGCCAACTTGGCCAGATCATGAAGACGGCCAGCAAGCTTCAGGCGCAGGGCAAGATGGAGCGCGCAGCTGCCGCGTTCGAAGGGATCCTCGCCGCCATCCTGGCGAACGAAGATGACCTGATGAACGACGAGAGTGGCGATTTGGGAAGCGCGGTGAGCGATTGCGTGGAGGAACTGGATGCCTGCCTGCAACATCTGCCGCCGGAAGACAAACAACGCCAACGCATCATCGGGCTGTTTGTCGAATTGGCATTCAAAGATATTGAGATGGGTGGGATTGGGTTGGCCGATGAAGCGAGGGACTGTCTGCGCAAAAGCGCCACGCCACAGGAGAAGCGCGCCATCGCCCAGCAGATCGAACAAGCGTTGCGCCAGCGCGGCGGCGATTCATTTTCATCCGAGTGGCGCCGGCAGGCTCTGGGGAGTTGGCTGCTGGACATGCAGAAGGATTCGCTCGACGACGCGGCTTACTTGCGCATCTGCCGCGAAACCGGCCGCATTGACGACCTGGTCTCGCGCCTGCTTGAGCTCAAGCGCGTGGATGAGGCAGTGGCTGAGTGCCAGCGCGTCAAATCGAACTACGAACTGTCCCGCCTGGCCGAAGTGTTTGCTCAGCACAAGCAGGCTGACCGGATTGAGCCTGTGTTGATTCAGCACGTGCAGGCCGATGCGACGGCCGTGCATGCCGATACGTTGATCGGCTGGCTGCGCGAGCGATGCCAAAAACGCGGCGACATACAGGGCGCGTTGGAATGGACGCTGAAGCTTTTCAAGGCGCACCCCAGTTTGGAGGAATATCGCCACGTGCGAACACTGGCAAACAAGCTGAAGACATGGGCCAGTGTGCGTGAGACATTGCTAGCCGGCCTCAAGCGCGGCAATGACAACACACTGATCATCAGGATATACCTGGAGGAGAAAGATGTCGGAGCTGCGATTGCGGCGCTCAAAGCACGGTCAAGTGGACCATTCTTTTTTGGCGTCTTTGAGAACGAAGATGTGCGCATCCGGGTTGCCAAAGCGGCCGAAGGTGATTATCCGGATGAGGCTATCGCCATCTACCTGAGCGTTGCCGAACAGATGATCGAGCAGCGCAACCGCGGCGCTTACGCTGCTGCATGCGATTACCTGGTGAAGGCAGGCAAGCTGTTTGCCCGGCAGGGCCGGCAGGCTGAGTGGCGGACATATCTGGCCAATCTCGTGGACACAACTAAAACGCTGCGTGCTCTGCGTGAGGAGATGGGTAAAGTGGGGTTGTTGAAATAGCACGTTCGCGTCAGCCGTCATGTCTTGCCTGCGTCGAACGCAGATGAAGCCGCCGCGCCGACGAATGCATTCACCAACGGATTGGATTCACCGCGCAGCGCGCGCCGCTCGTGCTGAAACAACGTGATGAAGAAGAACGGGTGGTCGGTCAGTTCCATCGCGCGCACCTCGCCGCGCGGTCGCGCCCGCAGACGCACAGCGGCGTATCAGCGAAAAGCGATTCATAGTCATGGTTCAAGCCGTAGCGACAGCGATAGCCTTCGTTGATCGTTGTCGCGCCGAAGATGCGCGTGATGCGCGAGCCCGGCTCCAGCAGAATATCGTCAGACTTCTCGACCAACGAACAAGACAGCAGTGAGATCAACGGCATCACAGCGTCCGGCTCGGTCTCGGCGTGCGCCGCGTCGTTCAAGCCAAGCACGTTCTGCGCATATTCCAACAGCGCATGTTGAAAGCCGCCGCAGGTGCCGAGGAAGGGCCGGCCCGTTTCACGTGCAAATCGAATCGCCGCCAATGCGCCGGCGGTGCTGCGATATGGGCTGGCCGGCACGCACCAGATCGCGTGCGCCTCTGCCAGTTGCGCCGCAGCATCCGTGATGGTGTCAGTGCCAACCCAGTCAAACTCAACCGACTGACTGCACTCGTCGCCAGCGCGCTTCAATGCCATCGGGATGGCTTGGTGCGATGGCACGGAAGGATCGTAATCACCGATGAGCGCGATGCGGACAGCGCTTGTAGTTGTCATGAGTGGGCATCATAGCGGCGCGGTTTGTGTCGTTGCCCGTGTTCGGCGCTGTCGCAACGTGTACGCCAACATGGCCAACCCGAACACGCCGATGACCACCTCCGCCGCGACAATGCCGCCGAAGCGCTGCGCGGTGACCGCGGCGAAGTTCGCCAGGCCGTGAACCGCCATCGCGGCCAGCACCCACTTGAACCCGCCGCCCTCGACCGCGCGCATGACCATCACGCTCAGGCCAATGTGCAGCAGGATGGCAAAGACGCGCTCGATCAGCGACGCGGCGATGACGCCAGCGCCCACGCCGCGCACGGCGTCAATCTGCGCCGCAAGCGCATCGGCCTGCGCGGGCGCAGCGGCGCGCGTTTGTGCCAGCAACGCATCAGCGTTGGCGAGCAGGAACAAGTTGCCCATGGCCGCGCCGCCGACGATCAAGATCGCCTCGATGCCGCCGTGGCCCGCGCCGAACATCACGGCGTTGTTCCAGCCGCGCACATCTTTGGCGATGAAGCGCAGCACCAGGTAGCGCGCCGTCTCCTCGAACAAGCCGGCCGAGAACGACAACACGACGGCGTTGAACCAGAAGTTGCCCTCCTGCCCAAAGTCCAGGCCAAATGTTTGGCTCAAGACGGTCAGGCCGATCAGGATGGGCAGCCGGGCAAGCTGCGAGGCGACGAACGCCAGCGCGCCCCATACCCAGGCGCGCCACGGTGCGGGCAGCCGGCGGTGCAGCACAATCGCCAGCGCGATGACACCACCGAAGACGAGCATGGCTTGCGAGGCAAACAAGACCATCGGCGACATGGCGCGGCTAGGATAACATTCGCGCAACGTCAAAACGCCATGCTCATCACCAGCCTCGCCAACCCGCGCGTCAAGCACGTCGTCGCGCTCAGCCACAAGCGCCAGCGCGACGAGGACGGGCTGATGCTGGTCGAGGGCTTCGACCCGCTCTCGCTGGCGTTGGACTGCGGCGTGCGCCTGCAGACGGTCTTCATCTGCCCCGACCTGTTCAAGCCGGCGCACAGCCCCGATGCGCACGACAAGCTGTTGTGGCGCGTGCGCGACGGCGGCGCAGAGGTAATTGAGACCACGCGGCCGGTATTCGAGAAAATGGCCTATCGCGACGGGCCGGATGGCTGGCTGGCGGTGGTGATGCGGCCAGACTTTTCTCTAGGCCGACTCGTAGAGACGCGCCATGGCGCGTCTGTACATGCGCCTCTGATCCTCGTTGCGGAAGGTGTGGAGAAACCCGGCAACCTGGGCGCGATGCTGCGCACGTGCGATGCGGCCGGCGTGGATGCGTTTATCTTCTGCGACCCGGTGGCCGACCTGACCAACCCCAACGTCGTGCGCGCCTCGCAGGGCACGCTGTTCAGCGTGCCGGTGGCGCAATGCACCAGCGCCGAAGCCATCGCCTGGCTGCGCGCGCGCGGCATCGCCATCGTGGCCACCACGCCCAACCCGGTGCGCGGCCAGTTGCCGCTGAGCTACACGCAGTTCGACTTCACGCAGCCGTGCGCGGTCGTGATGGGCGAGGAGAAATATGGGCTGACGCAGACGTGGCTAGATGGGGCCGATGCGGCGGTGCGCATCCCGATGGCGGGGCGGATCAACTCGCTCAACGTGGCTACTAGCGCGGCGCTCATAATCTACGAGGCGGTCAAGCAGCGTGGTATCCTCTAACTACTAGCGCGTCATCGGGACGCGATTCCTCGGACGGCAGCGTAAGTTCCCCTTACAGCGAAGGATGCCTTTCGCGGCAGCCTTTCCCTTCGCAAGAGAGTTTGTAGTAAGTATGAAGTTTTCCGAATTTGGCCTCGACGCGCGCCTGATGCGCGCCATCACCGAGGCCGGCTATGAGACGCCGACGCCAATTCAGGCCGCGGCTATTCCAGTGGCGCTGACCGGCCAAGATCTGGTCGGCACGGCCCAGACCGGCACCGGCAAGACCGCCGCGTTCGTACTGCCCATATTGCAGCGCCTGCTCAAGGAGCACGCGACTGCGCCGCATCACGCCCGCTTTCACCGCGCGCTGATCGTCACGCCCACGCGCGAGTTGGCCGAGCAGATCAACGACACGATCAAGGCCTTGGCGCGGCACACGCGCATCCGCAGCGCCACGATCTATGGCGGCGTGGGCGCTGGCCCGCAGGAGCGCGCTCTGCGCGACGGCGTCGAAATTCTGGTCGCCTGTCCCGGCCGCCTGCTCGATCACATTGACGCCGGGCTGTGCAAGCTCGACAAGATCGAGGTGCTGGTGCTGGATGAGGCCGACCGCATGTTCGACATGGGCTTCCTGCCGCAGGTGCGGCGCGTGCTCAGCCACGTCGCCAGGCAGCGCCAGACCCTGTTGTTCTCGGCCACCTTCCCGCGCGAGGTGGAAGAGCTGGCCCGCCAGTCGCTGCACAAGCCGCAGCGCATCGCCGTCGGCATCAGCGCGCCGGCCACGACCGTGACGCACGCGCTGTATCCCGTGCCGCAACACCTCAAGCTCGACCTGTTGACCGCGCTGTTGAAGAAGACGGATGCGTTCTCGATGCTGGTGTTCACCCGAACCAAGCACCGCGCCGAGAAGGTGGCGCGCGTGCTGGCCAAGCAGGGCTTCGAAACAACCAGCCTGCACAGCGACCGCTCACAGAACCAACGCCAGCGCGCGCTACAGGGCTTCAAGGACGGCAAGTACCAGATCATGGTGGCGACCGACATCGCTGCGCGCGGCTTGGACATCGAGAGCGTGTCGCACGTGATCAACTTCGACATCCCCGACACGGTGGACGCTTACATCCACCGCATCGGCCGCACCGGCCGGGCCGAGCGCGAGGGTGATGCCTTCACGTTGATCACACCCGAGGACAACGGCATGGTGCGCGACATCGAGCGCGCGCTGAAGAAGCCCATCGAGCGGCGCAAGCTGGACGGCTTCGACTACGCGATGCCTGCGCCGGATAAGCCGGCGAATCAACAGGCGCAATCGCAGCGGCCGCCGCGGCGCGAACGCGCGCCGCAGCCGCAGGCGCACGGTCACCCTCAACCGCAAAGTCAGAATGGGCGTGCGCCACAAGGCCGGCCATCAAGCCCAAATGGGCGGCCCCAAGGCCAAGCGAACTACGCCCGCCGGCCGAATAACGGCCAGCGGCAGCGCGGCCAGCAGCGGCGGCCTCACGCAACGCCGTCGAGGTAGTTCATCTCCGGCGTGAGCGGCCAGCGATGTTGATCTGGCGGACGGGTGTTGCGCGCCCAAGCCCGTAACACACCGTTGTCGGCGCGCTTGGCGGCCATCTTGGCTGCGATGGATTCAGGATCCCACCCGTCGAGCAGGCGCGTCGTCAATTCGGCGCGCACTGCCTGGCAGGCTGGGTCGTGCGCCCGATCTACTTGCTCGCCGGGGTCTGCGTCCAGGTCGAATAACTGCGGCGCGAGGCCGTGGTAGTAGATCAACTTCCACTGGCCCTGCCGGATCATGCGTTGATAGGTGCGGCCACCGTCAATGACGGGTGGCACATATTCGTCGGCGCAGTATTCGGAGAAGGCGACGTCGTCCCAGGGCGGCGTGGGGCGAGCATCCGAAATTAACCCCAAGAAGCTGCGGCCCGGCGAATTCGGCAAGGGCGGCGCGCCCAATGCGTCGAGCATAGTCGCGGTCACGTCCAGCGCGCTCACCACCCGGCTGCAACGCTGGCCGGCGGGGATCGCACTCGGCCAAGACAGGATCAGCGGCACCTTGACCGACTCCTCGTAAAACACGTGCTTCCACCACAAGCCGTGCTCGCCCACCATGTCGCCGTGGTCAGACGTGTAAATGATTAGCGTGTCCTCGGCCAGGCCGTTGGCTTCCAGCGCGCGCAGGATTTGGCCGATGAGCACGTCCACGCGCTGCACCAACCCCCAATAGGCGGCGCGGGCGCGGAGCACTTCTGCATCTGTCACTTCGACGATGCCGGTGTGCTCGCGCCAGGCGCGAAGGAAGGGGTGCGTGACCTGATCCATGGGCAACGGCTTCGTTGGCGGGGTCATATGCCCGGCGTAACGCGCAAAGTCCTCCCGCCGAGCCACATACGGTGGATGAGGCAGCATGAACCCCACGCTCAGGCTGAACGGCGCGTCTGTGCCGTTAGCCCGCTCCGCGCCCAGGCGATTCAGATAGTCCACGGCCGTCGCGGCCACATCCTCATCGTGCACCTGATAGGCCGACTGGCCTGCGCCGGACTTGGTCAGGCTGACGCGCTCAGGGCCAGCCGTGCCATCCAGCACACCCCGCGCCGCGCCGCGCCCACCGATGTGGTTGGGGCCATGATCGCCTACGAATCGTTCGGCATAGCCGTGCAACTGATCGGGGCCGAGGGCGTGCATCCGCCCGATCAGCACAGGGTGATAGCCCGCGGCGCCCATGGCGTGCGCCAGCGTGGGAATGCCCGAGTCGAGCACGTGGCTATTCGTCCACACTTCGTTCTGGTGCGGATGCCGGCCGGTCAGCATGGACATGCGCGACGGCACACAGATGGGCGAGGGGCAATACACGTTCTCGAACACGGCGCCGTTCGCGGCCAACTGATCCAGGTTGGGCGTCTCCACTAGCGGGTCACCGTAGCAGCCTGTGACATACGGATTGTGCTGATCGGTGTGGATGTAGAGCAGGTTGGGGCGGTTGGCGGCTGGGTGTGAGGTCATCGCTGTGCACAGTGTAGCGGTTGTGCCATTGGCAGCCATCAACCGAATCCGCGCTCAAAGCGCAATGCGCTCGCCAATCGCCGGCACGCGCACGCGCCCGGGCAGGCCGAGGCGCGCCCATTCGGCTTGCGCGTGCGCCTGCCACTCGTCATCCAGCCAACCGAAGCCGTCGCCGCGGTTGTCCTCGTGGCCGCTCAGGTGCATCAGCCACGTCTCGCGCGGCGTAAGGGCGCGCACGTTTGGCAGTTGCGATTGAAAGCAGGCGTGGCTGGCCGGCCGCTGGGCTGTGCCGGCAAAGCGCCATGTGTTGCAATCGAGGCAAAGCACGTCGGCATCGCGCGCCAGCGCAATCGCCGTCGCATGCGCCTCGGTCTGCGGATCGGTGATCCAGGTGTTGGTGTTGTCCATGTCCCAGAACAGCACAGCCTTGCGCGTCCCCGTCTGGATGACGAAGCCGGCGCAACTGGGCTGACGGCGGGATGGGTCGCTGGCGTCGGGCACGATGTCGGCGCTGCTGTGATGCAGCGTGATCGGCGTGACGCGCAGGCCCGGCGCGTCTATCGGCACGGACGCGAGCATCACGCCGGCGTCATCGAAACCGGGCGCGATGACGGAGTCGGTGAAGGCGCGCCACGCGCCGCCCTGCTCGCGCGCCAGCCATTGGGCCGAGCCTTCGCGGCACCATGTCTTCACGCGCGCAAACGGCTGGCCGCGCCCGGCGCACGTGCGCATCCAGCCGGCGCAGATTCGGCCCAACTCAATCGTATGGTCGGAGTGCCAGTGCGTCAGCAAGAGCCAATCCAGCCGAGCATGCGCGCCACGAAGCAGTGGGTTGGCCGCCATGCTGTCGGAGATGCCGCCCCCGCAATCAATCAGGGCGTGAAAGGCGGTGTGGCCATCATCATCTGTGCCGAGCAACGACATGGACGTGTTGGCGGCCCGCTCAGGCCGGGTGCAGCGCGGGCAGTCACAGCCGAACTCACGGGGAAAGGCGTTGTCGAGGCCGTTGACGATGAGCGTGTAGATCATGTTGCTGTCTCAACCGTAGGTGGGTGACATTAAGTTCAGGTGGTGTGCGGGCTAAACGATGCACTGTGATTACATGAGGTTTTTCAAAAGAGTCGCGTCGTCATTCCCGCGAAGGCGGGAATCCACTGACTCTACAGGCTGGATTCCCGTCCCGTGATCCCCGTTCCGTGAGCCGGACCGGTGAACGGGATCGGGGACTTTCGCGGGAATGACGGTCAAGGGCCTCAGGTAATCAGCGTTGCTCTTCGTGCGCGCTTGCCCTCCGAATGGAGGGTTGTGGTTCAATGCGCCGCATGAAACTTGGTCTTGGACTCTACGGCAACATGCTCGACGCGGATCACTTCCGTTTTGCCAAACAGTGCGGCGCAACGCACATCGTCGCTCACATCGTCGGCCACTTCAAGAAGCCGGACAGCGCGGCGCTGACCACCGAAGGCTCACCGCTGTATGGCTTTGGCGTCAGCGACCCGATGGACGGCACATGGCGCTATGAATGGTTCCGCGATCTGAAGGCGGCCATCAATGCCGAAGGGCTGGAACTGGAAGCCATCGAAAATTTCGAGCCAGCCCATTGGTACGACGTGCTGCTGGATGGCCCCAGGCGCGACGCCCAGATGGCTCATCTCAAGCAGATCATCCGCGACATGGGCCGGGCCGGCATCCCGATCATGGGCTACAACTTCAGCCTGGCTGGCGTGTGGGGGCGCGACCATGGCCCGTTCGCGCGCGGCAAGGCCGTCTCAGTTGGCTACCACAACGCCGTCGAGACGCCCATCCCCAACGGCATGGTGTGGAACATGGTCTACGACACGGCGACCTTTGACCCCGAGGGCAAGCGCGGCACGGTCGCGCCGATCACGCACGAGCAATTCTGGGAGCGCTATGCCCGCTTTGTAGCCGAGATGGTGCCGGTGGCGGAAGAGGCCAACGTGAAGCTGGTGATGCACCCCGACGACCCGCCGCTGCCCACGCTGCGCGGCACGCCCCGGCTGGTGTATCGCTGGGATCTGTATCAGCGCATGCTCGACCTCTCGCCCAGCCAGCACCACGGCATGGAGTTCTGCATGGGCACGCTGGCCGAGATGAGCGATGCGTTCGGCGGGCGCGCCGGCTTCGCCGATTACTACGACATGGTGGATCGCTATAGCGCCACCGGCCGCATTGGCTACATCCACTTTCGCAACGTCAAGGGACAGGTGCCGGTGTATGAAGAGGTGTTCGTGGACGAGGGCGACGTGGACATGATCCAGGCGCTGCGCGTACTGCACAAGAACAATTTCGACGGCGTGCTCATCCCCGACCACACGCCGGCCATGAGCTGCCCCGCGCCGTGGCACACTGGCAAGGCCTTTGCCTTGGGCTACATGAAAGCGGCGATGAAGATGATCGAAACGTCGTAGCGCATCACAGCACCGGCGGCGTGATGGCCGTCAGCCACACAGCCTGCTTGCGGCCGAGGACGTGAAACTCGCGCAGCGCGCTCAGGTGAAAGTAAATGCTGTCGCCAGCTTGGAGGATGTGATCGCTCTCGTGCAACCGCACGCGCACGCTGCCCTCCAACACATACACGCACTCCTCGGCGTCGTGCGGCGGCACGCGCGCAATGTTGCCCGTGCCGGGCTTGCCGCGCGAGATAAACACCTCCAACCGCCCGCGCAGGTTGGGCACCAACAGTTCGCTGGTCAAGTCCTCTTGCGGGAACTTGATCAGCGTGCGCTCCTTGTGCCGCACCACCGGGTTCTGGCCATTGGTGCGGGTGAAGTAGAAGAACGGCACGTCGAGCGCCCCGGCGATCTTGATCAGCGAGTCGAGCGACGGGCTGGTGCGATTGCGCTCGACCAGGCTGAGGAAGCTGGCGGTGAGACCGGTCTGCTCGGCCAATTCGCGCAGGCCGAGGCCGAGCTCCTTGCGACGCTCGCGGATGCGCGCGCCGATCACATTCGCGTTTGCGCCAGGTGCTGCCGGCTTCGCGGTGGCCTTATTCTTTTTATTCGCAGTCGCCACGGGCGAGAGTTTAGCACTTGCGCAAAGATTGAACTTTGCTCAACTTTTTGAGTATCAGTTGACGCATGTGCTTTGCGATGCTACAGTTTCGGCACATCGCAATCGCGCACCCAGCCGTGCCCGCGCCCACGCCACCAACGGAGTGATTCATGACCCCAGAGCAAGTGCGCAAGATGATCGAGCAAATGGCCGAAGCCATGATGAGCCAGGATGATGACGCTGTCGTCAGCTTCTTCGCCGACGACGCAGTAATGATCGCGCCGTCGGGCCGCTTCACCGGCAGGCAAGCCATCTACGACGCTGGCCACAGCTTTAATCAGGCCTACACCGGCATCCTGATCCAGGTGAAGGAGGTGATCTGTTGCGGCAACAAGGGCGTGGTCGAATGGTCCTTTGCCGAGACGCGCAAGTCCGATGGTTACACCCACGTGATGGAGGACGCCATCGTCTTTCACCTGCGCGACGACGGCAAGGTGACGTACTGGCGGGAGTACTTCGACCCCGGCCAGGTGGACCTGATTTAGTGATGGTGATCTGAGTTTGTTTGTCTCCTCGCAGAGATGGCCGTTATTTCCAAACGCATTTAAGCAATCAAAAGGAGAGTTGACATGTCTGCTCGAGCTCGAAAGAACCGCATCTCGATGGCTGGCCTGGCGCTGACGCTTGCATTGCTGGCCGCCTGCGCCGCACCCGCACCAGCAGCCCCAGCAGCCCCAGCAGCCCCGGCTGCACCTGCGCCCGCCGAACCCGCGGCAGCGACAGAAGCGCCCGCTGCCACCGAAGCGCCCGCCGCCGCCGAAGGCGGTGAATCCAAGGTCATCACCTGGTATTACTACGACCAGAACAACACCGACCCGCAAGCCAACGAGCGCGTCGGCAACTTCTACATCGCCAAGACCATCCCGCTGTTCAACGAAGCCAATAAGGGCCAGTTCGTGTGGGAGAACGTGCCGCGCGATTACAACCTGGTGCTCGACCTGGTGACCGGCGTGCAGAACGACGGCGATGTGCCCGACGTGATGCAGTTCGACATCACCAACCTGCCGACATACATCCTAAACAACACCATTCAGGATGTGGAATGGGCCAAGAGCGAGCCGTGGTTCGCCGATCTCGACCCGCAGGCGGTCGAAGCGTGCACCGTGGATGGCAAGCTGATGTGCATCCCAATCAGCGAATCGCCGTGGCTGACGTATTACTGGACCGAGTTGTATCCGGACGGCTTCCCCAAGACGCCGGCGGAACTGCTCACCGCCGGCGAGGCGCTGGCCACCGATGGCAAGTTCGCCATGACCTATTGGGGCAACACCGCCTTCGATGGCGAAGCGGCCGGGCGCTACTTCTATCAGACCATCGCCGGCTTTGGCGGCAGCTACGACGACGGCGCGGGCAAGTTGAAGCTCAACACGCCGGAGAATGTCAAGGCCATCGAGTTCATGCGCGAAGTCGTCAGCAAGGGCCTATCGAACGAGTCGGTGTTTGCCGGCAACTTCGAGGAAGAGGCCGCCTTCAAGGACGGCACCGCCGGCGCTTTCCCGACCGGCTTCTTCATCGCGGTGCGCTATTTGAATCCGCTCAAATCGCCATCGGCCAAGGACTACGCCAACATCGAAGAAGCCGTGAACGACAAGGCCATCGGCCTGGCCCCCTACGTGGCCGATGAGGGCAAGCAACCCGGCTGCGCGCTCGACTTGTTCGGCTTCGTCGTGCCGCGCACGGCCAAGAACGTGGACGGTGCCAAGGCATATATCAACTGGGTGATGGATAAGGCCAACACCGTGGATTGGATCGTGAACGCCGGCGGCGGCTTCCCCACCGGGCAGGCGCTGCGGGCCGACCCGACCTTCCAGACCGAGCTATACAAGCAGGCTCAGGCGGTGAGCGAGGCCAGCGTGTGCAAGCCGTGGTATGGTTCGTTGCGTCGCATCCCCGAAGCCAAGAAGATCATCACCAACACGATCTACGACTTGATCAAGACCGATCCGAGCGCCGACATCGCAGCCGCGCTGACCAAGGCCGAGGACGAATACAACGCTGGCAACTAGGGTGCTTACGCCGCCGTCTCCCCCTCGGCGACGTGACACCTAAAATTGCAATGGGCGCAGGTAGCAATGCCTGCGCCCGTTTCTTTGATCACGCGTGATGGCTGCATCTCCAGCGCTTGAGTCCACAAAACGCCGCAACCGGCTGAGTCTCTCACGCACGCTGCCCTTCTGGCTGCTGTTGCCGGGCCTGGCCATCATCGCGGCCATCCAGCTCTACCCGGCGCTGTTCACGTTCTACCTCGGCTTTCAACGCATCGAGCCGGGCACCGGACGCTATGTCTTCCGTGGGTTGGACAACTTCGCCCGGCTGCTCACCAACAGCAGCTTCATCGAGAGCATCGGCCATACGGTTATTTTCCTGTTTGGCTATTGCGTTCTGGCGATGGGTCTGGCGACGGGCATCGCGCTATTGCTGCGCCAGCGGTTGCGGCTGAACGCGTTCGCCATCACGGTAATTTTTATTCCGTGGGTGCTGAGCGATGTGATCGTGGGCGTGGTGTGGCGTCTGTTCGTCGTGCCGGATTACGGCCTGTTCTCGCCGTTCTTCACCAACCCGGCCTTGTTCCCGCCGCGCGGCATCAGCGTGCTCACATCGCCGCCGCCGCCCTCGCTGATCGAGGGCGTGTCGTTCCCGCCCGCGCCGGCGCTGGTGTTTTTGATCTTCGCCGCGGTGTGGAAGGTGTTGCCGTTTATCACCCTGCTCATCCTGGCGGCGCTGCAAACCGTGCCGAATGAAGTGCTCGAAAGCGCCTCGATTGACGGCGCGACCGGCCCGCAGTCGTTCCGCTTCATCACCCTGCCCCTGATTCTGCCGGTGCTCACCGTCGCGCTGATCAACCTGATCCTCGGCGGCATCAACGGCGTGGGCATGGTGTTCAGCCTCACCGGCGGCGGCCCCGGCACCGCCACCGAAGTGCTGAGCTATCTGCTGTATTCCATCGGCTTCGCCCGGCTCGACTTTGGCCTGGCCGCCGCGCTGTCGGTCATCATGACCATCGTCAATCTTGGCTTGGTGCTGCTCACGCTGCGCCTGTCCGCGCCACAGGAGGAGTGAGGGATGCCATTCCAATTCAGAGAAAGCACACTGAGCGGAGCATTGGGAGCAGAGCGACCGATGTGTAGTCGAAGTGCGCGTCGTGGCCGAAGTTCCAAATCGCACCCTTCGACTTCACTTCGCCCCTCGCTGGCGCTCGGTGCTTCGTTCCGCTCAGAGTGCTTGGTCGGACACACGGGGGTGGACTAAATGGCCGCTCAGTCTCTGTCCCTCAGCCCAGCCACAACTTACCGCTCCCAGAAGCGCGTGCGCCGTTGGCTGATCGGCGGCGCGCTGTTGCTGGTGTGTGCGGTCATGCTGTTCCCGGTGGTCAGCACGGTGCTGCTCTCATTCAAGCAGCAAGACGATGTGCGCCGCAAGCCACCCGTGTTCCTGCCGTGCGACAACGCCGAGGGCCAGTTCGACCTGACGGCCTGCCGCTTCGACCTGGAAGGCTACAGCCGCGTGCTGCTGCTCAAGCCCGACCCGAACGCGATGCTCGGCATCCAGATCACTGGCCGCATCTTCAGCACCTATCTGCCGAATACGATCTTCTATGCGGTCCTCTCGGCACTGCTGGTGACCGTGATCTCCGGCATGTCGGCCTATGCCTATTCGCGCTATCGCTTCCGCGGGCGGCGCTTCCTCATGGTCAGCCTGCTGGCGCTGGCTGGCGTGCCCATCCTGACCATGCTGCTGGCCATGTCGCAGATGGGCAACGCCCTGCGGCGGGCATTGCCCGGCTATGAAGAGCGGCTGTATATGGTCGTGGTCTACATCGGCTTCGAGTTGCCGTTCGCCATCTGGGTGGTCAAGGGCTTCTTCGACACCATCCCGCGCGAACTGGAGGAGGCAGCGCTGATTGACGGTTGCTCGCCCGTCGGCGCGCTCGGGCGCATCGTCATGCCGCTGGCGCTGCCCGGCCTCACGTCCATCTTCCTGTTGTGCTTCGTCAACGTGTGGAACGAGTTCGTCGTCAACTATCTGTTGATGAGCAAGCAGACCTTGCGCGGGGCGATGTATGGAGTCTACGACTTCATCGCCCAATCGCTCACCGGCTTCAACGCCCTGGCCGCCGCGTGCGTGCTGGTCATGATCCCGGTCGTGGTCGTGTTCCTGTTCACGCGCAAGGTGTTCTTCCAGGCCATGGTCGAGGGGGCAGTGAAAGGCTGACGGCGGTGATGTATTTCTCGGCTTGCGCGCCTCTGTTCTGGCATGACCCATGAGGTCGTCACTAGAACCGGCATAGCAAGTGGAGAAATACATCATGAAAAAGACTGTTCGCGCAGCCGGCGTGTTGGCGCTGGCGTTCGCCCCGATCGCTGCGCGCGGTGCGCACGCCCAAACACCCATCACCAGCACAGGACAACTGAAGCAGGCCTGTAAAAGCAGCCCCGGCAACCGCGTTGTCTTCAACACCTCGACCGGCATCAAAGAAGGCGTCCTGCGCGGCGTCACGCTGCCGAACTACGAAAATGTCAGCACCGGCTGCACGATTGTGCTGGGCCAATCCAGCAAGTTCAAGTTCGATGGCGTGGCGATGAACTTTGCCGGCCCGCTGGGCATCGAGAGCGCGACGGGCAATGAGTTGGAGTTCGACAAGGCCAACATCTATGCGCAATCGGTCACGATTGCGCTGCCCGGCGATGCAAGCGCGTTGTTCATTAAAGAGGTGAATATCAACTCGCTGGCCGGGGACACCACGGTCAACTTCGGCAACAACGGCAAGCTCGAAGCCAACGGCAGCAGCGCTTCATGCACGCGCGTGCTGGAGGCCAGCAACTCTGTGCGTCTGAGCGCAGGCGACAAGTTCAGCGCGTCGTTCAGCCAGGGATATATCTGGGGTGTGAACGGTGTGGACATCAACCTGACTGGCGCAGAGACCGTCTACAAAGTCAACGAGTTCAACACCCATTCTCAGCCCGGCACGGTCAGTATGCGCGCCAGCGGGGCGAAGTCCACGTTCGAGTTGGGCCGAGGCAGCTTCTACGGTTACGCCGGCTTGTCGCTGGAGATGACCGGTGCCGAAGCGCAATTGATCACCTCGAACTTCACAGCCTTCAACACCTACGTCGGCGCGGGTGTGCGCATCAGTGTGGGCGCGAACCAGCCGAAGGGAACCATCAAGATGGATCAGCCGCTCTTCGGCGGCGCAGGTGGGCTGGTCATCCAGGCGGGCATGGGCGGCTTGGAGAGCATGATCGAGTTCATCAAGGGTTCCGTGATCGGTATGGCGGACGCAGGTGTGACGATCGAGACCGGCGCAGGCAGCAACACCACGGTCAAGGACTCGTCCATCCGGCCCGGCGGCGGCGCTGCACCGATTCGCATTCGGGCCGGCGCAGGCGGCTTCTGCCTGGCCGAGAACAACACGCTGGCAGGCGCGCCGCCGCTACGCGACTCGAATTCCGCTCGGCGTGCTTAGTACTCTATATCGCAAACAAGCTCTAAACGCGAGCCATCATCGGCTTCGCTGCAAGATTGACGATCTTCTCCGGCTGGTTGGCGCGATACCACGCTACCGCGTCGCGCAGGGTGTCCTCGACCGGGCGCGGCCGATGCCCCAACTCGCGCTGCGCCTTCGATGCGTCAACCTGACTGCGATCCTGCAATGTGCGAATGCCCGTCACGGTGATGAGCGTCTCCGTGCCGCGCAAGCGTGCCATCGCCTCAGACGCATAGGCCATCAGCAACGCCACCGGGTAAGAGATGCGCAGGCGCGGGCTTCGCACGCCGCTCACTTTCTCCAGCGTCATCATGATCTCTTCCAGCGTGACCTGCCGGTTGGCGATGATGTAACGCTCGCCACTGCGGCCCTTCTCCACGGCGTTGATCATGGCCTGCGCCACGTCGCGGGCATCAACGATGGTGCTGCGTCCCTCGATGATGGCCGGCAACTTGCCATTCAGAAAGTCGAGGGTCAGTTGCCCCGCGGCGGTAGGCGCGGCATCGCCCGGTCCCCAGATCCACGTCGGCAGCATCAGCACCACGGGCAGCGCATGCGATCGCTTGGCGAGCCACTCGGCGATGCGTTGCTCGGCCAGCACCTTGCTCTTGAAATACAGGTTCTGCTCCTGAAATGGGCCGGGTGGCGTGGATTCGTTGATGACCTCACCACTCGTCGCATCAAAGATGCCGGAGGAGCTGACGTAGATGACTTTATTGATGCCCGCTTGTTCAGCGCGGTTCAACAAGTCAATTGTGCCTTCGACGTTGATGCGTTGCAGCTTGGCCCAATGATCAGTTCCGCTGCCCAGATACTCGCGGAAATACGCTGCGGTGTGAAAGAGCACATCACATCCTCGCAACGCATCGGCAAACGTGGCGTTGTCTTCGATGTCGCCCTTGACCACGGTGAGGTGAGGTGAACTGCCCAGCTGCTTGTGCGCTTTCTCCGGCGAGCGAGCCAGCGCAGTTATCTCGTGCCCCTGCTCCAATAATTGCTTCACCAGGTTGCTGCCCAACAAACCCGTGCTACCCGTGACAAACGCTTTCATTTTTGCCTCCACTCGTTGTATGATTCGGCCAATGTTTACATTGTCATCATAGCCAGTGTGTTTACATTGTCAACATCGCATGGGCAAGTCTTATCAAACACTAAAGAAAGCGGAGACCGAAAGGGCCTACCACCACGGCGACTTGCGCAATGCATTAATTGCATCGGGGCTGGAGGTGCTGGCCGAGCAGGGGGCCGAGGCGCTCAACCTGCGCGAGGTGGCGCGGCGCGCGGGCGTCAGCCACGCCGCGCCCTACCGCCACTTCGCCGATAAGACCGCGCTGATCGAAGCCATCGCCGAGGACGGGTTTCACCGGCTGTGGGCGGCGCTAGAGAAGGCCAACGCCAGGCCGGCCAAGGACGCTTCGCACAAGCTCATCACGTTGGGGTTGGCCTACGTGCGGTTCGCGCTGGATCACGCCGACCACTTCCGGGTGATGTTCACCAGCGCCCGCAACCCGCACGCCAACCCCAGCCTATACGTGCAGTCGAAGGCCGGCTTTCACATCTTGATCGGGGCGTTGCAGGCCGGCCAGGCCAGCGGCGAATTGGTGAAGGACGACCCGCTCGATCAGGCCAAGGCGCTGTGGGCTGCGATGCATGGCATCGCCGCGTTGCTGATTGACAATCAGTTCGCCGACGCAGGGCCGGACCCGGCCAAATACGCCGATGCGCTGGTGAAGCGCTGCATCGAGCAAATGCTGGCTGGTCTGCGCCAGCCGGGCAAGCGCTGACCACTATCGCCGGCAGCGGGCAGTGCGACGCCGCGTGTCAGGTCGTAGATGCGGAAGCGACTGTCTCACCTTGCAGGCGCTCGAAGCGTTCAACGTCGAGCACAAACACCGTCGCGCCGCCGACCTCGACTTCGAGCGGTTGCGGGTTGAACACACCCATGACCTCGCCCGGCACATTGACGTAAGCCGTGCGCTTGCGGGCCGTGTCGCGCAACACGTGCAACACGACATTGACTTGATCATCCGGCACGCCGATGAGCAGCGTGCTGTTCTCGCGGCGCAGCCATGCACCCTGCGTGGCGATGCGGGTGACGCGGTGCCCGCGCTCGTTCAATGCCTTCATCACTGCGCCAGCGTCGTCGGCTTGAACCACAGCCCAAATCAGTTTCATGGCCTGCCTCCTGTCTCTACTGTTGCACAGCTTACTCGGTGTAGCGGCGCGTGACCAGCGCACCCATGCCGCACACCTTGCACGGCCTTCAATACACAAACGGTATTAGCTTCCTGGTGCGCTGTTGGTAAACGGCGTAGCCGCTGTAGCGCTGACGCAGCCAAGTCTCCTCGCGCCGCGATTTGCGATCGAAAAACATGAACGTCGCGCCCGCCGCCAACAGGCCACCCAGGCTGCCCAGATACAAGCCAAACGCGAGCACGAGCAGGATCAAGGCAGTGTAGATGGGATGACGCACGACGGCATACGCGCCCGTCTGAACGAGGGTCGCATCGTCGCGCGGGCGGGGGTTAGGGGTGAAATTGCGGCCCAAGCCGCGCACAGCCGCGATCAGCAGGGCCACGCCGCCCAGCGCCAGACCGGCGGCAACCACGCGCAACGCCCGCCGCATCGGCGCATGCCAGTCCGGCGACACACTTGCAAGTGGAAACAGAACCGCGAGGACGCACGCCGCTGGAATGAGGATGAATTGAGCCACCACCCACCATTCGCCGCGCGCGCCGAAGCTTTCGCCTGCTGCCTTCATTTCTTAGCCGGTAGGGATCGCTCTCCATAGCGATCCTTGTGACCCGACAACGGCGCGCTACGGAGAGCGCACCCTACCTTGCCCGCAGCAATCTGAAACTCAGAACACTCAGAACAATGATGCTTGAGGCGTCGTTGTTGACTGCGCCGTGCTCGATGCCCAAGCTGGCAGCGGCGGCACAGCAATCCGTTTGGCCACCATGCTGTGAAACAGCCGGATGCCGTCGGGCGCAAAGGTGTCATCGGGGTGATGCACGAAGAAGTACACGTCGTCGCCGGCCTTCAGCCACTCGGCCACATGGCCGGCCCACGGCTGAAGCCAGGCGCGGTTGGCTTCGATCTCCGGCTGACACACAAAGCGCACGAACGCAAACGGCCCGGTGCGGGTGAAGCGGGCCGGCAGTTTAGGCTTCTTGCGCTGCGCTTCGATGGCGTCCGCGCCATCAGCCGGCACGCTGAACAGCGACGCCGTGTCGAAGATGCAGCGCACAGCGTTGTGCCGCCGCAACAGCGCGTCGAACTCGGTCTCATGCACGCCAAAGAAGTCGGCGTGGCGTGGCTCAACCGCGATGGGCAAGTCCTGCGGCCACGCGCTCAAGAATGCATCCAAATCGGGCAAATGCATGGCACCGAACGTGGGCGGCAGTTGCAGGAAACACGGCCCGTTGCGATCCCCCAACAAACGCAGCCGATCCACGAACTCGGCTGTTTCAGCCTGCGCATTCAACAGCCGCTTGTGGTGGCTGATGACCTGTGGCACTTTGAGCGCGAATTTGAAACCCGGTGCGGACTCAGCCTTCCAGCGCTCAACCGTCTCGACGCTGGGCGTGGCGTAGAACGTCGTATTGCCCTCGACCGTGTTGAAGACGCGGCTATACGCAGCCAGAAAGTCCCGCTGCTTGGCGCCCTTGGGGAAGAGGGTGCCGACCCACGTCTTTTGTCCCCACAGCGGCGCGCCCAGATAAAGCGTCATGCAGAGGATTGTATGCTGCGCCAGCAGCGAGCAGATGGCAACGAGGGGCGTGCGTAATGGCGAAATGCTGGTTGTCACCCTGAACGCTAGCGAAGGGTCTCGTTCATTGCATGGACGAGATTTCGCGTTTGAGCACTCCCGCAACGCGCAGCAAACGTAGGCGCAGCTAAAATCCCGGCATGCCATCTCTATCCGACGCGGGGGTGTATCAGCTTCGAATCGCGTTGCGCGATGCGCGGCCACCAATCTGGCGGCGGGTGCTGGTGCCGGGCAACTGGTCGCTCGGCGCGTTGCACTACGTCATTCAGGTGGCGATGGGCTGGACGAATTCGCACCTGCACCAGTTCGTCATCGGCGACGATTACATCAGCCTGTATCCAATCGAGGGCATCACCACGCGCAACGCGAGCAAGGTGGCGCTGGCCGAGGTCGCGCTCAACCCAAAGGCCAAGTTTGCCTACGACTACGACTTTGGCGATAACTGGCAGCACGACATCGCCGTTGAGAAGATCATCCTGCCCAGCGACGGCGCGCACTACCCGGTGTGCGTGGATGGCAAGCGCGCCTGCCCGCCCGATGACTGCGGCGGCGTCTTTGGCTACGAGAACCTGCTGGCCATCATCGCCGACCCCAAGCACGACGAACACGAAGACATGGTGGCCTGGCTGGAGGAAATGCGGCCCGGCTTTGACCCGAACGTCTTTGATGTGGACGAGGTCAACTGCCGCCTCAAGAAGATCCGCCCCAATGTGCTGGATGCCGAGCGCAACGTGCGGTTGTTCGTGTAAAAAATCATGGTATACAATTCATTCCATGATTACGACGGTTACCCAGAAAAACATGATTTCCATCCCTGCTGAGGTGTGGCGCAGATATGGCATCAAGCCCGGTTACAAACTGGACTGGCAACCGCTGGAGGGCACGGACGAGATCAGAGTGCGCGTGATCCCTGACCGCGCGACACTAGCGCGTCGGTTGTCCGGCCAGGGGCGCAAGTTCTCGCCGCGCCGCGATGGTGTGGCCGCTCTGATCGCAGAGCGCAAAGCCGAAGGTTGATGCTTCCACCATGGACTATCTACTCGACACGTCGGCGTTGATCGCGCACCACCGCCATGAAGCGGGTTGGGAGGAAGTACAGGCGCTGTTCGCGGATGATGAGGCCGAAATCAGTATCGCCAGCGTGACGCTTACCGAGTTTGGGCGTCGTCTGCGCGACTTTGGCGCGGACGACGCTGAGACAGCGGCAATTCTGGGTGACTATCAACTGCTGATGACCCGTGTTTTGGCAGTGGACACAGCCGTAGCGCTACGCGCGCTCGAGATTGGCCTGCGGACACCTGCACGATTACCGCTCATAGATGCCTTGATTGCCGCAGCGGCGCAGGCCAGCGATTCCGTGCTTGTGCATCGTGACCCGCACATGGCCGCCATTCCGGCGAAGCTGGTAAAGCAGCTGCAGTTGGCTGGCAAAGGCTCGGCTTAAGCTGCCTTGTTTGGGTTTGATGCTTCAGGGCGCAACCGGAATTTGATCCGCCATGATCGCGGCCGTTGGGTCGAGTTCCTCGGCGAAGTGACAGGCCACCTGCCGGCCCCCGTTCCCTGTAGGGCGCAGATAGGGCGTCTCGACGCGGCAGCGCTCCTGGGCAAACGGGCAGCGCGGGTGAAAGTAGCAACCGCTGGGCGGGTTGGATGGATCGGCGACCTCACCCTCCAGGCGCACGCGCGCGCCGAGGTTGCGCTGGCGTGGATTCTGGATCGGCACCGACGACATCAAGGCGCGCGTGTAGGGGTGCATGGGCGCGCCGAACAGGTCATTGACCGGCGCGACCTCGACGATCTTGCCCACATACATCACCACCACGCGGTCGCAGATGTAGCGCACCACGCTCAAATCGTGCGAGACGAATAGATAGGTCAGATCCAGATCCTTGCGCAAGTTCTCAAGCAGATTCAGCACCTGAGCGCGGATGGATACATCGAGCGCGGCCACTGCCTCGTCGCAGACCACCAGCTTTGGATCGGTGACGAGGGCGCGAGCGATGCCGATGCGCGCCCGTTCGCCGCCGCTAAAGGCGTGTGGGTAGCGACGGATGTATTCGGGCCGCAAGCCCACGCGCACCACCGCATCCTTCACGCGGTCTTCCATCTCGCGCTTGCTCATGTCGGTCAGGTTGCGCAGGCTCTCACTCACAATCTCGTAGACCGGCATGCGCGGGTTGAGCGATGAGTAGGGGTCCTGAAAGATCATGCGGATGTCGCGGCGATACGGCTTGAGCTGTTCGAGCGGCACCTTGGCCAGATCCACCGGTTCACCGGCGTTGCCGTAGTACATCATCTGGCCGCCTGTGGGCGTATAGGCCCGCACGATGCTGCGGCCAACGGTCGTCTTGCCGCAGCCGCTCTCGCCCACCAGACCGAGCGTCTCACCGCGATTCACGTCGAAGGTCACATCGTCCACGGCTTTGACGAAACCCTTCACGCTGCCAAAGACGCCTTTGGTGATGGGGAAGTGCATCTTGAGTTCGCGCACTTGCAGCAGCGGCTCACCGGCGCGTGACGCCTGCAATTTTTTGTCTTGTGTCGGAGCAAGGGGCTTTCCGTTTTGCATGATATTGATTTCAAACCCTAAAGGTCTTGAAGACCTTTAGGGTTTCTATCCAACAGCAAGTGCTGACGTGGATTCGTTTGTCCGTTTCAATTCGTTGGCGGATTCGCTGACCGTCTCGTCATACAGCAGGCAGCGCACCTTGTGTTCGGGCGTCAAGGCAATCAGGCCAGGCTCTTTGCTGCGGCAAATCGGCATCACTTTGCTGCAGCGCGGGTTGAAGCCGCAGCCGGTTGGCCGGCGGAAGGGATTGGGCACCATGCCCTGGATCGGCTCCAACGGCTCGCGGGTGGCCGAAATCTTGGGCACGCTGCTGAGCAGCGCCTGGGTGTATGGATGCTTGGGGTTGTTGAATAGCGTGTCCACATCGGCGTTCTCGACCACCTTGCCCAGATACATCACCACCACGTCATCGGCAATCTCGGCCACCACGCCGAGGTCGTGGGTGATGAACATCAGCCCCATGCCATATTCGGCCTGCAGCTCCTTCATCAGGTCAAGGATTTGCGCCTGCGTCGTCACATCGAGCGCGGTAGTCGGCTCGTCGGCGATCAGCAACGACGGGTTGCACGACAGGGCCATGGCGATCATGGCGCGCTGGCGCATACCGCCGCTCAAACGAAAGGCATATTCATCCACCAAACGCTCCGGCCGGGGAATGCGCACTTTGCGCAGCATCTCGATGGTGCGGTTCTTCGCTTCTTCCTTGCTCACGCCCTGGTGCAACTGAATCGCCTCGCCGATCTGGTTGCCGATGGTGTGCAGCGCGCTCAGACTGGTCATCGGCTCTTGAAAGATCATGGAGATTTCCGCGCCTCGGATGGCGCGAATCTCCTTGCCCTTTGGGTCGAGCTTGGCCAGGTCGGTCACCTTGCCGTCCTCGTCGTGGAACAAAATCTGTCCGGCCACGATGCGACCCGGCTTTTGCACGATGCGCATGGAGGTGAGCGACATCACGCTCTTGCCGCAGCCGCTTTCGCCCACGATGCACAGGGTCTTGCCGCGCTTGACCACGAAGTCCACGCCGTCCACGGCCTTCACCACGCCTTCGTCGGTGAAGAAGTGCACCTTCAGGTCTTTGAATTCGAGCAGGGTATCCATTATTTTCGATTTTCGATTGCCGATTTTCGATTGGCGCGTATCTGTTACGCTCCGGCTTTCAGTTTCCGTTGAAGGGTTTTGATGGAGGCGACTGTCATGGCGAGGATTTCGTTTGTTTCTTGAAGCAGGTTCTTCAACCTTTGCACAGGCATCAAACCCGATTCGCCGATCAATTCAAGCCAGAAGATTGATTCGTCCGCCTCCTCCTCGACGATCCGCAGCTTTTTGATCATGTCTTTAGGCGATTGCGCTCGACATGCAGCCCGATAGTTCGCGCCCACAGAAGTGCCGGATCGCAGGATTTGTAGCCCAAGCAGCTTTGTGCGTCGCTTAAATTCTGCTTCGGTCATGACAGCCTCCAAGTCTCGTCGCCAATCGAAAATCGAAAATCGGCAATCGAAAATTCAATTGGCGTATGGATCCGCCGCGTCGCGCAGGCCGTTGCCCAGGAAGTTCATGGCCAGCACGAAGATGACCACGGCGAAGGACACCGGCCACAACAGCCACGGATAGTTGACGACCGTCGCAATCTCTTGCGCCTCGCGCAACATCACGCCCCAGCTCACCACCGGCGGGCGCAGGCCGACGCCGAGGAAGCTTAGGCCGGTCTCGCTCAGAATCATGAACGGGATGGCGATGGTGACCGACGCGATGATATGACTGAGAAACGACGGGATCATGTGCTTGCTGATCAGGCGCATCTTGCTCGCGCCGTCCAGCCGCGCGGCCAAGATGAAATCATCCTCGCGCAACGACAGGAAGCGCCCGCGCACCACGCGCGCCATGCCGGTCCAACTCAACAGTGCCAGGATCAACGTGATGAAGAAATACACCTGGACGATGGGCGTGCCCGCCGGCACCAGCGCCGCCAATGCCAGCATGATCGGCACGTTGGGGATGGAGTTAATGATCTCGATGATGCGCTGGATGACGTTATCCACCCGGCCGCCGACCAGGCCGGAGATGCCGCCGATGATGAGGCCGAGCACGAGCGACAGCGCCACGCCGACCAGGCCGACGGTGAGCGAGATGCGGGCGGCGTGGATGACGCGGCTGAGCACGTCGCGCCCGGTCTTGTCCGCGCCCATCAAATAGAACGGGTCTTTTGTATTTTTAGGGCCGAACAGATGCGTGTCGCCGGGGATGACGCCGAGAATCGTATACGGCTCGCCTTTGACGAAGAAGCCAACCGGGATGCGGGTGTTGTAGTCAATGGCCCACGTCTTCTTGAGCGACACCGGATCGCGCTCAAACTTCAGGCCGTATACAAACGGATTCCAGCCGCCGTCGAGAAAGAAATACAGCGGCTGCGGCGGCGCATAGGTGTATTGCGCGTTGAAGGCGAACGGATCTTTGGGCGCAAAGAACTCGGCGAAGATGGCGATGATGTAGAAGAGGATCACCACGACGCCGCCGACGACGGCCAGCTTGTCCTTGCGGAACTTCCACCACATCAGCTTCCACTGGGAAGCCGCCTCCACGCTGCGTTTCGCCTCAGTGACCTCTTCGGCCGGCGCGGGTGGGTTGAGTCCTGGAGCGAGTGTTGCCATTTCTGTTGTTGGATATTGGTTGTTGGTTAATGATCAATGATTGAGCTCTCAGCCATTAACCAATAACTAACAACCAATAATCTTCATGCCATCCTGATGCGCGGGTCGAGCCACGCCAACATCAAATCTGAGATAAACGTGCCGATGACGGTGAGCGTGCTGAGCACGAGGATGAACCCGGCCGCGACGTAGAGGTCTTGTTGCAGTAGCGCGCCGTAAAGTTGTGAACCGGCCGTCGGCAGGTTGAGCACGATCGAGATGATCACGCTGCCCGAAACCAGCGCCGGCAGCAGCCAGCCGATGGTGCTGACGAATGGGTTCAAGGCGTGCCGCACCGGATACTTCCACAACAGCCGTGCTTCCGACAGGCCTTTGGACCGCGCGGTGTTGACATAGGGCTTGTTCAATTCGTCGAGCAGGTTTGCGCGCATGGTCTGCGTCAGCGCGCCGATGCCAGTGAAGGCTGCCAGCAGCGCCGGCACCCACAAGTGCTTGAGCAAATCTATGAACTTGGCCATGCTCCACGGCGCGTCCACGAACTCCGGCGAGAACAAGCCGATGGTGGCGCGGCCAAACGTCTTGTAGGTGAAATACATCAGCACGATGGCCAACACGAAGCTGGGCACGGCCAGCCCGAAGAAGCCGATAAAGCTGGCACCGTAATCGAAGATGGAATACTTTTTAACCGCTGCGTAAATGCCCAGCGGCAGCGCAATCGCCCACGTCAGCAAAAACGAGCCGAGCACCATCGCCACCGTCATGGGCATGCGCTCGGCAATGATTTCTCCCGCATCGCGCTTCAGAAAGAATGAATAGCCGAACTCGCCCTTGAAGATGATGTTGCTCATCCACTTGGCGTATTGCACATACATCGGCTCGTTGAAACCGTAGGCCTCGCGCAGCGCCTGTTCCGCCGCCGGGTCTATCTTGCCCGAGATTTGGCGCGTGCGGTTGATCATGTCGGTGACGTAGTCACCCGGCGGCAACTGGATGACCGCGAACGAGATCATCGAGATGACCAACACGGCCAGCACGGCATAGGCGAAGCGGCGCAGGAGATATGTCCACATAGCGCGATTTCCTCCCCGATCCCGTTCCTCGTTCCGAGGATCGGAACAGGGATCACGGGAGATTTTGGATTGCCGATTTTGGATTTCTCAGCCACTCACATGGAATCGAAAATCCAAAATCGGCAATCGGCAATTCACATTACCCTTCGTTGACGAACCACTGCTCTGGCCGCAATAGCTTGTGCGTGCCAGGCAACCAGCCGGACAACGCGGCGTCGGGCACGCCACCCAACCGCTGGCTGAGCGGCTGATAGCTCAAGCCGGGGCGCGAGATGCCGATAGTGTAGAACTCTTCAGCGGACGAGTCCAACACGGCCTTCATCGCCGCGATCTGCGCCTCACGCGAGGTCTGCTGCGTGGCCTTCTCCCAGGCATCGCGCTCAGCCTGACGCTTGTCGTCCAGCGGCACAGCCACACCGTCGGCCACCATCTGCTCGCGGTCGGCCTCGCTGGCGCTCAGCCAGTTGTACCAACCGCGGCCAAACAGGCCCCAGAACTCGCCGGGGATGTGCCAGCGTGGGTCAATGATCGCGCTCAGGCCCGCGCCGCCCTCGCCGCCGTGGAAGATGGACATGTCGAAGTCGTTCTTGTCGCGGCGCTCGTTGTAGACCTGCTCCGCAAGCACATCCATCTTGACCTCGACGCCGACTTCCTTCCAGTAACCAGTCATCAGCTCGGCCGCCTGGCCCCAGGCCTTGGCATCGCCGCCGGTATAGTTGGAGTCGAGCATGGTCCAGATGATGGACACCGGCTTGCCGTCCGAGCCGAGGCGCATGCCGTTGGCATCCTTGTTTGGGAGGATGGCGTCCAGCAACTCGTTGGCCTTGGCCACGTCGTATTCGAGATACTGGTTCGCCAATCCCTCGCTAAAGAGCGGCGAGTTCTCCAGTGGGCTGACCTGCGCCGGCGCGCCCTGGCCCTTGAACACCACCTCGATGATCTCCGGCCGGTTGATGGCGTGCGACATGGCGATGCGGAAATCCTTGTTGGTGAAGAGCTCGCGGAACGCCTCGTTTTTGGTCGTCTGATTGAAGTGCACCGAGATCTGGTTGCCGCCATCGGGTTGCACACCGACGATGTTGATCGGTTTGCCCTGATCCTTGGCGTCGAAGTAGACCTCGCGGTTGCCCTCGCCCGGGTCCTTGATGAAGTCCAGGTCGCCGTTCAGCATGGCCAACGTGCGCGTCTCGCCGTCCTGATACGACGTGGCCGTGATCTCGTCCATATATGGCAACTGGCGGCCCTGCTCATCCACCTTCCAGTAGTATGGGTTGCGCACATACTTGACCGTGGTGCCCGAGCCGAGCGGCTGCGTCACGATCCATGGGCCGAGCGACGGATATTCCGGCACATCCATGAAGCGGTCGGGGTTACCCCAGTTATCCGGACCCTTCTTGAAGAACAGGCCGGTCCAGTCCTTGAGCGTGTTGTCCTCCGCCACGAGCTTGTCCACATCCGGGTTGTAGTCCTTGTGGAACTGTTGCAGGTAGTGCTTGGGGTATTGGGCGAACTGCCGGCCGCCCCACGTGGCCAGGTTGTAAAGGAGCGTGCCGTACGGATTGGGGAAGGTGATCTTGACGGCGTTATCGCCGACCTTCTCCGCCTTGAACCCCTCGCGCTGCGAAGACGGTAGCCAGTCTGCACTGGGGCCGCCGGGGCTGAGCTCCTTGTTCAGCATCACGTCATTGATCAGGAACAGGATGTCATCCGGGCCGAAGGGCTGGCCATCACTCCACTTCATGCCCTCGCGGAAGAAGAAGGTGTATTCCTTGGCGTCGGGGCTGACCTCGATCTTCTCGGCGATGCTCGGCTCGACGTCGGAGAAGTCGGGCTTCCACTGCACCAGGTTCTCCCATTGCACGGTGTAGAGCATGCCGCCCCAGGTGGCGCTGCCGCCTACGAAGCCCTGACGCAGCGTGCCGCCATACTTGCCCTCGCCGGCCAGCGGATTCACGACCTGCGGATTCATGGGCAGGCGCTGATCTACGGGCGGCAGCTTGCCGTCCTTCACATCCTGATCCAAGAACGGCGACTGGCTGAATCCGGCAGCGGCTGGTGCCTCGGTTGCAGCAGGCGCTTCGGTCGCGGCAGGTGCAGCGGTGGCAGCAGGGGCCTCTGTTGCGGCTGGCGCTTCGGTGGGGGCTGGTGCCTCTGTCGCAGCGGGTGCAGCGGGCGCTTCAGTCGGCACTGGCGCGGATGACGCGCATGCCGCAAGGCCAACTGTGCCGGCGGCCAAGGCAGCCGCCTTCAAAAATTTGCGTCGCGAAACAACTGTCTTCATGTTCAATCCTCCTGGATATTGGGTGACACGTTCGTCATGTTACGGGCAGGCCAAGATCAAAAGATCAAGCCGGTAAGTCAGGGCAGGGTTGTGTATTCTGTCTTGCTATCGCTCACCTCCTCGCGTTTGCATGTTTTGGTGGCGCAACAGATTCGCGCTCGATCAGCCGCGTGGCGACGATGGTCGTGAGTTGGGGCTGATCCGGGTGTCCGGCCCGGCTGATCAGATGCTGCACACCCAGCCGGCCCAGCCAGGCCTTGTAAACATGCACAGTCGTCAGCGCCGGTTGGATTTCGCTGGCCAGGTCAATATCGTCAAAGCCAACGATCGAAATATCGTGCGGCACATTCAGCCGGCGATCCTTCACCGCATTCAATACGCCGATGGCTGTGTCGTCATTGGTGGCAACGATGGCCGTGACTTCCGGCGCGCGGCCCATCAGGCGGTGCGCTGCCGCGTAGCCGTCGGGCCGGGACATGCGGCAGGGTTCGACGAAGGTGCGCTCGATGCCCGCCGCCCGCAGCGCACGCTCATAGCCCTCGCGCCGCTCGTGAATATCCGGCGGCGATGCGGCATTCCAACCCACCAGACCGATGTCGCGATGCCCCTGCGCCACCAGATGATTCACGGCCGCCTCGACGCCGCCCGCGTTGTCCATCAGCACGCTGTCGAACGCGTACTGGGGCGCATAGCTGTCAATCAAGACGATGGGCTTGTCGAGCTTGCGCATGATGCCGCCCACCAGCTCCTCGATGTTGGCCCCCACGACGATCAACCCATCCACATGCCGGTCGGTGACCATGCGCGGCCATTGCACCGGGCGGTTGCTGTCGTCCTCCTCCACGTTGGCATACATCAGGCTGATGTTATGGGCGCGGCACTCACTCTCGACGCCGTATTGCACGTGCGAGAAGAATGGGTTGATCTCGACCGGCATGCCGGTGTCTTTGGTCAACATGCCGATGACCGACAGCTTGACCGAGGCGTGCCCGTTGAGCGTCTTGCTGTTCTTGAAGGTGTAACCCAGAGTGGTGGCTGCGCCCAACACCCTGGCGCGGGTTTCGGGGAGAACGTGCGGCCGATTGTTCAACGCCTGCGAGGCCGTGCCCAGGGAAACCCCGGCAAGCTTGGCAACATCACGCAACGTCGCAGTTGTCATCGGCTTTCTCACAACGTTCAGAGTTTTGAGGCGCTGAGTCAGCTTGTTCACTGAAACTCAGATTAAGTTTCAATGAACAAGCTCAGTATAGAAAGCCGATTGCAGAAGTCAAGTCTGAAAATTTGATGAAAGCGATTCCATAAAAGCGCGTTTCACGGCCTGTGGATGAGGTGTGGACGAATTGAACGCAGGTTCGTGTTCAATGAACGCTAAGCAAACAAAAAGGGCGCATAGTGCGCCCTTTTCAGTTTGAAGTGAGTTTCTACGCCACCACCGGCAACTCCGTCTGCGCCTTCTCGATCTCGCTCTGCGGTAGCTCGTAGTCCTGGATGTCGCCGCGTAGGTAGCGATCGTAGGCCGCCATGTCGAAGTGGCCGTGCCCGCACAGGTTGAAGGCGATCGTCCGGCTCACGCCTTCCTCGCGGCACTTGATGGCCTCGTCAATCGCCCCGCGCACCGCGTGCGCCGCCTCTGGCGCAGGCACGATGCCCTCCGTGCGAGCGAAGAAGATGCCCGCCTCGAACGTGGCCCGCTGTTGCACCGCCCGCGCCTCGATCACCTTGTGGCGATACAGCTCGCAGATGCTGCTGGCCATGCCGTGATAACGCAAGCCGCCGGCGTGAATCGGCGCGGGCATGAAGCCGTGACCGAGCGTATACATCTTCACCAGCGGCGTCATCATGCTGGTGTCGCCGAAGTCGTAGGCATACACGCCACGCGTGAGCGACGGCGCAGCGGCCGGCTCGACCGCCACCACGCGCAGGTCGGGCGCCTTGCCGTTCAGCTTGTCGCCGATGAACGGATAGGCGAAGCCGGCGAAGTTGCTGCCCCCGCCGATGCAGCCCACGACCACGTCGGGATACACGCCGGCCATGTCGAGCTGGCGTTTGGTCTCCAGGCCGATCACGCTCTGGTGCATCAGCACATGATTGAGCACCGAGCCGAGCGAATACTTGGTCGGCACGGGGCTGGTCACGCAATCCTCCACCGCCTCGCTGATGGCCAGGCCGAGTGAGCCGGTGCAGTTGGGGTCGGCAGCCAGCATGGCCCGGCCGGCGTTGGTGTCGTTGCTGGGGCTGGCGACCACCTGCGCGCCCCAGGTTTCCATGAGCGCGCGGCGATATGGCTTTTGCTCGTAGCTGACCTTGACCATGTAGATCTTCAAGTCAATGCCGAACAAGCCGCACGCGAACGCCAGCGAGCTGCCCCACTGGCCCGCGCCGGTCTCGGTGGTGATGCGCTTGGTGCCGGCCTCTTTGTTGTAGAAGGCCTGTGGCACAGCCGTGTTGGGCTTGTGGCTGCCCGCGGGCGACACGCCCTCATATTTGTAGAAGATTTTGGCGGGCGTGTTGAGCGCCTTCTCCAAACGATGGGCGCGATACAGCGGCGTGGGCCGCCATAGCTTGTAGACATCGCGCACCGGTTCGGGGATGTCAATGTAGCGTTCCTTGCTGACCTCTTGCAAGATCAACGTCATCGGGAACAACGGCGCAAAGTCACCCGGGCCAACGGGTTGTTTGGTGCCGGGGTGCAGCACCGGCGGCAGGTCAAACGGCAGGTCGGCCTGGATGTTGTACCAAGCCTTGGGCAGGTCGCTCTCTTGCAATAGGAACTTCGTTTGGTCAGTCATGGACGCTCTCCTCGTGAATCAAGTGCGGCAAATGTGTCACGGATTCGGTTAAACGCAAGTGCGCTAAAAACAAAACCCGACTCGTATGCGAATCGGGTTTTTGGACAACGCTCTTTGCAGGCTCAGTCAGCCTTCTTCTTGCCCGGCTTCTTTTCGGGCTTATCGGCCTTGTCGCTCTTTGCCTCGGCCTTGCCCTCCGCTTTGCCCTCCGCCTTGCTGTCGGGCTTCGTTTCAGTTGCGGCTTCGGTCGTGGCGTCAGCCTTCTTCTCGGTCGCCTCGGTTGTGGTCTCTGCCTTTTCCTTCTCACCAGACTTGGCGTCACTCTTGCCGTTGGTGCTCTTGCTGTCGGTGATGTACCAACCGCTGCCCTTGAACGAGACGGCCACCTTGCTCACCACGCGATACACCTTGCGTTTGCCGCATTTGGGGCACTTCTTGACCGGGTCATCGGTGAACTTTTGGACGCGCTCGAACTCCAGACCGCAGTCCGGGCAGGCATATTGATACGTCGGCATTGCGGCGCGGATTATATGCGCCGCTGTCGCACTGCTTCAAACAGGGCTATCGCCCCGGCCACCGATGCATTGAGCGACTCGACCTGGCCGTGCATCGGCAGGCGCAGCACAAAGTCGGCCTTGTCGCGGATCAGCCGGTGCACGCCCTCGCCCTCGCCGCCAACCACCAGCGCCAACGCGCCGCGCAGGTCGGCCTCGTAGATCGTCTGCTTGCCTGCGCCATCCAGCGCGCTCACCCAGATGTCGCGCTGCTTGAGTTGATCTATCGCGCGCGCCAGATTCACCACCTGCGTCACCCGCATGTGCTCGGCTGCGCCGGAGGATGCGTTGACCACAGCCGGCGTGATGCCAACGCCGCGCCGCTCGCCAATGACGACGCCGTGCACACCGGCTGCGTCGGCAGTGCGAATGAGGCTGCCGGCGTTGTGCGGGTCTTGCACGCCATCCAGCACCAGCACGAACGGCGGCTCACCCCGCTCGGCTGCGGGGTCGAGGATGTCCTCGATGTCCACGTAGGGATAGTCTTCAACTTCGAGCGCGATGCCCTGTGTGTCTCGGGAAATAGCAGCGAGGAAGTCACGTTTTGCAGTGCTGACCGGCACACGCTGCTGTTGCGCCAACGCACGAATCTCGCGCAGGATCGGCGCATCCTCGACGCCCTCGCCGATGTGTAGGCGGCGGATGATGCGGCGCTTGGCGCGCAGGCATTCGCGCACGGCGTGGCGGCTGTAGAGCTTGTCCATTTGGTAAATGGTGATTGGCAACTGGTAATTGATGACTTTCAATTACCAGTTACCAGTTACTTGATCGTGATCGGCACAGACAGCGCCGCGTCGTTGATCGGTTGATCGCTGGCGTCGAGCGCGGGCATGCGTTGGCCCTGCGCATCGTATAGCCCGAACTTGATGGTGTAATTGCCAGGCGCAAAGCCGGGCGGCAGCGCGATGGCGTAGGCGTCGTTCAGGATCAAATCGCCCTTGCGCCACCAACGCGGCGAGAAATCGCCGCTCAACGCGCGGCCATCGCCCTGCGGCGCAAGTTGCGCGCCACTCGCGTCAAACAGTTGCACGAAGGTGGTGTAGTCCTGCGTGAAGTCATCGGTGGCCAGCCAATCGAGCGAGAGCACAATGTCGTCGCCGTCTTGTTCGGCGCGCACGCCGGTCAGCTTGGCCTTCTCAAGGCGCTCAGCCACGGCGAAACTGGGCGTGGGCGGCTGCACGTTCATGCCGGCCGCCTCATAGCGCTGCCGGCCGGTGGGGTTGCCCGTGCCGTCAAGCGTCACTAACTCTTGCTTGGTCGTGAAGTCGTAGAAGCCCACATCCAAGCGCAAAGCAGTCGGCATCAATTGCGTGTTGGTGACGTTGTCTTCGATACGCAGCCGGTAGTGGTCGGCGATCAGGTCGCCGGGCTGCCACAGCCTCGTCTGATACATGCCGCCGCCGGGGTAGGTGTCCAGTTCGTGCACCGGAACTTCGCCTCTGCCATACACCTTGATGAAGGCGCTGTAGTTTTTGTCCAACGGCTGGAGCGCCTGCCAATACAGCGTCACGTCCAGTTCGTCGCCCGGTTTCACGCGCTGCCCTGGGTTGTTGACGCGGAAGCCAACCCAGCGAATCTTGTCGTCGAAGTACAGCTCGGTCGGCTGGATGCCGGTGAGCAGCGGGCCGTCGGTCGCGATCACCTGCGGCAGCGCATACGCCGGGCGGATGTAAACAAACGGCGCGAGTAAGGTGAGGGTGGCTAAGGCGATGGGAATGATCAATATCACGTATCGCGTAGCTCGTAGATACGTGATACGGCTCAACCCAATCACCGTGAAGATCGAGATCGGCGTGATGACGGGGAACAGCAGCCGGCCCTGACTGGCCAACGTGAGCGACGTCCAGCGGATCAGCGCGACGAACGCCACGGCCAAGGCGCTGAAAAGCATCGCTGCAATTGAAAATTGAGAATTGAAAATTGAGAAAGCTAACCCTTTCGTGCGCACTTCTTTTATCCAATCACCAACAACCAACAACAAGCCCATCCCCGCCAACACGAGTATGACTTCCAGCGCGACATAGATCGGCGCGTGCATGGGGATGTTGACCGCGCCGAAGAGACCCCAATAGGCCTTGAAGAAGCCGTCCCACTCGCCGATCAATTCGCTTGGCGAGGGGATCGTCTCTCGCGCGCCAGCGATGGCCGCCATCATCGTCGTGCCGGTCAGGTCGCCATACAGCGCCAGATTGCGCAGGTACCACCAGCCGGCGATGGCGAGTGCGGGAATGGCTATCGCCACTGCGACAGAGAGAAGACTAGACAAGGAAGACCTGGGAGACAAGGGCGACAAGGGCGACAAGGGCGATCTTTCCTTGTCTGCCTTGTCTTCCTCATCTCCCCTGTCTCGTCTCAACAAGACACTCGCCAACACGAAAAGCGGCACGACCAGCGCCAACGCCAACCCCGATGCCTTGGTAAGCGCCGCGCCGCCGAGCATGACGCCGAGCAGCAGGGCCTGCCGGGCGGTTGCGCCGCGGCGGATCATGCGCGCGCCGATGAGCAACGCCAGCGACGACAGCGCCGTCGCCAGCGTGTCGTTGTTCACGCTGGCCATGATGTGCACAAACATGGGATTGAAGGCGACAAGAGAGGCGGCCAAAACAGGGGCCAGGGGCCAGGGGCCAGGG
>Ga0224722_1000128_pt1 | contig 43059 bp, 41 predicted proteins | sample Balambano_FR1_Me_FD_161646 | JGI IMG/M metagenome (GOLD analysis project Ga0224722, IMG submission 161646) | Freshwater sediment microbial communities from Lake Towuti, South Sulawesi, Indonesia - Balambano_FR1_MetaG | ecosystem: Environmental > Aquatic > Freshwater > Lake > Sediment | place...
TCAGCGTCAGAATATCCGAGATGCTTATACTTTTCATGGGAATGCCTTCCTGAATTGAGCTTGATATCCCAATTCTCAGAGGGCATTCCTCCTGTCGTCAAATTTCCTGATTCACATCAGACGTATGTTGAAAAGTGAGGCAGTTGAGCCACCAGCGTCTTGCTAGAGGCATCGAAGGTGGACGGCACACGCCGGCTGCGGATGGCCTCAACCGTCTGCGGCTTGCCGTCCGGCCCGATGATCTCGATCTTTTCGGGCATATCAGGCCAGTAGATCAATACCGGTTCGTAGCCGGCGTCCAGCAGGCCAGTTGAGAACACGCCATCGAGATTGACAGTCAGCGTGACCGGCTGCTTGAACGTCGCCGCCGGACCGAATTGCATGAGCAGGCCGCGCTGCTTCGTCTTTGTGATCGGCTCGGCCGGGTATTCGACGACGGTGACGTCCTGATTCGCCAGGGCCTCATCGGCGGGGAATTCCAGCGTGACACGCGGATTGGCCTTGAGTTCCTTCGTCGCGCCATCGCCCTTGGATTGCGGTTTGGCTGCGCGTGCCACGCCGACTGGCAGTGTTGGTTCTGTTGTGATGGGTGATGCCAAGCCTTTCGCTTCAATGCGTAGCGGCACGACCAGCGTGGCCGGCCCTTTGGCGGGGTCAGTGTTCACTACGAATTGAATCAGATCAACTGTGCCGGCCTTGCTTGCATCTGTAGATGGATTTGTCCAGCGAAGTGTGCGCGTGGCCGGGTCGTAGTCGGCGGCCTTTGCGGAATTGGCGACGTAATCTAACCCAGCAGGCAACTGCGCGATCACGACCAAATCGCTCACAACGGGTGTTGTGCTAAGCACGAGACGGGCGGTCACAACTTGGCCGGCAACCACACCGTGGGCCGAGAAGGCCAAGTTAGCCCAGACCGGTTGTAGCGGAACGATCTCGGTATCGGTGATGATGGTCTGCTCGGGCAGCTTGTCGTAGTCCGGCATCTGCGGCGGCGTTACGGGCGTCTCAGCCCCGCCGCCCGGCAACTCTGGCTCAGCCCCTGACTTCTGAACGACCGGATCTGGCAACGGCGGCAATTCAGCAGCAATGGGAGAAAGCCTGGATGCCAGCGACGCAGTCATAGTATCCGTGAGGGGCGACTTCGCGTCCGCCTCGGCCTTGAACGGACTTGGGGCGAAGGGCACATCAAGTGCTGTTACTTCTTGTCTGACAGGATCGGCTGGCCTTGTGTCACTGGGATGTGCAGCGTATACCTCGCGCCCCAAAGAGGATGCGACATTCGGTATGGAAAGACCAGCGATGAGGATGACGTGGATGACGATGTTTGCGCCGCGGTGTGCTTGCATGCAAATCCCCCTGATGCGATTAAGTTTTGCCTTACGGGATTCTAGGCGCGATGCAATAGCGCGCAACTGCGGCTCGTTGGAAAGATTATGCTAATCAAAAGAATCGTTTCGCCAGCCCCAGCGCGCCCTGCTTCCACGGCACGCGATGCGACACGCCGGACGCATCTTTGAACGTGCTGACGTTGTCGAGATACCACTGATAGTTGCGGATGAGCGCATCCTTGTTCGAGTATTTGGGCTTGTAGCCCAGCACGCGCTCGGCCTTCTCGATTGAGACGAAGGACTCTTTCGACATCGTCTCGTACACCCATTTGTAGAGCGGCGAGAGCTTGAACGCCTCCAGCACGCGCAAGGTCCAGATCATCGGCTCGGCCGGAACGGGCCTGATCTTCTTGCCGTAACCGGCGTAATCGAGCACGGCCTGGAAGTCGCCGCCCATCGTGCCGTAGACCTTGGCCCCGATGTTGAAGGTGTCGTTGACCGTTTGTGCATCCAGGGTGCAGCACAGGTAAATCGCCTGACACAGATCCTCGACGTCGAGGTATTGATACAGGTTCTTGCCATCGCCAAGCACAGGGAAACCGTGGCCGGTGCTGGCCCAGTCGTAGAGCATGGCGAACACGCCCAATCGCTCCGGCCCGATGAACGACTTCGGCCGGATGATCGGCACACACATGCCCTTGGCGCGGAATTCAAGGCAGATAGCCTCGGCCTCAATCTTGGCCTCGCCATACGGGCCGACGCCGTGCAGCTTGTCATCCTCGACCAGCGGGTGATGATCGGGGATGCCATACACGGCCGTGCTGGAGATGTGGATGAAGCGGTGGACGCCGGCGGCGTGGGCCGACTCAATCACGTTGCGCGTGCCGACGATATCGGTGGTGTAGATGTCCTCTTTTGAATACAACGGCAGCGCCGCGGCCGTGTGCACGACGATGTCCACGCCAGGCATGGCCTGGTCGAGCGCGGCGCGGTCGCGGATGTCACCCTTGACGAACGTGATGCAGTCGCGCTCTGGGTAGTCAAAATCGGCGATGTCGTAGCACAGCACCTCATGGCTGCGCGCCAGCAGGTAGCGGGTGAGGTTGATGCCGAGAAAGCCCGCCCCGCCCGTGATCAAAAACTTCATAGCGGGCGCGAATGATAAAGGGTAATCGGTAATCGGTAATCTCTGACGTCAGAATTGTTGTTAGTGACCAGTCACCAATTACCAGTTACCAGCTGATGTTACGCACTGTACAGAAGCTCTCTCGCAAAGATCGCCAAGTGCGCCAAATTTCTCTGCGGACTTGGCGGCCTTCGCGAGAGGTTCTGCGTAACGTGAGTTACTAGTTACGCCGTGTGCCAGCTTGCGCCGTCGCTGGCGACGCAGGCATAGACCTTTGGCTCTCGCTCGGTTCGGCGCGGATATTCATCGCGCATACGCGCGGCCAGCGCATCGGCGCAATCGTTCTCGACCAGGGCGATGGCGCAGCCGCCAAAGCCGGCGCCGGTCATGCGCGCGCCGTGCACGCCCCGCGTCTCTCGCGCGATATTCACAACCGCGTCCAACTCTGCGCTGCTCACTTCATACAGGTCGCGCAGGCTGTCGTGCGATTGGTTCATCAGTTGGCCAAAGCGGACGACATCGTTGGCGCGCAGCGCGGCCACCGCATCCAGCACGCGCTGGTTTTCGTAGATCACGTGCGAGACGCGCTTGGCCACATCGTCCGGCAATTCACCCTGACGGCGCTCGAACGCCTCGACCGGCATCTCGCGCAGCGTCTTGACGCCGAACACACCGGCGGCAAATTCGCACTGCGCCCGGCGCTCGTTATAGGCGCTGGCGGCCAGGCTGCGCGGGGCCGAGGTGTCCACCACCAGCACCGTCACGCCGCCCGGCATGGGCACGAGTTCGTAGTCCAGAGACAGGCAATCAATGAACAGCGCATGCCCGGCCTGGCCAAGCGAGGAGATGAATTGATCCATGATGCCGCAGTTCACGCCGACAAATTCGTTCTCGGCCCTCTGCGACAGCTTCGCGGCTGTCACGCCGTCAAGATTCACCACAGAGTGCACAGAGGACACTGAGATAGCCTTATTGACCTGCGTGCTCTCCGTGTTCTCTGTGGTGAGGCTTCCTACCGCTTTGAACGCCATGACCGTCGCCATCTCCGTCGCGGCCGATGAAGACAGGCCGCTGCCGATGGGCACGTTGCCATGCAGCACGCCGGAGAAGCCGTTCAAATCGTGCCCGGCCTTTTGCAACACATCGGCCACGCCGCGGCTGTAGTTGCTCCAGGTGTTCTTGCTCAGCTTGTCAATGTGGTCGAGCGCGAACGCGACGTCGTCGTCGAAGTTGGCCGAGTGCATCCGCACGGTTCGGTCGTCGCGTGGCGCGCCGACGATAGTCACGTCGCGGTCAATCGCCATCGGCAGCACAAAGCCACCGTTGTAGTCGGTATGTTCGCCGATAAGGTTGACGCGACCCGGCGCGCGCGCCACAAAGGCCGGTGCCTGACCGAAGGCATGATTGAAGCGAGAGATGAGGTCTGCGATGTCCATGATTGCGCGGAGTGTACGCCTACCCGTTGAAAAAAAGAAACCGGAGTCACGTGTGCAACTCCGGTTTCGCGGTTCGCGGGCGCGCTACGGAGAGCGCGCCCTACTTAATACTCAATATGGCAGCAGAATGGTGACGTTGTTGAGCAAGCCGGCCAGCGCGCCGATGCCGATGCCCAGGCCCCCCAGCATCATCACCACGCCAACGGCCCGCACCCAGCGCACCGAATCCGCTTCGCCAAAGGCGTTGACCACACGGCTGGTGGCAATACGCAACGCCCGCTCGTGCGGCTGTAACAGCAGCGCATAGCCACACACGAACACCAGGCCAGCGGCAATGAAGCCGATCCAAATTCCGGTCATGGCAGAAGTCATGGGTACCTCCTTGAAACGAATTGAGCGTAGTAAAAGAATAATTCCTGCGCCAATCTGGGCGCATTGACGCGAAAGATTCTACTCTCGATCTACAAGCTGTGCATGTGCAGCAGCAGGATTGCCTAACGGTGGAATGATAGTTGCCGCTGTCTCGACTACGGCGCAAGCATTCCGAGCGGAGAAACGCCGAGGCTTCGGCGTTTCGTAGTCGAGCCGAAGGTCCCTTTAGGGGGAAGCGCCTCCGCTCGACATGCTTGTCAGTTTGTGATTGGGCAATCCCGCCGCACACGTTCAGGCTTAGGGGTAGAGATAGGGTTGATTCGGTTGCTCGGCCGGTTCGATGGTGTCGGCCACGATCATCGGCAACTGTTCGCCCGCAAACTCGCCGGTATCGAACGTGCCCGTCACGCGCACCCACGAATCGGTCTTGAGGCTGGCGGCCTGATCGGTCTGCACCAGCAAGCCGAGCGCCGAGGCATCGGCCACGCAACAACTGACGGCGAAGCGCGACACCCAAAACTCGTTCTCCTTCGAGCGCGGATCTTTGTAAACGAAGCCGATCACATCAGCTTCCTTGCCCCGGAACTCATCCGGGTTGGCGGTGCGCGAAAAGTCGCGCAACCAGTCCAGGATGTTCTTCGGCCCAGCGGCGACGCGCTGCGCCTGGGTCACGCTGCCCGGCCGATCCGGGGCGACCAGGCCAATGCCCCGGCTCTCGATTGCCCCTGCACCCAGCGGCCGGGCTGGGGTGAAAAAACCGAGCGCGATGGGCAGCGCCAACAGGCCCAGGCCGACCAACGACAGGCTGTGTTTCTGGCCGTGTTGCTGATGCGCCGCCTGCGCCACCTGCGCCCGCACCAACGACAACTCGTCGCCTTCGTTCAACGCAGTTACTGGCTCGTGTGCCTGCACCTGCGCCCGTGCTTGAACGGCGCGGTAGGCCAGCGACGCCGCTAGCGCGATGAAGATGAGCACTGCCAGCATGGACAACCAGGCGAAACGCTGGTTGATGTAGAACGCCAGTGTGCCGTCGCTGATTTTGCTGTAAAACATCAGCCCGGATGCGATCAGCACAAAGGCCTTGAGCAGCGTTTCGAGTCGTGGATTCATGCGGGCGACATGTTACACGCGCTGGCTGATAAAGCGCTGAATCTCGTCGAACATCGCCGGCGCATCTGGTTCCAGCGGCAACTCATGTGCGCTGTTCTCATACCAGATCACGCGCTTATCCTGCGAGCCCACCTGTGCGGCCAGCGCGTCCGCGCTGTCGGGCGTGATGGTGCGATCTTTGCGCCCCTGGATGAACAGCGCCGGCACGCGCACGCGCGGCAGTTCGCGCTTGACCACGGCGTTCAGTTGCAGCAGTTCGTGGATGGCGCCGAGCGGGATGCGCACGCTGCGCGTGATTTGCTCTTGCACGCGCGGGTCATCCAGATCCACAGGATGGCCGTTGCCGATGCGGCGTTGCATGGTGGCGCGAAAGTCAGGGTCGCTGAAGTCCGCGTTTTTGAGCGGGTAGTAATACGGCATGACGAAGCGGCCAAAGCGCACCAGGCCGGCGCGCGAGTCCTGCAACCCAGCCGGCGCGGCCATGACGACGATGCCGCGCACGGGCGTGCGCCGGCCTTCTTCAGGGGCGCGATGGCATTCGCACGCCGCCAGATGCAGCGTCAACAAACCACCCATGGACAGCCCGGCCACGAACACGTGCTCGCATCGCGCGGCCAATTGATCGAGGGCGCTGTGCGCGGCCTGCGCCCAAGCGCGCCACTTCACGCCTTTCAGCTCGTGCGGCAGGCCGCCGTGCTGCGGCAGCACCGGCCCCAGCGCCGTGTAGCCACATTCGGCCAGAAAGCTGCCCAATGGCCGCATCTCGGCCGGCGACCCGGTGAACCCATGCAGGCACAGCACGCCGATGTGGCCGTGCGTCTTCCCCTCAAACAAAAACGGCTGGCGCGCCAACCGCATCTCTTTTGGCAATTCAAGAATCATCGTCACGCTCACGTTCGATTTACGAGCGGCGGATGATACATCGCCGCCTCGCCGCCGCACCTCAAAATCAGCGCGATACAATCGCCGCCATTGCTCCGCCGCATCCTCGACCATTGGCGCGCGTGGTTGCCCGTCCTGCTCATCGCATGCATTGGCGCGGCCCTGCGCCTGTATCACATCGGCCAATTGCCACCCGGCCTGTATCGCGATGAAGGCTTCTATGGCCTCGACGCGTTGCGCGTGTTGGATGGTGACTTTTCAATTTACTTTGCGGCCAACAATGGGCGTGAGGGATTGTTCATGTATCTGCTGGCGGCATCGGTGGCGGTGCTCGGCCGCACGCCCGAGGCGTTGCGCATCACCTCGGCCATCGTCGGCACGCTGACGATCATCGCGATTTATTTCGCCGGCCGCAACATGTTCTCGCACCGCGTGGGCGTGCTCAGCGCGGCCATCCTGGCGGTGAATTTTTGGCACCTGGCCATCAGCCGCGTGGCCTACCGCGCCATCACGTTGCCGCTGCTGTTGTGCGTATTGATGGCGCTGATCTTCGCCGCGCTGCGCACGAATCAACTGCGCCCGCGCCTGATCTACGCCGGGCTGGCCGGCGCGACCTTCGGCCTGACGTTTTACACCTACACCTCGGCGCAGTTCTTATTGCCGCTTGTGGCGCTGTATGCCTTCAGCCTGTGGATCGGCCTGCGGCGCGATCTGTTCATGCGCCGCAGCGAGGAGGCGCAACACCGCCGGCGCATGTCGGCCTTGGTCTTTTGCGGCGCGGCGCTGGCCGTGCTCACGCCGTTGTTGCTATGGCTGACTCAGCACGCCGACCTGTATTTCAACCGCGCCGGTCAGGTGTCTATCCTCAACCCCCAGATCAATAATGGCGATCTGTTCGGCACGCTGCTGGGCAACATTGCCAAAGCCGCGGGCATGTTTGCCGTGCAGGGCGACCGCATCTGGCGGCACAACCTGTCGCTGCGCCCAGCGTTCGATGGCTTCATGATCGTCGCGTTTGCCATCGGCGTGGGCGTGTGCGCGTGGCGCTGGGTGCGCAGTTGGCAATCGCGCCTGGGCAGCGACATCCTGGGCGTCGAAAGCAACGTCGCGCCGCAGTTCGTGCTGCTGTGGTTGATCATGTTTCTGATCCCGACCATCCTGGCCGAGGACACGCCGCATTATTTGCGTGCCATCGGCGCGTTGCCGGCCGCGTGCATCGTCGCCGCTGTTGGGTTGGAGGCGGCGCTGGCGTGGGCCTCGCGGCGTGGCATCTTCGCCAGCTTTACGCTGTTCCTGCGCCGAGTCGTCAGCCCGCCCGCATTCGTGGCGGCCCTGTTGATCGCGATCAGCGGCGTGAACGTGGTCAACGATTACTTCAACGACTACGTGCGCCGGCCGATCACTGGCTATTGGCTGGAGGCGAACAACGTGGCGCTGGCGCGCGAAGTGAACACGTTCTTCGACGCGGCGCGTGCGCAAAACGTCGTGCGGATTGACAAGCGCCTGGCCGACGACAATCCGTCGCTGCTGTTCCTCTCACCAGAGATGGACGGTTTGCAGGATCAAGGCACCTACTACGAAGTGCGGGCCGCGCCGGCAACGCCTTCAATGGAATTTGGCCGCCTGATCGTGGACCCAAATCATGACTGGTCGGCCCTGCGCAACGCGTTGCCATCTCCCACGATCCTGACAGCGCGGGGGGGGCCGCTGGCGCAAGGCGATAAAGACGCTACACCGCGCCGGGCTTTCATCACAGTGGATTACCTGGACGGCGCACCGCCAGCCGGCCAATCTGCGCATACCTTCGAGGGTGGGCTCAACCTCCTCAGCACTGCGATTACGGGCACAACAGGCAGCAACGTCTATACCGTCACATTGGTCTGGAGCGCGACGCAACCCATCACTGACGATCTGGCCGTATTTGTGCATTGGGTGCGCGGGGCCGATGTGCCGGTGCAATCGGACGGCAGCCCGGCCAATGGCTATCTGCCCATGCCGTTCTGGCGCACGGGTGATTGGATCGTGGATGAGCGCGTTCTGGCTGTGTCAAACGGCGCGCAGCCGGGCGACGAAATCCGCATCGGGCTATATCGCCGCGAGGGCAACCAACGCCTGAACGTGCTGGACGCGCAGGGAAACGCAATAGGCGATTACGTTATGATTTCGCCTCCGCAGTGACAGTGTGACAGTAGTGACAGCATGAAGACGAGACATCACCTCCGCGCCGCAACGATTCCGGTCGCGGTCACAGCCGCGATCATGAGCGCGGCCTTGCTTTTCGGTTCATTGGCCTACGCACAAGGTCAGACGCTTTTTAACGAGACGTTCGATGAGGCGTTCGCTAACGACCCCTATTGCGCGCAGGGCGATTGCAAGGTGCCGCCGCAATGGGGCGTGTGGTTCATCCCGCGCACCGAGAACGACTTGCCCGGCGTGAATTTTCAACCCAAATACGACCAGACGACGACGCCCAGTCGTGTGCACAGCGGCAGCGGCGCACAGCGTATCTGGACAGACAACGCCACCTTCACCGGCGGCATCTATCGCGTGATCACCGGTGTGCAGGTGGGGGCCAAGCTGCGCTTGAGCGCGTGGGGGCAGGTGTGGTCCACCAACGACGAAAGCCCAATCTCGGCCCGCCCATCGGCCGACATCCGGCTCAAGATCGGCATTGACCCGCTCGGTGGCAACAACGGCAGCCCCAGCCCGCTCAACGGCCAGGTGATATGGACGCCCGAACAAGCGCCGAAGGATGCCTACGCCCAGTTCAGCGTTGAAGTTGAAGCGAAGTCGTCTACGGTGATCGTCTACACCTATGCCACGATGAAGGACAACGTGCGGCACAACGAGGTGTTCTGGGACGACGCCATTCTCGAATACATCGCGCCGCCGCCCACGGCCACGCCCGATGCGGCAACGGTCATCACACCAACTGTCGCGGTGACCGATGTAGCCCAGGTTGCCGCCGCAGTCGCACCGGCTGCCGAGGCGCCCGTCGCCAGCCCGGCCATCACCTACGTCATCAAGTCGGGCGACACGTTACTCGGCATCTCGCTGGATCAGAACGTGCCGCTTGATGACCTGCTGGCCAACAACCCCGGCGTGCGCGCCGAGACATTGCAGATCGGCCAGGAGATCATCATCAAGCCGGCGTCGGCCGCGCCCACGGCCACCTCTGGCCCGGTCGAAGCGCAGCCAGCGCTCGACCCGAATGTGCCCATCACCGGCACGCAGGCCATCACCGCTACACCGACCGTTGGCTCGGCATGTGTGCAGGCGTTCTTCGACGACGACGGCGATGGCAAGCGCGACGACAACGAAGACCTTGTGCCCAACATCCTGTTCAGCCTGGTGTCCAACGGCGCGCAGGTGGGCGCATACACCACCACGGGCGTGGACGAGCCCTACTGCTTTGCCGGGTTGCAGAACGGGCCGTACATCGTGGCTGCCACACCGCTGGACATTTACGTGCCAACCACACCGCTGAACGACACGCTCAATGTGGACGGCGCGCAGTCGTTCTTCTCGCTCGGCCTGCGCCGCATCTCCGATGGCAGCGAGGATGTGAGCAAGGAGCCCACGCCCGAGGCGGCAGCGAGCGAAGGCCCGAACTGGGGGGCGATCCTGCCGCTCATCGGTGGCGGGTTGTTGCTCGTCGGCTCCGTCGGCTTTGCCGCCACGCTGTTTCTGCGCCGCAGGCGGTTGTGAACCAAGCGATCAATCGTTGTGACGGTGTAGGCGTGTCACCCTGAGCCGGAAGGCGAAGGGTCTCTGTTTCAGCTTCAGCGCTGCTCAAACCGGTTACGCACAGATGCTTCGCTCCGCTCAGCATGACGCCAGACCCAGCTCAGCGCTAATTCGCTATGCGCCGTTGCTCGTCGTTGCTGTAGTCTGCGCGCTGGCGTCGGCGGCGATTTGGCTCGGCCCCGGCATCCTCAACACACGGGCCGGCGGCGATAGCCCGTTCCTGTTGATTCGCACCCATGAGCTGGCGGCCAACCTGCGCGCGGGCGTGTTCCCGGCGCGGTGGATGCCCGATGCGGCCTACGGCCTGGGCTACCCGTTCTTCAACTTCTACGCGTCGCTGCCGTATTACCTGGCTGCGGCGTTGACGGTGCTGGGCGTGGACATGCTCGTCGCGATCAAGCTCACCCAGACCATCGGCATGTTTGCGGCGGGCTTCGCCATGCTGGGGTGGGCGCGAACCATGTACCCCCAACCCCCTCCGGCAGGCTCAGGGCAGGCCCTGAAGGGGAGCAGGAATGGCGCGCCGTGGGGTGCAACGCTCGCAGCGTGCGCCTACGTGCTCGCCCCGTTTCATCTGGTCAACGTCTATGTGCGCGGCGACTCGCTGTCCGAGTTCTGGGCGTTCGTCTGGTTTCCATTGATCTTGTGGGGCGTGCAATGCAACACGCCATACGCCATACGCGATGCACTCATGTCGCGTATCACGTATGGCATATTACTTGCACTGTCACTGGCCGCGCTTGTGCTCACCCACAACGTCTCGGCCTTGATCTTCGCGCCGTTCATCGTGATCTATGCGCTGGTGTTGCTGCTGCGCAACGCAACGGCATGTCCAGACTTCGTATCTTCGTGCCTTCGTGGTGCAATTGGACTTGGCGTCGCTGCCTTGCTCGCCCTCGCCCTGAGCGCGTGGTTCTGGCTGCCGGCCCTGGCCGAAGCACCGACGGTGCAACTGGGCGATCAAACAACCGGTTACTTCAACTACGCCAATCATTTCCGACTTGCCACCCACTGGGGGTGGGCAGGCAATCTGGTGCAGCCGTCGCTGGCGTTCGACTATGCCGTCAACGAAAACGGCGATGCCTTTGCGATGGGCCTGTTGCAAGCAGCCTTGGTCGTTATTGGCACGGTCGTTTGGTGGATGGGTAACAGACGCGCCAGGCGATCGCACTTCAATCTCGTGCTCATGCTGGTGCTGTTCGCGCTGGCCACGTTCATGATCACGCCGCTGAGCGAGTTCATCTGGGCGCGTGCGCCACTCTTGCCGCTGACGCAGTTCCCGTGGCGCTTTCTGTCGGTGCAGGCGGTGTTCGCCGCTGTATTGATCGGTGGGGTTGGCATTTTTGATTTTCGATTGCCGATTTTTGATTTGAACTCTTCTGGCAATCGGCAATGGATTGTTGTGATCCTGACGATGACAGTGTTAACTTGGTGTGCGTTGGCTCGATTGCCGAACGAGCGGCTGAACATCGTGGCCGGTGACGTGACGCCGCGCATGATGCAACTCTACGAGTGGTACACCGGCAACATCGGCACGACCATTCGCGGTGAATACCTGCCCAAGACCGCGCTGCCGAGGCCATATGTCGGGCCTGACTTGCTTGGCATGCCTCGTCAGGCGCGCATCTCACAGGATGGGGTTGCACATGACGTCGCATCATCCATGTCGTCGCAGCTTGTGTCGCGCACACCGGCTCGTCAAGAATGGAGCATCACCACGACGCACGACGCCATACAAGTCGTCTTGCCCTTGCTGTATTCGACAGCCTGGCGAGCGACGATCAATGGTGCCTCATCCGACTCTAGTTCAGTTCTGTCACCCAGTGCTGGGTCGGGCTGGGCGCAAGTGTATTTGCAAAGAGCAGGCAAACACTCAGTCGTGCTGACGCATGTGGGCACATTTGCACAAGGTCTTGGCAATCTCATCTCGCTGCTGGCGCTCCTGGGCACTGCTATCTTGCTCGGCGCATCAGTCATGCCTCGAAGAACTCACTTGAGTCCACTGCTTCGGCCAGTTACCCTGGTGATAGTGTCCTTGAGTGCGCCCCTGCTCATCGTCGTTCTCGTCATCTCTGTCTTCCAACCGCGCGGCGATGACTTGCCAACCCTGCAAACGCTCGACTTCGCTAAGCGGCCCTTCCCGCATCGCGATCCCGTCATCTTCCGTTCTGCCGATGGCGCAAGCTATGAACTAATTGGCGCTGCCACGGGCGACCCGCTGCGTGCCGGCGATGTGCTCACGCTCAGCCTGCGCTGGCGCGACGACCGCGCGCCTGCTGCGATCACGCTGACGCAGGAGTTGCCGATGGGCGGCGAATTTGCCAACCTGTTCCGCTACGCCCGTGAGCAATCCGGCGGCGACTCGCGCTTGAGCAGGCACGTCGTGCCGTCGAACGCGCTGCCCGGCCCGTTGCTGCTCAAGTTGCAAGCCAGCGATGCAAACGGCAATCTGCTCACGCCGTTCAACCCCGACGGCTCGGCGCTGACGACGCAGATTGCAGGCAAGCAAGTTCCGGCTATCACTTTGCTCGGCCCAAGCGTGACCGAGACGCCACCCAATGCCGCGCCGCCGCACCTGCACACCTTCGCCAATGGCATCGCCCTCCACAAGATGGATTGGCTGTTTGCCTCCGAGCAGGAGGTGTGCTTCCGCCCGATATGGACTTGGGCGCGTGACGACGTGAACCGCGCCGACGCATTGCAGGTGTCGCTGCGTCTGCGCGGCAGCGACGGCCGCGAGATCGCCACGGCCGACGGCCAGCCACAAGCCGGCCTCGCGCCAACGTGGTCGTGGCCGCCTGGCGTGCTGATCAACGACGGCCGGTGTGTGCCTGCCCAGAACTTGCTCAACCTGGGCGAGCCGTATACCTTGCAGATCGTGTGGTATCGCCTGGCCAACCTCGAACAAGTCGCCGAGGTCACCTTGCGCGGCACGATGTCGGCGACGTTGCGAGAGGACATGAACGTTCCCGAGCCGTGATGGGTAACTGGTAATTGGTAATGGCCAGTTGCCAATTACCAATTACCAATCACCAATTACCAATTACCAGATGCACAGACTTTTCGTGCTTTGCCTTGGCCTTCTCCTCACCGCGTGCGCTGGCTGTGTTGCTCCCAAGCCGGTCTACAAGATTGCGCTGGTCGGGCCGTTTGAGGGCCGGCTGCGCCAGATCGGCTACGACGCCTTCCCGGCCATGCGCATCGCCATCCGCGACCAGATCAACGCCGGCGGCATCGGCAACGCATTCGTGACCTTCGTGGCCTACAACGACACCGGCGACCCGGCCACGGCCGAACGCGTGGCGCGCAACGTCGCGCTCGACCCCGAAGTGCTCGGCGTGATCGGCCACCTCGTCCCCAGCACCACCCTGTCGGCGTTGCGCGTCTACACCGAGGCCGGGCTGCCGGTGCTCGTGCCGGGCGTGCCAGCAGATGCGTTGCCGCAAGACCCATTGGTGTTCAGGATGGGGCCGACGGAGAAAAGTGAGAAGTTAGAAGTGGCAAGTGAGATGTGCAATCCGGCTTACTTCTCACTTCTTACTTCTTACTTTGGCGAATGCCAAAGCGACGCACCGCCGGTGAGTGAATTGCCCCAAGCGCAGCAGGCGTTGGCGACGTTTACCGATATCTCGCTCGGCCCACCGCCCACGCCGCGCTCAATTGTCGCCTTCGACGCGACCAACGTGTTGCTGCAAGCAGTCTACGGCGCGGCGCGCCGGGACAGCCGGCCCACGCGCATGGGTGTAGCCGAAGCCTTGCGCACGCTCCAACACGACGGCTTGTTGGGCCAGATTTGGTTTGACGAACACGGCAAGTGGCCAGCCGCGCGGCTGTGGGTATATCCAAAGTGAAAACATCGAAACGATAAACCGGTAACGCGCTGCTAAACTTATCGCATGTCCAATCAGCGTGAAGAAGCGTTGCCCAATTGGGCGCGCATGTTGGGGACAAACGGCTTTCGCACCTTTGTCGCGTTGGTCGAGGGCTACTTCGCCGATAAGCGCATCCCGATGCGGTTGGATGCCGATGAAGGCGTCGTGCGCCCCGGAGCCGAGGTGTTTGCGCAGACCAGCGTGTTCGGCCTGCAGAACATCGCGCAGACCTGCTCGCAATCCAACCGGGAGATGTGGCAGGAACTGATCGCGGCGCATTTCAATTGCATCTTCGCCGCTTCGGACGAACAGAACGCGCTCAACATTGACGTCAGCGATTTTGGCAAGGTGCGCGGCCTGCTGCGCGCCCGGCTGTATCCGCTCGATCTGTTGAATCAATCGGTCGAGACGGTGCATCGCCCCGGCCCAGAGGGCACGCTTGAGGTGGTGGTGCTCGATCTGCCGACGACGGTGCGCACGGTGGCGCGCTCCGAGGCGAAGGCATGGCCGCTGGAACACGAGACGCTGTTCGAGATCGGCCGTCACAACCTCAGCCAGCAAGACCGTTTGAAGGACACGGTTGTGAGCGTGCAGCCTGGGGTGGATTTGCACCTGCTGACCGGCGACGCCTTTTATGCGGCCAGCCACGCGCTGATTTTGGATGTGTATCTGCCCAGGCCATTGCCACACGGCGCGCTGGTGGCTATGCCCAAGCGCGATGTGCTGCTGGTGCATCACATCCGCAACATTGGCGCGGTGGAGGCCATCGGCTCAATGCTCCAGGCCGTGGTCGGCATGCACACCGATGGGCCTGGCTCACTCAGCCCACACCTGTATTGGCATCGGCACGGCGAGTTCATCACGCTGCCCTATCAGATGGAGGGCGACGGCGAATCGCTCAACTTCGCTCCGCCGGGCGATTTCGCCGAGATGCTGCATCAGCTCTCAGACCGGGCCGATCTGTCCTGACGCCTGACGAACCAACTGACAACCGGCACGTCGTTCAACTTCAACTTTAACTTCAGCGAGGCACCCAATGGACTTGCAACTCCGGGACAAAGTGGCGGTGGTGATGGCGGCGAGCAAAGGCTTGGGCGCAGCCACTGCAAAGGCGTTTGCGGAAGAGGGCGCGCACGTGGTCATCTCGGCACGTGACGGCGAAGCGTTGCAGCGCACAGCGGAAAGCCTGACCAAAAGCACAAATGTGCGCGTGTTGCCCATCGTGGCCGATTCGTCGCGGGCAGAGGATATTTCGCGCCTGATTGACACGGCCTACAAGGCGTTTGGCCGGATTGACGCGCTGGTCGTGAACGCTGGCGGGCCACCGGCGGGCCGCTTTGTGGAGTTTGACGATGCAGCCTGGCAAGCGGCCATTGACCTGACGCTGATGAGCGCGATCCGAGCCGCGCGCGCCGTCATCCCCATCATGCAGCGCCAGCGGGGCGGCAGCATCACGTTCATCACCTCGGTCAGCGTCAAGCACACGATTGATAACCTGATCTTCAGCAACAGCCTGCGCATGGCCGTGGCGGGCATGGTGAAGACGTTGGCACGAGAGGTCGGCCCCGACAACATCCGCGTCAACCTGATCGGGCCGGGTTACACCGCCACGGATCGCATTTTGTCGCTAGCCGAGGCGAACGCGGCGCGCAACAAGACCTCAGTCGAGGCCGAGTTGGCCAAGACCGGCGCCAACACGGCGCTGGGCCGCGTGGCCACGGTCGAGGAGTTCGCCCAGCCGTGTGTGTTTCTGGCCTCGCCAGCGGCGGGTTACATCACCGGCACCATTTTGCTGGTGGATGGCGGGCAGAGCCGATCCATTTGAGATTTGGTGATTTGGCGATTGAGTCATTGCTGCAATCGCCAAATCACTCAATCACCCGATGACGCAATTCCGATTGATTTTGTTCGACCTGGACGAGACGCTCTACCCGCGCAGCGCCAATCTCATGCACGAGATCAGCGCGCGGATCAATCAGTATCTGGTTGACAAGATGGGCGTGCCACCACATCAGGCCGCCGAGTTGCGCCAGCACTTCCGCGGAACGTATGGCACCGCCCTGCGCGGGTTGATCGAGGAGGGCTACGCGCTCGACGTCGAGGATTACTTTCAATACGTCCACGACATCGAATTGCACGGCCGGATTGATCCCGACCCGGAGCTGCGGCGCATGCTGCTCGGCCTGCCCCTGCGTCGTGCCATCCTCACCAACAGCAACATCGAGCACGCCGAGCGCATCCTCAATCACATGGCCATCCGCGATTGCTTCGAGGCCGTGATTGATATCAAGGCGCTCAATTTCAAGAACAAACCCACGCCGGAGAGCTATGCGCTGGCGATGGCGATGTTGGGCGTGCAGGCGCACGAGGTGATCTTCGTCGAGGATTCGCCGATGAACACCGTCCCGGCCAAAGCCATCGGCATGACGACGGTGCTGGTGGATTGCCCGCCCAGCGATGAGGCCGATTACTTCGTCAGCAGCGTGATGGACGTGGGGCCGTTGGTCGAGCAACTGATGCGCAATGACGACGATACGCCTGGCAACTGAATCCGACGCGCCCAGCGTTCACGCCATCTACGCCCCAATTGTGCGCGACACGATCATCTCGTTCGAGTATGAGGTGCCGTCGGTAGACGAGATGCGCGGACGCATCATCAAGACGTTGCCGCGCTATCCGTGGCTGGTGTGCGAGCGCGAGCCGGGCGGCCCGATGCTGGGCTACGCCTACGCCGGCCCGCACAGCGAGCGCGCCGCCTATCAGTGGTCGGCCGACGTGTCGGTCTACGTGAGCGCATCGGTGCGACGGATGGGCGTGGGCCGAGCGCTATACGCCGCGTTGTTTGAGCTGTTGCGTCTGCAAGGCTTCGTCAACATCTATGCCGGAATCGCATTGCCCAACGCCGCCAGCGTCGGCCTGCACGAGGCAATGGGCATGACGCCGGTGGGGGTGTATCACCAGGTTGGCTACAAGTTTGGCGCTTGGCACGACGTGGGCTGGTGGCAGATGGCGCTGGTCGAGCGGCCGGCCGAGCCAAAGCCACCGCTCGCTTTAGCCGAGGCGCGGACACTGCCTGCGTGGGATCATGAAATGACTCGCCAAGTTTGGAGAGGAGTCAGATGAAACAAGTGCCACTGAGTGAAGTGAAAGACGACCTGTCGCGCTATTTGCGCATGGCTGCAAAGGAAAACATCATCATCACGCGACATGGCGTCCCAGCGGGAATGTTGATCGGGTTCGAGGACAGCGAAGACTGGTTGGAGGAGTTGCTGCTCAATCACCCCCGCTTTCAGGCGCGCATTGAACAAGCGCGGAAGAGCCTGCGCGCCGGGAAGGGAATCAGTATTGAAGCACTTCGAGAGAAATATTCGTCGAAGAAAACCTCGCCTGCGTGAGAACCATAAGCTCGCGAGCAAAGGGAGTTATTGCTACCAACCATGAGCAACTACCGCGTCCTATCCGATGAACAAGTGCAGAGCTTTCTCGACAAGGGCTATCTGGTCGTGAAAGATTGCGTGGATTTCAGCATCGCCAACCGCTGGGTTGACCAAGCCTACGACCGCCTGGGCTACGACAAGCGTAATCCGAACACGTGGGCGAAAGACATCGTGTGGATGGATCACAAGAACGAGTTGCCGGTGCGCGAACTGGCACCGAAGGCGTGGGCCGCGCTGCTCGATGTGGTTGGGGGTGAGGATCGCCTGGAGCCGCAGGTGATGAAGCTGGCCGAGAGTGGCCACTTCACCTCGATCAACTCATTCCTGTGGTCGGATGCGTTCATCGTCAATTTCCATCGTGGCGCAGACAAGCCGTGGCAAGCGCCGTCGCCGAATGTCATTGGCTGGCACAAGGACGGCAGCTACTTCCGGCACTTCCTCGATAGCCGCGAACAGGCGCTGTTGACCATCGTGCTGTGGTCGGACATGTTGCATCAGGGCGGCGGCACCTTCATCGCGCCGGATTCGGTGCGGGTGATTGCGCGCTACCTGTATGAGCACCCCGAAGGAGTTGACCCGCACGACTTCGACTTCAAGAAGCTGATCAGCCAGTGCACACAGTTCGAGGAGATGACCGGGCAGGCCGGCGACTTCGTGATTCTGCACCCGTTCATGCTGCATGCCTCGTCGCAGAACGTGATCGGCAAACCGCGCTTCATGAGCAACCCGCCCATCGTGCTCAAGGAGCCGATGAATCTGAACCGCGAGAACCCGGACGACTTTTCGCTGCTGGAGCGGGCGACCTTGCACTACCTGGGGTTGGAGCGCCTGAACTTTCAACCTGCCGCACCGCGCGAGTCGTTTTGGACGCCGGTAGCAGCGTAGCAGAATAGGCGCGTTGAATGCTGGCCAAACGCATCATCCCTTGCTTCGACGTGGCGAATGGCCGCGTGGTCAAGGGCGTCAACTTCGTCAACTTGCAAGACGCCGGCGACCCGGTGGAGCAGGCTTCGATCTACAACGACGAGCGCGCCGACGAGTTGGTGTTCCTCGACATCATGGCCAGCCACGAGGGCCGCGGCACGACGGTCGAGATGGCGCGGCGCGTGGCCGACGAGGTGTTCATCCCGTTCACCATCGGTGGCGGCATCCGCGCCAGTGAGGACTTTCGCACGTTGCTGCTGGCCGGCGCCGACAAATGCTCAATCAACAGCGCCGCCGTGCGCAACCCAGACCTGATTAACGAAGCGGCCTGGCGCTTTGGCGCGCAATGTGTAGTGCTGGCGATTGACGCACGACGGGTCAGCGGCGTCAACGAGTGGGACACGGATAAGCGGATGCCGAGCGGATATCAGGTTTACCTGAACGGAGGACGCGTTGCAGTTGAACTGGATGCGGTTGAGTGGGCGCAGGAAGCCGAGCGGCGCGGCGCGGGTGAAATCCTGCTGACCAGCATGGACACCGATGGCACGCAGAACGGCTTCGACCTGCCGATGCTGCGCGCTATCAGCAGCGCGGTCAACATCCCGGTCATCGCCTCCGGCGGCGCGGGCAAGCTGGCGCACTTCTACGAGGCGATTGACGCCGGTGCGAGCGCGGTGCTGGCTGCCAGCGTGTTTCATTACAAGACCTTTCGCGTCGGTGAGGTGAAACAGTATCTGGCGAGCCGGGGCGTGCCTGTGCGGCTGTAATCCGTATGAAACTTGCTGAGATACGGCTGCGCGCGGCGCGCACGGATGCGTTGGCCGAGTTTTACGCTGGCCGCCTTGGCCTGCGTTTGATCGAACAGACATCTGACTGCGTGCGCTTCAACGTTGGCTCATCCGTGCTCACCTTCGTCAAAGCTGCTGAACCAGCTCAATGCCATTTCGCCTTCAACATCCCGGCCAGCCAGTTTGAGGAGGCGAAGGTCTGGCTGAGTGCCTGCTGCCCGCTGGTGAGGGGCGAGGATGGCGAAGATACCTTTCACTTCGCCGATTGGCAGGCCGACGCCGTGTATTTCTTCGACCCGGCCGGCAATCTGGTGGAATTGATCGCGCGGCACACATTGCCTGATCGGCACGTCGGCCCATTCGACGCAAGTGCCTTGCTCGGCGTGAGCGAGATCGGCGTGGTGTCGGACGACGTGCGCACAACCGCATCACGCGCGTGCGAGGCGTTGGGTGCATCGATCTATCGCAGTCAACCGAACGATGCGTTCGTGCCGGTCGGCGACGAGGAAGGCTTGCTCATCATCGTCGCGCGGGGCCGGCCGTGGTTCCCTGACCGGGTGCAGGTTGCGCAGCCTTTCGCTGTTGACATCGCCCTCGGCGGCGCGCCGCTTGCGGAATCAATCCAGCTGACCTCGGACGTGACAATCACGGCGGCAGCCGCTTGAGCGCGGCCGCGTTTGCGCCTCACGTTTGGCCGTGCTTACAATTCAGGCCATCAGCACGCCATCACCATGAGCAAACGCGGCAGCAAATACTTTCCTCTCTCGGACTACCTGCGCGAACGCGGCCAGGAGGAGGTCACGTTGACGTTTGCCCAGATCGAAAAGCTGTTGGGCAATCCTCTGCCTGAAGGCGCGCGCATCGAACCCGGCTGGTGGGGCAACCGCAAACAAGGCTCGCCGCAGGCAGCCGCATGGCTGGGCGCGGGCTACAAGGTCAAGGCCGCCAGCCTGACGCACAAGCGCGTGACGTTCGAGATCAAGACAAAGAAGCCAGCGATCTATCACGTCCGCCGGGATGGCGACACGGTGCTGTGGGACGCGCAGTTGATCAAGGCGTTGCGGTCGCACATGGATGTGAGCCAGGCCGAATTCGCCCGGCGCATGGGCGTGCGCCAGCAGACCGTGAGTGAGTGGGAGACCGGCACATACGAACCCACCCGCGCCACCAGTAAGCACCTCTCGCTCGTGGCTGAGCAAGCCGGTTTCACCTACGGCGCGGCCGAATAACGCCCGGACCTTTCCTCGCAAATTTTGGTGCTTGACTTTTGCCTGTTACCGTGTAATATGTTGAAAACACGGTAGCGAGATCACGTCTGAGGAGCACGACCATGAGCCAATCGCGCTTTAGCCCACGCGCACTATTTCTATCAAATGACGGCAGCCTGTATTCCGATTCACTGATCTGTTCTGGCCTGCTGCCGGCCAAGCTGGGTAGCAAGCCGTGTCCCTTTGCACAAGCCAAGCAGATGCCGGATCCGCAGGCGCTCAACCGGGACGATCCCGACTACGCCAGCGGCAAAGGCAGACCGGGAGATTTGTGCCCGCCGTGCGCCGTGATGCACGTCGGCGCGCTAGGTGAGTGGGATGGGCACGAGCGCTATTTCCTGCCAGAAGAGTTGTTGCCGCTGCGGCTGTTTCTATGCAAGCAGGAGTTCTGGCTCGTGGTGATGGGCCTGAATGACGAGGATGCGACGCAGATCGTGAAGGCGGATGAGCCGGATGCGGACGGTGCCGCGTTCTAAAGACCGCACGTGCGCAGGATCGTCCCGCCCAGCACGGCCGATTGAGCCGCTTCGGGCAGGTCTCGCAATAAGGCGCGAACCATGGCCAGTTGCACGTGCTGCATGCGGAACGGCGCATCGCTGCCGAAGCACACGCGGTCCGCACCGAGCACCGTAATGGCGCGCAGGATGGCGTGCTCGCCCACGTTGCTGCCGATCAGCGTGATGTTTGGGTGCGCCTGCGCGGTTTCAATCGCCGCCCGGTCGAGAGCGGGCGTGCCCGCGCCGCCGATGTGGATGAGCAGGAAGCGCGTCTGCGGGAACAACCCGGCAATGTGGCCGAGGCGATATGGATGGGTGTTCTCGTAGAAGTCTGCGCCGCTGTGAAAGGCCAGGGGCTTGCCGAACGACGCGGCATATTCGATGTGCGGCAACACCGTTGCGTCGTCAATCACGTAGCCGTCCTGCGCGCCGTTGAACTTGATGCCGAGGAAGCCGAACTCCTCGAAGCATTGCCTGATCGCCGCGCGAGTGACCTCATCACCCAACCGTGGGTTGGCCCAGCCGAACGGCAGGAAGCGGCCGGGGTAGTGCTTTGACGCATCGTAGACAGCGCGGTTCTCCGGCGCGATGTCTTTGTTGTATGGCGGCTTGAGCCAGATCAGCGCCTTGTCCACGCCGTTACGATCCATCTGCGCGATCAGCTCATCGGCAGTGATGGCCAGCCCGTCAAACTTGTGCGAGGAGATGTGGCAGTCGGCGTCAACGATCATGGGTCTCTGCGGTTCAATCTGAAAACCTTCTGAAGATCAGGCAGGCGTTGTGCCCGAAGAAGCCGAACGAGTTCGACATGGTAACGCTCACATCGGCCTTCACCGCACCGTTGGGCGTGTAGTTCAGGTCGCACTCCGGGTCAGGCTCGCGATAGTTGACCGTGGGCGGGATGACGCTGTGCTGGATGGCCTTGACGCACGCCACAGCCTCGACCGCGCCGGTCGCGCCCAGCAAGTGGCCGGTCATGGACTTGGTCGAGCTGATTAGCACGCTGCCGGCCGCCTCGCCGAAGATCAGCTTGATGGCCTTGGTCTCGTTGCTGTCGTTGATGGGCGTGCTGGTGCCGTGTGCGTTGATGTAATCCACATCACCTGGCGCAAGGCCGGCCTGCGTCAGCGCCATCTGCATGGCATAGGCCGCGCCGTTCACGTCCGGCGCGGTGATGTGCCCCGCATCGCTGCTGCTGCCGTAGCCGGCCAATTCGGCATGAATATGCGCGCCGCGCGCCTGGGCGTGGGCCAGCGATTCAAGCACTACGAACCCCGCGCCCTCGGCGATGACGAAGCCGTCGCGCGTCTTGTCAAACGGCCGCGAGGCGTGCTGTGGGTCGGTGTTGCAACCCGATAGCGCGCCCATGTTGTGGAACGCCGCCACCATCAACGGGTTGATCGGCGCTTCGCCTGCGCCGGCCAAGGCAGCGTCGGCCCGGCCGGCGCGGATCAGCTCGAACGCCTCGCCGATGGCATTGTTGGCGCTGGCGCAGGCCGAGTTCAAATTGAAGTTTGGGCCACGGATGCCGAAGGCAATCGAAATTTGGCCGGCGGCCGCGTCGGGCAGCAACATGGGCATGGCGAACGGCCCCACGCGCCGCGCGCCCTTTTGCAGCAGGGTGCGGTATTCGCTCGTCAGTGTGGTGGTGCCGCCCACGCCGGAGCCGGTGTAGACCGCCACGCGGTGGGTGTTGTGCGGGCCGATCTGAAGTTGCGCATCGGTCAGGGCTTCCTTGGCCGCGACCAGCGCCATCTGCGCGAAGCGATCAAGCTTGCGCGCTTCCTTGGCGCCCAGGTGCGCAGCCGGGTCGAAGCCCTTTACCTCGCACGCGATCTGCGTCTCGGTGTCGGCGCGGTCATACAGGCTGATGAAGTCGCAGCCCTGCCGGCCAACGACCAGTCCTTCCCAGGTTTCGGCGGCAGTGTTGCCCACGGGCGTGAGCGCGCCCAAGCCGGTGATGACGACGCGCTGATGTGCGGTGGTATGGATCGTATGGATCATGACGCAGGCGCAAGTTTACGGCACGGCGGCCTTGAGCACGCGGCACGGCGTCAGCGGGCGCACGGCATAGGCACCGGCGTCGGCGGCGACGATGACCGTCTCGTATGGGTTGAGCGTCACGCTCTCCGCGCCGTGCTCCACGGCAGCTTGGCCCTGGATCACCGTCAGTGCGTGAAAGCTTTTGCCCTGCGTGTCGAGCGTCAGCGTTTCGGCCTTTGACGCCAGCAACTCAAGGGTGAAGTAGGGGCACTTGACCAACTGTTGCGCGTCGGCGTCGAGCATTGGCCGCAGGTGCGTCACCTGGCCGGAAGCGGCCGGGTCGGTCACGGCCAACGACTGCTCGATGTGCAGCTTGCGGCCGGCGCTGGCCGGGCGGTTCCAGTCCCACACGCGGTAGGTGATATCCGAGGTTTGCTGCACCTCGTAGATCAGCAAGCCGGGGCCGAGCGCGTGCATGGTGCCCGCTGGCATGAACACGGTGTCGCCTGCGCGCACCTGCTGCTGTTGGGCGAAGTCGAGCACTGTGCCGGCGTGGATCGAATCTGCTAATGCCGTTGCACTGGCACCAGGCTTAACGCCGGCGATGAGCGTCGCATCCGGCTTTGCATCCAGCACGTGCCACGCCTCGGTCTTGCCGAATTGGCCCGCGCCTTCGAGTTGGATAGCTTGGTCGTCGTTGGGGTGCACCTGGATGGACAGCCAGTCGTTGCAATCGAGCAGCTTGATGAGCAACGGGAAACGCAGGCCGGTGCGGGCGACGACGGGCGCGCCCATCAACGCCGCGCCTAACGCATGGGTCACCTCGACCAGCGTTTGGTCGGCGTATGGCCCATTGGCGACGCGGTTGCCCTCGTGCACGACCCACGCTTCGCCAATCGGCGGGTCGGCGGGTTTGAGGCGTTGGCCGCCCCACACGCGGGTGTGATATTCGGGGGTGAGTTGCAACAGTGAGGTCATGGATGTGTCAGGTGTCGCGTATCAGGCATTGCGTATTGCGTTATCGCCAACGCATGACGATGGTGCCCCATGGCTTGATGGCGGGGTTGGTCAAGGAATCTGCCGCGCCGTAGATCAACTCGGCTTGACCGCCCAGCGGCACGGGGGATTGCGCAGCAGCGTCGAACGTGATGCTGTGCTCGGCCTTGCCGAAGTTGAAGAACAAGGCGGTCACTTCATCATCCGCCCAGCGCCACAGCCCCAGGCAGGTCGGGCAGCCTTCGACCTTTTCCATGACTTGGAACTGCGTGCTGCGCAAAGAAGGATGATCGGGGTCGTTGCGGAGCTTGGCCAGCGAGCGATAGGTGTTGAGCAGTGAGTCTGCGGCTTCATCCTGTTCCTCGACCGACACGCCGTCATCGGGCTTGTTGTTGCGGTCGGCCGGCTTGAACCACGTCGTCAAGCCCTCGCCGGTTTCGCCCGCATACCAATCCATCGGCTCGCGCCGGTATTCGTCATAGATCGGCCCACCCCCCTTGACGCCGCGCATGCCAATCTCCTCGCCGTAATATACGATCGGGATACCGGGCGAGAGAAACGTCGCGGCGGCGGCCAGCTTCATGCGCTCCACGTCGCCCTCGACGTCGGAGGCAATGCGGTTCGTGTCGTGATTCGACGCGAAGCGCACGATCTGCGCGCCGGGCGGATAGGTCTGTTGCAACGCGCGATACGGCCCCCACAACAGCCGTGGATCAATCGCGCCGTTCAAGACGCCGTCGCCGTTGCGGTCGTGGCTATCCGATAGCGCCGTGTACCACGGAAAGTCGAACAGCGCATCGAAGCCGTTCTTGAAATAGGACTGAAGCACAAAGGCGTTGCTGTCCCACACCTCGCCCAACAGCACCGCATCGGGGTGCGCCGCCTTTACCCTCTGGCGCAAGGCTTGCCAGAATTCCGGCTCAACGCCCTTGGCATAGTCGGCTCGCAACCCATCTGCCCCCAGATCCAGCCAATGCAAGGCGGCGCCGATCAGGTATTCGTTAACTTCCTGATTGCCATGGTTCCACTCCGGCAAATTGGCGATGCCAAAGAATGAGTCGTAGGTCAGGTTGCCCGCGTCATTGAACCGATACCAACTGGTGTATTGCGACTGCGGATTTCCGAGCGCGTCCTTGAAGTAAGGATGGGTGTCCGACGAATGGTTGGCCACAAAGTCCACCAACACCTTCATGCCGCGCGCATGCGCTTCCGCCGCCAGGTTCTTGAAATCTTCCTCGTCGCCAAACTCGGGATTGACCGACACATAGTCGGCCACGTCATAGCCGTGATATGTCGCCGACGGGTAGAACGGGGTCAGCCAGATCGTGTTTGCGCCCAGCGATTGGATGTAGTCGAGCTGCTGCGCGATGCCGTTCAGGTCGCCGATGCCGTCGCCGTCGCTATCGCGGAAGCTGCGTGGGAAGACTTGATACACCGTCGCGTCGTTGAACCAGGCCGGTGTGTCAATGGCCGGGCGCGCGTCCGGTGTGAGCGTGGGCTTGGGGAGCAGCGCAACGGTAGGCGCAGGCGTTGGCTCCGGCGTGGCGCTGGCCGAAGGTGAGGGCACGGGTGTGGCGCTCGGTGGCGCGGCAGTCGGCGTTGGCGGCGGCGGTGGTGGTGGCGCATCTGGCGTGGGCGTGGCGACGCACGCGCTGAGCGCGAGAGCCAGACAGGCGATCAACCCAAACAAGCCCCTTCTTTCCACGTCACACCCTCCTGAGCACAAAGATCATCGGTCGCAGGCCACCCAAGTTTACGCGCAGCGCCTGCTCTCGCTCCCACTGGCGAAGGATCGGGGCCAGGGCGGCTTCCAGCAACCTGATCTCGGCTGTGATCACGACAAAGCGCGCGCCGGGCTTGGCCACGCGCGCCGCCTCGCGCAACAGGGCCGGGTAGAGCGCCGCGTTGCCAGCATGTGAGCCAACCAAGTTGCCAAACGGCAAATCTGCAACGATGGCGTCTACGGATGCGTCCGGTAGCGGCAAGCGCGTCGCGTCCCAATCGTGCAGCTTGATCTCGGCGGCCGATGCGCCTGCGCCCTTGCGATAGGCGGCGATGTTGCGGCTGGCGCAGATCAGCGCCTCGCGGTTGATGTCGCAGCCGGTCAGTTGCGCGGCCTTGCCCGCCAGCGCCCGCTCGATCAACAGCGTGCCGCTGCCGCAGCACAAGTTGAGATACACGTCGCCAGGCTTCGGCTCGGTCAGCAGCGCCATCGCGTGTGCCACTGTCGCTTGCAGCGAGCCGTCAACGTTGCAGACGCGCCAGGCGCGCGTCGCCAAGGGCTTGGGCGAGAGGCGGACGAGGGCGTCCCAACCACCGGCTCCCTCTCCCCCAAGGGGAGAGGGTTGGGGTGAGGGGGCGGAGTGTGAGGGCCGCAGCCGCACCAGCAGATCGCCGTCTTCGCTCACGGCTTGGAGCTGAGTGTGTCGTGCGATCTCTGCCTTGAGCCGCGCCATCACGGCCGAATCGCTGCCGGCTGCGCCGAGCATGAAGGTGCGATACGCGCCATGATTCAGATCGAGCGCCGTCTGTATCTGCGCCAGCAGCGCGCGCAGGTGTTGATCGCCCAGCAGCGCCTTTGGCCGCGGCACGGGGAGGCGCTGCACCAGATAAACCGCCAGGGCGGTCTTGAGTTGCGACAACCGGCGCAGCTCTCCCGAACACACAAACTGCAACACACCTGGCCGCGTCACATGTGCGTCGCGCGTGATCAGCCGCTTGATCTCCTCGCGGGCGATGGGTTCGAGGCCGTGAATGACGTCGGCTTCAGAGGTGTAGATGCTCGACGGCGTTGTCGGGCGAAGCATCTGCCGCTGAAGCAATTGTTTACCGATGGTTTTAGGCAAATGCTTGGCCCCTACTTCTTTCCGCTCTTTGTCTTTGATGATGTCGCCTTCCTGGGCCGCGTTGTGGACTTGCGCTTGGGCTTGGCTGCGGTCAAGCCCTTGGCCTCACCACGCCCCGCCGGTGCGGGGATGGCGCTGTAGTGCCGCCGCAGCGCGGGCAGGTAATTGGTGATGTCGTAGCCGTCCCAGCGCGGGTCGTCCTTGCTGCCCAACTGGAAGATCGCGCCGCCAACGATCGGCGAGGGATACGATACGCCGTCCACCACCAGCGGGGCGGATTGCAGCGCGATGTATTTGCGGCACCAGTCCTCGAATTGCTCGCTGCTGTAGGCATGCGCCTTGAAGCCGCCCACGCCACCCTCATCCAGCCCACACTCGGAGGAATAGATGGCTCGAATCTTCGGGTCGAAGCCGCACTTAGTGAACAGAAATTCCCAACGCCGCTCGAACCACTTGTGCTCGCCCGGTTGGTTGATGTGTTGCGGATTGGGCGAATACAGGTGCATGTCCAGGGCGATCTCGCCGCGGTTGTAGGCCGGCGTATAGAACTCGCGGATGATGGCGCAGGTCTCGTCGTTGGTGAAGTCGGGCGTGCCCATCGAGAACGTGCCGGCGGCATAGGTCGCGCCGCTGATCTGCCGAATGCGCCGCGCCACTTCCAGATCGAGCTGCGCGCGGCGGCGCAGGTCGTTGCCATTCTGGCCCAGTTGGTCGCCCTCGTTCAAGCCCGTGTAGATCAGGCCTTTGTAAGACGCGCCCTCAAGGCCGTGAATGATTTGATCCACACTCGGCACGACGTTGTGATCCAAGAAGCGCCGTACCATGACCACCGCATCGGGGTGGGCTTGCTTGATCTCGTGCCCGCCGGTGAAGTCGTTGGCGCACAGAAAGAATTTGCAGCCTGCGTTGGCTTCCTGGGCTGCCTCGCGGCCGTGCGTGAGCGAGTTCACGCCGAGTTTGAAGCGCGTATCGGGCGAGATGGGAATGCCAGTTCCGCTCAGGTCGAGCCAATCTGTTGAGCAGAAGCCGGTCACGGCCTGGCCGCGCGAGGTCTGCAACGTCACGCCGCCGGCCTGGAGCGGCACCGCCGCCCAACCGTTCTCCACCGATTGAACTTCGATGCGCGCGCCGCCCGGCAGCATGCCGATCACGCTCGATTCCAGACCTGGCTTGGTGCGCACATTCAACAGGTCTGCGGTCACGATCGCTGTAGCCATGTTCCCTCCCTTGAACCCCAGGCAAATGTGTAAAGACCATACCTGCCAGATGTGTGTTCAATGTGTTCGGCGATGCATCGGCGGGGTAAAAACGAACTCTCGATTGCCAAAGGCGATCGAGAGTTTAGCTTAGCGCGGCAAGCGGGCGACGGGACTCGAACCCGTGATCTTCTGCTTGGAAGGCAGACGCTGTACCAACTCAGCTACACCCGCGAACACGCGCGATTATACGCGTCAGGGCGTCAACACCAGCGTGGCCTCGGCGTTCTTTTGCACGTCGGCGCGCGACCACAGCATCGGATTCTGTTCGCCATTCAGCCACTTGGCGATCATGTCGTCGTAGTGCGCGTTGTAGGCGTGGCCGCTCTGGCCGGTGGTATGAATGGCCAACGAGCGCGACAGGTCGGCCATGTCCACGATCATGCGCATGGACGGCACGGCGCGCACCGTCAGCGCCTCGGTGTGTCCGGTCGCGTTCACCAGCGCCGAGCCGCCCTCGGCCGGGAACGGCCCGCGATTGAAGATGCCCTCGATCAGGCTGATGCCGCTGCGTCCGAGCGTCTGGTTGGCAAAGGTGGCCTGATGCAGCTTGCCCCATTGCCACTGGTTCACATCCGCACCCAGTTTGGTCTTGAGGTCGGCGGCAGTTTCGGCAAAGGCCTGAGCCATCAGTCCCTCGCGCGTCTCCTGCTCCGGCGTGGCCACGTTGTCCCACCACGGCGCAGCCGGGTCGGCCAGGAGCGTGCGCATGACGATGCGCGTATGCGACCCCGTTCCGATCACCTCTTGCAAGCCATCGCCGATCTCGTCGTCAAAGACCAAGTGCGCCAGCCGCAACCAATACTTCTCGAAGATCAGCGCGCCGACTGAATCGCGCGCGTAGCGTTTGTCCCATGCCTTCAGCGCTTGCAGCGCCGCCTGTGATGTCGCATCGCCTTCGGCGCTCACGCTGCTCAGTTGGAGCAACACGTCGTCGGCGAAGGGAGAATGCGCATCGAAGTGCATCTGGCGCATGTCCTCGACGGTGAACGTGTCTTCGACGTTGAGCATCTCGACGATGCGTTTGGCGCGGAAGCCGTGATCCATGTCGCGCGCCATCAACAAGTGAGGATAGCTGGCGTCCACGATGGCGTTGTTGGCGGTGACGATGTAGCCCTCGGGCGGGTTGTAGCGCGAGGGCAGCGATTCGAAGGGGATAAATCCAGACCATGCATGCTCCCCCGTCCAGCCCGGCACGGGCACGCTGCCATCGCCCTGCGCGCGGATGGGGATGTCGCCGGGGAACTGGTAGCCGATGTTGCCATCCACGTCGGCATACACAAAATTCTGCGAGGGTGCGCTCCAATGCCGCAGCGCGGCGCGGAAGTCATCCCAATTCTGGGCGCGGTTTAGTTCGATCACCGACTTGAACAAATTGCCCGGCCGCAACGCCGCCCACGACAAGGCCATCGGCGGCTGGCCTTCGATGCCATAGGCGTCGTTGATGATGGGGCCGTGCCGGGTGACGCGCACCGTGATCACCGCTGGCTCGGCCTGGCCGCGCACGGCGATCTTCTCCTCGCGCACTTGGGCCGGCTCGAACTGGCCCTTGAACTCAAATTCGTTCGGGTTGTCGGGGTTCGGCTTTTCGATGAACACGTCCTGCGTATCCACGGTGCTGTTGGTGACACCCCAGGCGATGCGCGCGTTGTGGCCGATGATGACGCCCGGCGCGCCGGGAAACGAGAAGCCAACCACGTCGTAAGGGCAGGCGGCGCTGACGATGCGGCAATGCAGGCCGACCTGATACCAGATCGAGGGCATCTGGATGCCGAGGTGCGGGTCGTTGGCCAGGATCGGTTTGCCCGTGTCGGTCTTCGACCCGGCCAGCACCCAGTTGTTGCTGCCGATATCGCTGCCCTTGACCATGCCCATGGCGTGCTGCATGCGCTTGTTCAACGCATAAATTTGCCCTGCGGCTTTGGACAAGGAAGAAGGGGAAGACATGGATGATGCCTTGTCTACCTTGGCTGCCTTGTCTTGCCTGTCTGCCGTGTCTGAGCTGGGCACGATCACCGGCATGTCGGCCGGGTAGGCGGGCAACAGCGCGTCGGCCAATGCCTGGCCGCCTCTCTCGATCAAAGCCGCCCGCGCCAACTCGGCGTCCAGGTTATCGCCCAGGTTCCAGGCCATAGCCTTGCCCCAGGTGAGCGAATTCAGCGGCTGCCATGGTTCGGGTGACCAAGACGCGCCGGTGAGCGCCAGCACCTTGAACTCCAGGCCGAGCCGGTCGGCGTTATTGAGCGCGTAGGCGTTGACGCCGGCGGCGTAGTTCTCCAGAATCGCGGTCATCTCCAGGTCGAGCAGCCTGGCTTCTTCTTCGGCCACGCGCGCCCAGCCCACGGTGCGGATGAACTTATCCTGCTCCAGCGCGCCCGGGCCAAACAACTCGGCGATGCGGCCCTGACCAATGCGGCGTGAGAACTCCATTTGAAAGAAACGGTCTTGGGCGTGCACGAAGCCTTGCGCGCGGAACAAGTCCCCGGGCGCATCCGCATAGATATGCGGCACGCCGTAAATGTCGCGGATGATCTCGACCTCGCCGGTCAAGCCCGGCAACTGCACGCGCGATGTGTTGGCCTGGCTCAGCGTCATCCGGCCGCTGATCTGGGGGAACGATTGCCGGGTGACGAACAGGAAGCCTGTGCCCGCGACGAGTGCGACCACAAGCACGACGGCCAGCAGGATGATGAGAATGCGAGACAAGAGCGTCATGGATTGAAACATTGTAGGTGTGCGTAGTGCATCGCGCTTACGCTCGCGCTATGATGCGCGCATGGCCTCGTCAACATCATTCCCCATCGAATTTGGCTGGGCATTGCCGCCTGGCTACAACGCGCAAAAGGACTACGTCTCACCAAACCAGCATGCCAACTGGGAAGGGTGGGCGCGCTGGATGGCGCCCGGCCCGCAAGGACAAGGCGGCCGCGAACGTTGGGATGCCAGTGTGCGCCGCGCGCTCAACACCATCACCGGCCATTGGTCGAGCGCGTGGATGACCGATCACTTTCAGTGGGACGACGACGATTGTCTGGAGGCGTTGACCACGCTGGCGTTCTACGCCGCGCTGACGCCGCAACTGAAGTGGGGCACGATGGTGCTGGGCCAGGGCTATCGCAACCCGGCGCTGACGGCCAAGATGGCCAGCACGATTCAGTATCTGACCAATGGCAACTTGATCCTCGGCATCGGCGCGGGCTGGAAGGAAGATGAGCACAAGGCGTATGGCTATGGCTTTCATCCGCCGGCCATGCGCATCGAGCAGTTCGAGGACACGGTGGCGATATTGAAGGCGATGTGGTCGCAGCCGCGCAGCACGGTTCACGGCAAGCACTACCACATCGAAGACGCGATTAACTTGCCGCAGACGCCGCGCCCGCCCACGCTGTTGATTGGTGCCGGCGGCGAGAAGAAGATGCTGCCGCTGGTGGCGCGTCATGCCGATTGGTGGAACACCACCGCCTACGCCGAGGACTACAAGCGCAAGGTAGACATCCTCAAGCGCGAGTGCGATGCGATTGGCCGCGATTGGAATACGTTGCGGCTGACGTGGTTCGGCGGCGGCTCCGTCGGCCGCACCGATGAGGAAGTGCAGCGCCGTGTGCGCGACGACTTCATCCGCGACAAAGGCATCTGGGGCACACCGGATCAAGTGGCCGCGCTGATCCAGAGTTTGATTGACGTGGGCTGCACCTACTTCATGTTCGACAGCCGCGGCATCCCCGAACCGGGCGAGTTGGAGTTGCTGATCGAAGTCACCAAACGCTTCGCGTGAATTTTCGATTGCCGATTTGCGATTTTAGGTTGTTGAGCACTTCCAATCGAAAATCGGCAATCTGAAATCGAAAATGCTCAAGTCGTTTCGGGCCTACCCAACCTTGCTCCGCGCCTACTGGCAGTTGGCGCTGGAGTATCGCGTCCAGATCATCATGTGGACGCTGGCCGGCACCTACCCGCTGGTGATGATGGCGGTGTGGCTGAACCTGGCGCAGGGCGGCGAGATCGGCGGTTTCGGGCCGTCGCAGTTCGTCGGCTATTACCTGGGCGTGGTGTGGATTCGTCGCATCACCTACATCTGGATCCTGGACGACATCGAGGATCGGATACGCACGGGCGAGCTGTCGGCCTACCTGCTGCGCCCGCTCGATATGGTGCACATGGTGTTCACGCACATCGTGTCGGTGCGCTTCTTTAATGCGCTGCTGGTGGGTGCAATTGTCGGCGTGATCATCGTGCTCATCCCCGGCCAGCAGTGGGTGCTCACGCCCGCCAACATCGTGGCGTTTTGTCTTGTGATCCCAATCGGCTTCCTGTTCGAGTTCTTCTTGCAATACACCGTGGCCACGCTGGCGTTCTGGACGACGCAGGTGTATCGCATCTTCGATGTGTTCTTCTTCATCAAGTCGCTGCTGGGCGGCTTCGTCGTGCCGTTGACATTGCTGCCACCTGCGGTGCAGGCTGTCGCTAAGTGGTTGCCGTTCCAAAGCAGCATTGCTTTGCCGGCTGAAATTCTGATCGGCCAAGCCACACCCGAACGTGTCATCACTGGTGCGCTCGTGTCACTGGCGTGGGTGATCGGCCTGGCCATCTTCTCGCGCTGGCTGTGGGCGCGCGGGCTGAGGAGCTATGGGGCGGTAGGCGCGTGAGCAGAGGGGCTGAGGAGCAGGGGAGCGGAGGAGCACAAGGAGGCTGGGCATGATACGAAGTCACGAGGAGCTAGATGTAAACAAGTTGGCTTATGCCAACGGGCAAACGATCTTTCGCTTATCGGTCACGTTTCCGCGTGAAGTGACCTACTCCTTGACGGATCAGATTCGCCGTTCATCGCGTTCGGTCTATGCCAACATCGCCGAAGCCTGGCGCAAACGCCGCTATGAAGGATCGTTCTGCGCTAAGTTAAATGACGCCGAGGGCGAGGCAGCGGAAACCCAGTCCTGGATTCGGACGGCTGCGGACTGCGGCTATATCACACGGGCAGAGGAAGCCAAGCTATTCGAAGCATACGACCAAATCATCGGCAAGTTGGTCATGATGATTTCAAGGCCAGCGCCTTGGCTACTGACCAAGTAACTCGGCGGTTGGATCTCCTCTGCCCCTCTGCTCTCCGGCACCCCTGTATGAAGTACGCTCACTTGCTGGCATTGTTCATCCGCACCAGCGTGATGACCGGCTTGGAATACCGCGCCAACTTCATCGGCGCGATGGTCATGACCGTGGTCGAGGTGGTCTGGTCGGCCGCGTCGGTGCTGCTGTTCTACTCGTTCACCGACACGCTGGGTGGCTGGACGTTCAACGAGACGCTGGTCGTGGTCGGCCTGCTGTTTGTCGCCTTCGGCTTCCTCGACGCGGTGATCTGGAAAAACGTAATCGAACTCGGCCAGCACATCCGCAAGGGCACGCTCGACTTTATTCTTACCAAACCGGTCAACTCGCAGTTCCACGCCACGTTGCAGCACTATCGTGTGGATCGGGTCGCCTCCATCCTCGGCGGCGTGTTCCTGATCTGCTACGGCCTGGCGCAACTGGGCGCATCGCCCAGCGCCGGGCAGATGGCGCTGTTCGTGCTGCTCGTGACTGGCGCATTGCTATTGCTCTACTCGGCGCTGATCATGTTGGGCACGCTGGCCTTCTGGGTGGTCGAGGTCGAAAGCTTTGGCGAGATCGTGTTCGCCCTGCTGGAGATCGGCCGCTTCCCCACCGCTGCGCTGCCCGAGCCCCTACGCGTGATCATGACTTTCATTATCCCGATTGCGTTCGTGACGACCGTGCCGGCCGAAGTCATCATCGGACGCATCACGCCGCAGTTCGTGTTCTACGGCTGGGTCTTCGCCGTCGGCGCGTTTATCGCCTGTGTGTGGTTCTGGAACTTCGCCGTGCGGCGCTATAGCAGCGCCAGCTCTTGACTGTAACGCTAGGCTGGATAGCCCGGCAGTCCCTTTGTACTTCTCGTCGGCGAAGGCATTGCGCTCGCTATCGGTTCATCCCCACAGCATGAACCCCACGCGCTTCGTTGCTGGCATCTCTTTCTCCTTTGAGCTCACTGCGCACCTCAAATTCACGGGAACAAGCGTTTTTTCAAGGCAGATATTTGCGATTTTCGGAAATGCTGAACGATCGGAATTTGAGGATCTATTGCGTCAAACCCATGAAATGCACCTGGGACGACAACCATTTCACACTCGATGTCGCATGCCTGCAATCTTCGAGCATACGCGATCGCTTCATCGTGAAAGATGTCCAATGACCCCACGCCGATCCACGCTGGGGGCAGCCCTGAAAGGTCTTCGCGACGCGCGGGCACGGAATACGCAGGCACTTCCTCGGCCCCGTATGCCTTTCCCAAATAGGACTCCCATCCAAAGCGATTGCTCTCATGGCTCCAGGTGACGTTATTGCTGTCGTCAATGTCCGTGCGCACAACAGTCCTGTCATCCAACATCGGGTAAACAAGCAGTTGGAAAATGGGTCTGATCTCGCGCCGATCGTGCGCAAGTTGCGCGACGGCAGCAGCCAGCCCACCGCCCGCGCTGTTGCCCCCGATGGCGATGCGCGCTGCATCGGCGCCGAGTTGTTGAGCATGCGACGCCACCCACGTCAGGGCTGAGTAACTGTCTTCCAACGCTGCCGGAAACGGATACTTTGGCGCGCAACGATAGTCCACTGACACAACGATGATGCCCAGTTCACTCACAAACTGGATACATGCGCCATCATCTTGTTCCGGTTTGCCCATCACATAGCCGCCGCCGTGCATCCAGATCAGCACAGGCGTTGGCGCAACTACGGATTTTGGATGATAGATGCGCAAACGGATTTTGGTTTGATCATCCGACCCGGAGATAAAAGTATTTTCAATGAGGATATCGTCAGGCGTCTTGGGTGCGGGAATCAGCGACATCAGCAACTTGATGAGCCAAAGATTCTTCTTGGTGAAGGTGAGCCTTGGGCTCTTTTTTGCGGCTTGTTGCAGTTCCGGATGTATTTTGGAAATGTCCATGTTCATGCGCTGTGACGTTCCTGTTACAGGTCGAATTCTGAATTGTAGATTTTCGATTTGGGCAGCGCGAGGCGCTGTGAGTTCGCGACCGGCTATGCCAGTGTGGTTGAATACACCTGATGAACGCGACCCGCCCCAATCCGCTGCTGTATGTAGCGTGCTATGCCATCTGGCTCGGTCTGTGCGCCGCATTGCTGTGGCTGCTGATTCAACTGCGCACCAACATCCTCGACTTCCTGTATCTCTTCGGCGCCACACCGGCTATGGTGCGATTCGTGGATAGCCTGGCCGTGATTCCCCTGGCGCTCATCATTGTCGGCGCAGGCATCTGGCTGGAGCACAGCCTGCGCGACAGCGTGAGCGATGGCAAGCTGTGGATGCGCGCTGGCAAGGCCGCCCTCGTCATCGGCGCGGCCATCGCCATCTCCGCGTTGCTGCATTTCGCCGTCGTGACGATGCGCCTGAGCGCGGCATAGCGATTGACTCGTTACAATCTGCCGTAGCAATCCAAAATCGCAAATCGAAAATCGTAAATTGACATGATTGACGTCAACGACCTGCGCAAAGGCGCCGCCTTCGAACTCGACGGCGACCTGTTCCTCGTGCTCGACTATTCCCACAACAAGCCCGGCCGCGGCAACGCCACCGTGCGCGTCAAGGTGCGCAACCTGCGCAGCGGCGCGCTGTTCGACAAGACCTTTACCAGCGGCGACCGAGTCGAGGACATCAGCGTGGATAACACGACCGTGCAGTATCTGTATCACGATGGCGACTTTTATAACTTCATGGACACGGCCAGCTACGAGCAACTGACGCTCGATGAGAAGATGCTCCAAGACGCGCTGCCCTATTTGAAAGAGAACATGGAAGTGCGCCTGAAGAGCCACAACAGCGAGCCGCTCGGCATTGAGATGCCCGTGACGGTGGACTTGGTTGTGGCCGAGGCACCGTTTGGCCTGACAGGCGACACAGCCGCTGGCGGGGGCACCAAGATCGTGACGATGGAGACGGGCTTGAAGGTGACGACGCCGCTGTTCGTCAACACCGGCGACACGCTGCGCATTGACACCCGCACCGGGGCCTACATCACGCGGGTGTAACGCGCCAGACCCCCTCACCCCACCTCTCCCCCAAGGGGAGAGGTGCCGGATTCACCCTGCACCGGCGGTGAAGGCGGCGGGGGTGGTTCGGGTTCCGGTTGTGGCGGTGCGGCCGGCGGCTCCGGCGGTTCTGGCTCAGGCGTCGGCGGAGCGGGTGGTTCGGGCGGCACGGGTGGCTCCGGCGCGGGTTCGGGGCCAGGCTCGGGCGGCTCAGGCTCGTCGGGCTCCTTTTTGTCGTCATCCTCGTCGTCTTGCTCGTCCTTGTTGCTCTTCTTCTTGCGCCGGCCATCCAGCTTTTCGTTGTTCTCCTTGAGCGCAGCCTCAACCTTGGCGTGCACTGTGTCCTCGGGGAACTTGCCGTCCTCGCCGCGCGCGCCGGCCTTCATGCCGAACATCAATTCGATCAAATCTTCGATGTGCTCGACCGTGTAGACGTGAAACTTGCCGTCGCGGATGGCATCCACCACATCCTGCCGCAACATCAGGTCTTCGGCATTGGCCTGCGGGATGATGACGCCCTGCGTGCCGTCCAGGCCGCGGGCCAGGCACATGTCGAAGAAGCCTTCGATCTTGGTGTTCGTCCCGCCAATCGGGCGGATCGCGCCGAATTGATCCAGCGTACCGGTGAGGCCGTAATTCTGCGGGATGGGCAACCCCGTCACGGCCGAGAGCATCGCAACCAGCAATGCGCATGAGGCGCTGTCGCCCTCATGGCTGCCGTAGCTCTGCTCGAACACCACGTTGGCCGAGACCGTCAGTTGCTGCTCGACCGAATACAGCCCGCTCAGATAGCTGTCAATGATGGCGATGCCCTTGTTGTGGGTCGCGTCGGTGAAGGACACGCCGCGGTCAATGTCGCTGATGCCGCCGCGCATGACGTAGCTGCGCGCAGTGACGCGGCTGGGGCGGGCGAACTCATACTCGCCGTTGTCAATCACCGATAGCGCGTTGATCTGCCCCACCGCCGTGCCAGATGTCTGCACGAAATAGCCGCCGCGCAGCATCCACTCGCGCCAATCTTCCTCGTAGCGGTTCAGCCGGTTGCGCTTCTCAGTCAGCGCTGTGCGCACGTCCTCGGCGCGCACGGCTGTGCGCCCGGCCCGCCCCGCCCAGAATGCGGCCTCGCGCGCGATGTCGGCCATCTCCCTGAACTTGGTCGCCAGCTTTTTCTGATCGGCCGCGATGCGTGACCCGTGCTCGACCATCGCCGCCACGCCCGCGCGGTCAAACGGCATCAACCCTTCTTCCTCGCTGCGGTTGCGCAGAAACATGGCGTAGGCCAGCTCGTTGGCGGGCGTGCGATCCATGTCGGTGCTGAACTCGGCCCGCACCTTGAACAACGCGCGAAAGTCGTCATCGCGGTTGGCGGCCCAATACTCGCTGCCGCCCAGCATGATGACCTTGACGTTCAACGGGATGGGCTGCGGCTCCAACGTCGGCGCGGTGATGAGTTGGGTGTGCGCGTTCGGCTCCTCGATCGTCACGCTGCTTTTCAGCAGGCTGCGCTTGAGGGCGAACCATGCGTCGGGCTCGAGAAAGATGTCGCGCGCGCGGATGATGAGGAAGCCACCGTTGGCGCGGATCAACGCGCCCGGCCGCAACATCATGTGATCCACGAAGTTGGCTGCTGCCGGATTCGTCGAGATGGTCAGCGCGCGGTCGAGCCGGCCGATCAGGTTGTAATAGGTCGGGTAGTCCTCGGTGATGATCGGCGCGCCGCACGCCTCGCAGTTGTCCACCAGCACGTTGACGCGATAGCGGTTGAGGAACAAGCGCATGGCCGCCGGGTCTGTCTCTGCGCCGCCGCGCTCGGCCGGCTTGAACAGGGCCACGTTGCCGATCAAGTCTTGTTGCGCGCTGGTGAGGTAGCCCTCGATGGCGGCGCGATCTTTCTCTGCCGCCATGTCATCCATGCGCGCGGCCAAATCCGCCACCAACGGCTTAATCACCGAATGCGCCACCTGCGCATCCAGGTCGCGCAACGCCTCGCGCGCTACCTTCTCCATCTCGCGGATGTTGCGCAACGCATCTTCGAGCGCATCGTTCAGCGTGGCCTGCTTGAACAGTTGCTCAGCGTTGAGGGTTTTGTCGCTTGGCTCAGGCGCGATCGCTAAGCCGGCAGCGGTGCGCACCAGGTTAAATCCATCCGGCGCGGCTTGATCCTGCACGGCCTGCAATGCCGCGTTTTGTTTTTGTTGCAACCGCGTCTGGATGATGTTGGTCGCGTCTTCGTAGGCTTCGGTCTCGAAGGCGCGCGGTAGCTTTTGCTGCACTTGCGCGATCAGGCTGTCCATCGCCTCGCGCAGCTTCACCGCCTGGCCGGGGTTGGTGCGTAGCGCAATCGGCTTGCGCGGCTCGGCGAAGTTGTGCACGTAGGCCCAATCGCTCGGGTTGGCTGCCTGTGGCGCGGTGCGCTCCAGGTAACGCTTGACGGCCGTGGTGCGGCCGGTGCCGGTCGGGCCCATGACGAACAGGTTGTAACCTGGCGCGGTCATGTTCACGCCAAAGTCAATTGCGCGCGCGCCGCGCGGCTGGCCGATGATGTCGTCGGAGTAGGGCAGCTCGGCCGTGGTCGCGAATGAAAACGACGCCGGGTCGCAGCGCAGCCGGGCTTGATCCGCAGTGAGAGTGACAATCGCCATGAAAAAGAAAACCACGAAGGCGCGAAGAACACGAAGATATATCTACTTCTTCGTGTCCTTTGTGTCTTCGTGGTTGATTTGTTTATGAGCGCGGCAGGTGCATGGGCATGACGAGGTGCAGGAAGCTCTCGTCGCCGAGCGCGCGGATGACACCTGGCCGCTGGGGGGCGGTCGTTTCGAGCGCGATCTGCGGCGTATCCACCGCCGCCAGCGCGTCAATCAAGTATTTCACGTTGAAGCCGATTTCGAGGCCGTCGCCGTTGACCGTCGCTTCCAGTTCGCTCTGGTTGTCGCCGGTCTCATCGGCCCGCGCAGTCACGGTCACTTTGCCCGGCTCCAACTCCTCGCCCGGCTTGATGGCGATGCGCACGGTGTCGAGCGAATCGCGGGCGAAGATGCCAGCCTGCCGGCAGGCCTTGAGCATGTCGGCCGTGTTCATCACGGTGCGAGTGTCGTGCTTCTTCGGAATGATGGGATCGTAGTCGGGGAACTTCTGGTCAATCAGTTGCGCCACCACATCCACGTTGCTCATGTGGAAGAGCACCTGGCCGTGCGAAGGGGTGACGCTGACCGCCACTGGCTCCTCCTGATCGCCCATCACCCGCGCCACCTCGGCCAATGCCTTGGCCGGGATCAAGATGGTGCGCGGCTCTGCCACTGGCTCCTTGAGCTTGCCGCTGCGCACGCTCAGGCGGAAGCCATCGGTCGCGGCCATCGTAATCGTGTCACCGTCGAGCTTGGTCAGGACGCCGGTGAGGGTGGGGCGGCTCTCGTCGGTGGCGGCAGCAAATTGCACCTGCGCGATCATCTTCTTGAGCACGGCCGGATCCACGAATGCAGCTGCGCCGGCGTTGAACGTCGGGATGATCGGGAATTCCTGCGCGTCAATGCCCTTGATGTTGTTGTCGGTCTTGCCGGCCTGCACGCGCAACGTCTGGGTGCGAATGTTCAAATCCAGGTCCACTTTGTCGGCGGGCAACAGCGCCACCAGGTCGCTGAAGGTGCGCGCCGGCACGGTGATCGCGCCCTCGTCCTCGATCTTCGCGCCGATCCAGCAACTGACGCCGAGTTCGAGGTTGGTGGCTGCGATCTTGAGCCGGCCGTTGTCGGTGGCCAGCAGCACGTGCGTCAAGACGGGCAGGGTCGCGGTGCGCGGTGCCACGGCACGGCTGACGATGTTCAACCCGCGCGCGAGGTTCTCTTGCAGGCATGAGATTCTCATTGAGGCGTCCTCATTGTTCTGGGATGTGCACGCTCAATCTGCAAATTGAGTGCAAGCTGAGCGTGGGCGCGGGATTATAGAACGGAAGCCGTATGCGCCAGACCGATCCGCTGTTGTAAACTGCGCGCCGTTTGCCCAGAAGCAAGTGACGGAAGGGATCAGGGGTGCAACAAACACGCAATCGCAAAGGAGACTAAACATGTTGAAGGAATTTCGTGACTTTATCGCCCGTGGCAGTGTGATTGACCTGGCTGTTGGCGTGATCATCGGCGGCGCATTTGGCGCGATCACCACTTCGCTCGTGAACGACCTCATCATGCCCCCGATTGGTTTGATCCTGGGCGGGGCGAACTTCAAGGACTTGTTTATCCCCTTGAACGGCCAGACGTATCCATCGCTGGCAGCGGCACAAGCGGCTGGTGCACCGGTCATCGCCTATGGCAACTTCATCCAGGTTCTCATCAACTTCCTGATTATTTCCTTTGTGGTGTTCCTGCTGGTGAAGGCGGTGAACAAGATTCATAAGAAGCAAGAGGCAGCCCCTGCTGGCCCAACGCCGGATCAGAAGCTGCTCACCGAGATCCGCGACTTGCTGAAGGCACAGAATCGCAAGTAGCGCGCACCAGCTCGCACAGCAAGCCTTTCAAGGACCCGCCTTACTTGGCGGGTCTTTTTACGTTTGAAAGGGCGCGCACCTGGGCGGCGATGTTGCCCGAAGTGATGATGCTCTCGCCGACCAGAATCGCGTTCGCGCCCATCGCTGCCACCCGTGCCACATCGGCCGGGGTGAAGATGCCGCTCTCTGAAACGAGTAATTGGTGATTAGTAATTGGTGATTGGGTGTCCGGTTTATCAACCAATAACCAATTACCAATTACCAATCTTGCACACCGTGCCGTCGTCTCGATGTCCACGTGAAAGGTGCGCAGGTCGCGGTTGTTCACGCCGATGACGTGTGCGCCGACGCGCAGCGCCCGCTCCGTCTCGGCCTCGTCGTGCACTTCCACCAGCGGCGCGAGACCCAACTCAATAGCGAGCGCGTGCAAGTCATGCAACTCATCGTCGTCGAGCGCCGCCACGATCAGCAGTGCCGCGTCTGCGCCGGCCGCGCGCGCCTCGTAGAGCTGATAGGCGTCCACGACGAAATCCTTGCGCAACAAGGGCACATCCACTGCGGTGCGGATGGCGCGCAGATGCTCGAGCGAGCCTTTGAAGAAGCGCTCGTCGGTCAGCACGCTGATGTAGGCCGCGCCATTCGCGGCGTAGGTCTGCGCCAACTCAACGGGATTGAACGCACCCTTGACCAGATCGCCCTTGGACGGTGAGGCGCGCTTGACCTCGGCGATGAGGGCGACGCAACCGTTGGCGCGATGCAGCGCGGCGGCGAAGTCGAGCGCAGGCGCAGCCGCCTCGGCTGCACGGCGCACCTCGGCCAGAGGGATGGCCGCCTTGCGTTGTGGCACCTCCATCTCACGCTTGTGGTCGAGGATGGTGGCGAGGATGGATGCCTTGGTTTGAGTCATGATCGGGTTGCATCCCAGTTTAACTGCGTCGCAGGTGCGATGGTAATATCGCGCGCGAAACTGTGACTGTGATTGATGCACACGACGCCCAACGGTCAACGACGATACACCTGCCGAATTGCCGCCGCATCGGCGTGATCGCGGACACGCACATTCCGCATCGCATGCCCGTCATGCCCGCCAAAGTGTATGAACTGCTGCGCGGCTGCGACGCCATTTTGCATGCCGGCGACCTGGAATCGCCAGACATTCTGCCTGCGCTCAATGCCATCGCGCCGACGTATGCTGTGCGCGGCAATCTGCACTGGCAGTTCAGCACCGGCACGCACGATCAGGACTTGCCGCTCAGCCTGACGCTGTGCGCAGCCGGGCACACCATTTGGATGACCCATGGACACATGCGCTTTGCGTATTCGGTCGTGGACAAGGTGATGGGCATCGGCCTGCGCCGCTCGTTGGCACGAGTGAATCGAAACTTGATCGAGCGGCTGGCACGCATGAAGCCGCGCGACGCGGATATCGTCGTGTTTGGGCACTCGCATTTGCGTTGCGCCGTGATGTTGGATGGCGTGCTGTATTTCAACCCCGGCGCAGTGGCGGCTTCGACCGAGGCGAAGTCCAAAGAGCCGCCGCACATCGGCTTTCTGACCTTGCGCGAAGACGGCAGCGTGGATCATCGCTGGGAGAGACTATGAGCGAACGACGCGTTGTCACGACCGGGACGGCCTGGGAAGGGATTGGCGGCTACGCGCGGGCCGTGCGCGTCGGCCAGCACATCGTCGTAGCCGGCACGACTGCGGTTGACGCCGACGGTAGGTTGGTGGGCGGCAGCGACGCTGGCGCGCAGGCGCGATTCATCTTCGACAAGATCGAGAAGGCGTTGCAGCAGCTTGGCGGCGAGATGCGCCACGTCATCCGCACGCGCATGTATGTGAGCGATGCGCGGCATTGGGAGCCGGTGGTGCGTGAGCATGGCGAGCGGTTCAAGGACATCAAGCCCGTCGCCACCCTGGTCGAGGCCAAATTGATCGGGCCGGAGTATTTGGTCGAAATCGAAGTGGACGCGATCGTGTCGAATTGATTGCCATGTGTAGACAGTGCGAAACACCTGCCGCGTTCGGTGTGGTTGAATGGCCGCATGCGATCCATCGAAGTGCGCCGGCATGGCAAGCGCAATAAGCCAAATGCGCATTTGTCCCAGGAGGGCGTGTCGCAGGCGCGGCGTGTGGGCAATGAGATGGGCGATTTTGACCGCGTCGTGACTAGCCCGTTGCCACGCGCCTTTGATACAGCCATCGCGATGGGCTATGCGGTGGACGCGGAGCTGAACGCACTGCTGCCGTTTGAAGAAATCGTCAGCACCGAGATGGACATGGGCGGCGGGTTCGCCGAAGCTGCCCGCGCCTTTGCGATTCGCAAGCACGCATACGCGCATGCTGTAGCGTTGGCCACTGCGTGGCTCGATCTGTTGCTCACTGTCCGCGAGGGTGGATCGGTGTTAGCCATTTCGCATGGCGATACCATCGAATTGGGTGCTGTGGCAAGCCTCCCGAATGCGGATCATGCCGAATGGGGCGCAGCCGTCAACTATTGCGAGGGCGTGCGGCTGACCCTCGACGGCGAAAGATTTGTGACTATAGACCTGTTGAGAGTGTAAGGTTGCCTGTTGCGTAATCGGCAATCGGCAATCGGCAATCGGCAATCGGC
>Ga0224722_1000129_pt1 | contig 42362 bp, 24 predicted proteins | sample Balambano_FR1_Me_FD_161646 | JGI IMG/M metagenome (GOLD analysis project Ga0224722, IMG submission 161646) | Freshwater sediment microbial communities from Lake Towuti, South Sulawesi, Indonesia - Balambano_FR1_MetaG | ecosystem: Environmental > Aquatic > Freshwater > Lake > Sediment | place...
CGTGCAGTCAGCCACCACCAGCAAGACATCTTTTTCGCCGATGCCCGTCTCAGCAGATCGCGACGTTGCGAGTGCAACAGGTTCATTCGCGTTGGTGGCAACATGCCACTGAAGTGCAACAGCCATATGCGCGACGCTCTGTGCCGAACGTGCGAGCGGTGTTCCTCGCAACATCCGCTCGCCGCCTATTATCGTCTGTTTCGCGATCATGTCACTCCCTACCAACTGTAGGTTGTGGGAACCCCGCACCGGCAGATGGGACAAATGCCCCAATAGCCCATCTGCCGGCCCTCCCGCTTAGATAGTCGCAATATTTCAGCGAGCCTGCATTCGCTCGCATATGGCCGTATTGCGTCTGGCCGCAACAAAGGCGGCTCTAGCCTTCGGGGGTGGGGATCGCTTCGACAGTCGTTTGTGTGAGGACGGGTGTAGGTGCGAGCGTAGGCGGTGCCGTCAAATCCAATGTCGGCGCTGGTGTCGGCAGTGAATTTGGATCAGCGGTCGGCTCAGGAGGCTGCGTTGTGGGTGTCGGCGTCTGTGGTACTGGCTCCGAGGTGGGCTGGATGGTCGCCGTTAGTTCGACGGGTGTGGACAATGGCACCTGGGTGGGCGAATCCACGGTCATGCTTACTGGAGCAGCAGCGGCCTCCAGCGGGATCAACACCATGATGGTTGCTTGTCCACGCAGGTCGCCCAGCGATGCGGTTACGGTGAAGGCGCCGCTGGTCGAGGCGTTGAATATGGCGCTGCGCGCGTCGGCGGCGACGACCAGCTCGCTCGGCTGCCACGTCACGACGTCTGAGGTGACGACCATGCCACTTTCATCACGCACCTCGGCGCTCAACGCCAACGCTTGGCCCAGCGTGATCGCCGCCGTGTGCGGTTCGATCACCAGCACGCGCCTGAGTGGGCGCTTGACAGGTGCCGGCTGCCCTGTGGGCGCGGGCGTGCTATTTGAAGCTAGCGCCAGCGGTGTAGGGGTAGGGTTGGCGCTGGCGGGCGGCTTGGCGCGGATATTGCGCAGGAATGTTGAGCTTGGCGCAGATTTGCGCGGGAGAACTGGCCGAGCGGTCGCGCTTGCCATCGCCATCGCCCCCGGCTTGGGCAATGCGCCCTCCGGCTTGACGGCCACGGATGCGGCCCCTGGCACGCTGGCTTGGACGGCGGGGAGCGGCTGCGTGGCTGGCTGGGGCGCGCCGGTGGCGATTTGGACGAGCGCTGGCAGCGCATTCGCGTTTGCCGCAGCCGATGGCCGCGCTGATGCGGCCATAGTGCTGGCGGCCGCAATCGCCGTGAGGAGGCCAACGCCGGCGACGATGGCCAGAGGCAACGCCGCAACCCGCGCCCGTGTGGGCGGAGCATTCGGGCCTTCCGGTTTGGTGGCGAATGCGCCGAGTTTGCCGCTGACGAAGTCAATCACGGCCAGGCCAATCTGGCGTTGCGGGTTGCCTTGCACCTCGCGGGCCTGTTCAGTTGCATGCAGCAGCGCGTAGGCAGTGCGCCGGCTCGATGGCTGGGCCTTCAAAATGCGCCGCAGGTCAATCGGCTTGAGCGTGTCAGCGAGTGCGCCTGTGCATACCAACACCCGGTCTTCGCCTTTCAGCTCCAGCTTGCCGAGTTCGAGCGGGTCGGCGGCATCCATCTCGCTCTCGGTCAGGTGCTGAAGCTCGGCATTGCGCAGAAGATACACCTGGCCGTCGCCCCTGCGTGCCACCAGCAGGGTGCGGCCACGCACCGCGACAGCAAGAATATTGCACGCAATCTCATCCGCTTGGTCTGAGTTGTCGTTCATGCTCTCTGCCGGTGCAATGCGGCCGGCGTTGGCGGTGATGGCATCCGCCATGCGCTCGGCGATCACTTCATCCGACTGAGGGGGAGGGGTGTTCGCATCGGGGCAGGTGTCGTAATACGTTTGGACGATGTCGCGAACGAGCGCGGCCGCGGCACGTGCGTCCTCGCTGCTGCCGTCGCCGCTGCCTCGCCTGATCTCGCACATCACGACGAGCACATCGCTGTGCAGATCCACGGGTTGGGGGCGATCCGTCGCCGCCACGATCGGTTCCGAGCCGCTATGGGCAGTGTGCCATTGAAGCGCAAATCCCATCGAACATATGCCTCCTGTCCAGGATGCACCTGCGCTCTGGCGCTGCGACAGGTGCGACGACTACGACGGGTGCAGTGAATGGGATGACGAATGGCGACGTCGACGTCGGAGGCACAACGAAAACCGAAAACCCGACCACAGACGATATGCCGCATCCCCCGTGAAATGCATTTACGGCATGACGCAGCATTGTGCCGTCATCAAGTCTGTCGCATCTGGCATGAGGAATCCACACGACGTTTCACATTCGTTTCGTGTCCGCACGCGAGCGTCGGACAAGCGAATGGATTCGTCTGAAACAGGTTACTCGCATCACAGGCACCATGAGAGCGCGCCTCAAAAAAGAAACAAGCACTTCGACCATTCCCGGCTCGAAGTGCTTGTTTCCTTCTTAAGGCACTCTGTAAGCAACTACGCTTAGCCACGAAGCTGGGCCAACGAGTCAACCCTTCGTGCAACTTCGTGTGGCTTCGTGTATACGCCTGCCGCGTGATTACTCATCCTCGTCTTTGCGCTCGGCCTTGTGTTTGGTGATGATGGGTTGCGCGAGGTTGGGCGGCACGGGCGCGTAGTGATCGAACTGCATGTCGAAGATGCCGCGGCCCTGGGTGATGCTGCGCAGGTCGGTGCTGTAACGCTGCATCTCGGCCAGCGGCGCATCGGCGGTGATGACAGTCTTGTTGCCGCGCTGATCCATGCCCATGATCTGGGCGCGCTTGGTCTTGAGGTTGCTCATCACGTCGCCGGCGCTGGCCTCCGGCGCGACGATGGTGAAGCGATAGATCGGCTCCAGCAGCACCGGGTTGGCCTGCTCGAAGGCCTCGCGGAAGACATTACGCGCGGCAATCTCGAACGCAATCGGCTTGGAATCCACGGCGTGTTCCTTGCCGTCGGTGACAATGCACTTCACGTCGCCAACCGGGTAGCCGGCCACCACCCCGGTCTCGATGACCGACCGAATGCCTTTCTCGATACTCGTCTGATATGAGTGGCTGATCGCGCCGCCGAACACTTTCCACTCGAACACATAGCCCGAACCAGGCTCGCTTGGCTCCACCGCCATTTCGATTTCGGCAAACTGGCCCGCGCCGCCGGTTTGCTTTTTGTGGCGGTAGCGGGCCTGGCCGTGCCTGGTGATCGTCTCGCGGTAGCTGACCCTGGGCACGGTCGTGTCTACATCGGCAGCAAACTTGTTGTGCAGATGATGAATGGCCACGTCAATGTGCGCCTGGCCCATGCCCAGCAGCAGCGTCTCCTTCGTGCTCGGGTCGTTCACATGGCGCAGGCTGGGGTCTTCCTCGCACAGCCGCACCAGCGACGCGCTGATCTTGGCGGCGTCGTTCTTGGTCTTGGGGTGCACCGCCACGGCGAACAGTGGGTTGGGAAACTCGATCGGCGGCAGATTCACGCAATGCGCCTTGTCGCACATGGTGTCGTTGGTGAGGGCGCTGTTTAGTTTGTTGACGGTGCCGATGTCGCCGACGTGCAGGATGGGCACGGCGATCTGCTCCTTGCCGCGCTGCACGAACAGCGCCGCGATGCGCTCCTCATCGTCGGTGCGCACATTCACCAGCCGGGTGTCGCCGCCGCGCACCGGGCCTTCGATCACGCGGAAGTAGTTGACCTTGCCCACGAACGGGTCGGCCGTGGTCTTGAACACATACAGCACAGTGCCGTGCTGGCCGTCGTCGGGGTCGGCGCCGAGGTCGAACGGCATGGGCGCATAATTCACCAGCGAGAACAACATGGCGTGGATGCCAATGCTGTGGGCAGGCGCGGCGCAAAACACCGGCACGAACGTGCGCTTGCGGATGGCGCTGCGCAGGCCGTGAATGAATTCCTCGTCGGTCAACTCGCCCACTTCGAACCACTTCTCGATCAGGTCGTCCTCGCCCTCGGCCGCAGCTTCCATCAACTTGGCCCGCGCAGCTTCGACCTCATCCTTCATCTCGGCCGGGATGTCGGCCACATCGCCCTTCGGCCCTTTGAGATATTTGCGGCTGACCAGGTCAATCACGCCTTCAAAATGGCTCTGCGCGCCCACAGGCAGCATGAGGGGAACGATGTCCTGGTGGAAGGCCTCGTGCAGCCGCTCCATCACGCTCTGAAAGTTTGCGTTCTCGCGATCCATGCGCGAGATCAGCACGGCGCGGGGGATTTTGGCCTCGTCCACGGCCTGCATGGCCAGCTCGGTGCCGACTTCGACGCCGCTCACGGCATCCACAAAAATCAAGCCCAGGTCGGCCACGCGCACCGCGCTCTTCACCTCGCCGTAGAAATCAGCATAGCCGGGTGTATCGAGCAGGTTGAGTTTGTAGTCTTTGTACTCAACCGGGATCACGCTTAGGCTGATGGACTGCTTGCGCCGCTTCTCCTCGTCGTCGTAGTCGGAGACGGTGCTGCCGTCTTCGACCTTGCCCATGCGCGAGCTGTTGCCGCTGGCAAACAGCATCGCCTCTGCAAACGTCGTCTTGCCACTCGACCCATGCCCCAAGAGCGCCACATTGCGCAATTTCTCAGTCGCATATTCCTTCATAACCAGCAAGCCTCCAGGCTGATTGAATTGAGTTGTAAAGCCGATTTAATACCGGTGAGGCAAGATGGGCAAGCGCAAATCGGTTTTTGCTGCCACCGCAGGCCCCGATTCAATCCTTTAATCATTGAACGTATCGAAACGATGCAACGAAAACCTCGACACGCCAAAGTGTTTCAGATACAATTAGAAGGCTCTAATGAAGGCATTGCACTATGGCAGTGCACCTCAGACGCAATTTTTTAAGGGAGTTCCCCGTGAGTGACGAAAATCTTGAAGTCCCGGCCATTGACAACGCGCCAGTCGCCGAAGTGTCAGTGCCTGAAGCGCCCGAAGCTGAAGCCGCCCCATCGGGCGCGAGCGAGGTGAATCAGGCGCAGGCGGCGCAGGCAAGTGAGGCGGAGGCTGGGCTGACGCTGGAAACGCTCAAGCCCCGCACGGCCTTGAAGGGCAAGATCGCGCGTGTGGATTTGGGCGGCGCATTTGCAGACGTTGGCCTCGGCGTGGATGGGTTCATACACATCTCGCAGATCGTCAGCGACAAGCCGGTGACGCGCGTGGCCGATGTGCTCAAGGTTGGCGACGAAGTGGACGTGTATGTTTCGCGCGTAAACCCGGCTCGCAAGCGCATTGAGCTGACCATGAGCAAGCCAGCCGCCTTCGATTGGACCAACCTCCATCTCGGCTCGAAGCTGGAGAATGTCAAGGTTGTGTCGGTCGAAAGCTTTGGCGCATTTGTGGACTTCGATGGCCCCAAGCACGGCCTGATCCCATTCAACCTGATGCCGCGCGGCATGCGGCCCAAGGTCGGCGACCCGATTGATGTGGTGTGGGTGGTGGAAGTGGACGAGGCCAAGCGCCGCATCGGCCTGACGATGATGGAGCCGGCCGCACTGCCGTGGGAGAAAATTCGCAAGGGCGAGAAGCTGACTGGCCGCGTGACCCGCGTGGAGCGCAACAGCGCCTACGTGGACATCGGTGCCGAACGCGACGGCATGATCCGCGCCTCGACGCTGGGCATGAGCTTTGTTGACATGCACTCGTTCGTCACCGAGGGCGAACAGATCAACGTGCGCGTCATTAAGGTGGATCCGGGCAAGCGCCAGATTGACCTCGCGCTCGAAGGGGTGAACCCCAACGATTACGCGCTCTCGTCCGGGCCGGAAGAAGAGCTCAGCCCGTTCGCGGCGGCGTTCCAACGCGCCCAGCGGCTGAAGCGCGCCCAGGTCGCGTCGGAAGCCGGCGACCGCCCAGTTAAAAAGTCTAATCCTCAGAACGACCTGCTCGACCGCACCCTGCAGCAGATGCAGGACTCGAAGAAGTAACAACTGATTTTGGATTTTGGATTTGCGATTTTGGATTGCGTCTCGTAAGTCCAAAGTCCGAAATCCGAAATCCAAAATGGACTTCACCGAAGTCGAGCGCGAGCGCCTCGCAAAGCTCGAAGGCCTGCGCGCAGCAGGCATTGAACCGTATCCCCCGCGCGCCCAATTCATCGCCGAACGCGTGATGGCCGCCGACGCCGTCAAGCTGGCGATTGCAACCAGTGACGACGGACGACGAACCACGCACGACGGTCAATCGTCAATCGAAAATCCAAAATCCAAAATCGCCGTGATGGGCCGCATCGTGGCCAAGCGCGTGATGGGCAAGGCCAGCTTCGTCGGCGTCGAGGATGGCAGCGGGCGCATCCAATTCTTCGCCCGCGTCGGTGACGACTCGCTCAGCAAGGAGTCGTTCGACCGCTTCAAGGACCTCGACCTGGGCGACTTCATTGAGGCGCGCGGCGAGCCGATGGTGACCAAGACCGGCGAGCCCAGCCTGCGCGTGACTGCATGGAATTTGCTGTCGAAGTCGCTCAGCCCGCTGCCCATCGCCAAAGAAGAGAAGCAACCCGACGGCACGGTCACCCGCTACAGCGCCTTCACCAACCCGGAGCTGCGCTATCGCCAGCGCTACGCCGACCTGGCCGTCAACCCCGAGGTGCGCGAGATCTTCATCCTGCGCGCCAAAATCATCAAGGCCATCCGCGAGTTCCTGGACGACGAGGGCTTTCTCGAAGTTGAGACGCCGATATTGCAGCCGATCTACGGCGGGGCGGCGGCGCGGCCGTTCACCACGCATCACAATCAACTTGATCAGGACCTGTTCCTGCGCATCTCGTTCGAGCTGTATCTCAAGCGGCTGATCGTCGGCAACCTCGAGCGGGTGTATGAGATCGGGCGGGACTTCCGCAACGAGGGCGTGAGCTTCAAGCACAACCCCGAGTTCACCATGCTCGAGTTCTATGCGGCCTACATGGACATGGTTGCCGTGATGGACCTGACCGAGCGCTTGTTGCAACATGTGGCCCGGCGGGTGCTGTCGCCCGAGGCCGAAGGCAAGACGCATTTTCGCGGCCACGACATCGAATGGCTCAAGCCGTTCACGCGCAAGACCTTGCGCGACGCGATTCTGGAGAAGACCGGCGTGGACTACAAGCAGTTCCCCGACCTCGAATCGCTGGCTGATGAGGTGATCGCGCGCAAGCTGCTCACGCCGGAGGCGATCAAGGGCAAGCCGTGGGGCAAGATTGTGGACGCGCTGATCGGCGACTATGTGGAGAAGGAGCTCATCGCGCCGACGTTCTTGTATGAATACCCGCGCGACATCTCGCCGTTCGCCAAGGGCATGCCCGGTGACCCGAATACGGTCGAGCGCTTCGAGGGTTTCATCGGCGGCGCGGAAATTCTGAACGCGTTCAGCGAACTGAACGACCCGCTCGACCAGCGCGAACGCTTTTTGGCCGAGAGCGCCAACGCCGACGAGGGCGAAGCCAACCCGGTGGACGACGACTACGTGCGCGCGCTGATGTATGGCATGCCCAACGCTGGCGGCTTCGGCATGGGCATTGACCGGCTGGTGATGATGTTCGCTGGCAAAGACTCGATCCGCGAAGTCATCCTCTTTCCGCAGTTGCGCAAAGAGGAGTAAGACTCATCTCTCGCAAAGCACGCAAAGATCGCCAAGGTTTGCCTGCGTTGTGAGAGAAACAACTCGTCTGGCGCGACAGTTACTGCGACTGCGAGGTCTGTGGCGCCGCGTTGCCCTTCTCCCCCAACAGCCCGCCAAACGCCCCGCGCAACTGGCGGATGAATGAGCGCGGGATCACGTTCTGCGCCATCACCATCGCCCGGTTGGCCAGGCCGGGGATGCACACCGCATCGGCGCTGCCGAGTGCGTTGAGCGATGCGGATGCCACCTGGTCGGCCGTCTGCCACATGAACGCCGGGAACGAGTCGCGCCGGAAGTTGATCTCGCGGAACGCGGGCGTGTCGTGAAACTCCGAGTAGGTGAAGCCAGGGCAAAGCGCCTGGGCGCACAGACCCGTGCCGGCAAGCTCGGCTTGCAGTGCCTCGGTAAACGTGACCAGGTAGCGCTTGGAGGCGCTGTAGTTGACGTTGCCCGGCAACGGATACCAGGCCGCGACCGACGCGACGTTGATCACGCCGCCGCGCCGGCGTTGGAGCATGCCGGGCAAGGCCGCGCGCGTCAGTTGCACCGAAGCTGTGACATGCACGCTGATCATGTCGAGCTGCTCCTGCACCGGCACGTTGGCGAACGGGCCGGTGGTGCCAAAGCCAGCGTTGTTCACCAGCAGGTCGAGCTGACCCGACTCGCTCAAGTCTGTGGTTGCGCTGGCCAGCCGGTCGAGGTCGGCCGGGTTGGCCAGGTCGGCCACGATGACCTGCGCGTTGATGGCGTGCCGCCGCTTGAGGTCTTCGGCCAGCATGGCCAGCCGGTGCTCACGCCGCGCCACCAGCACCAGGTTGTAGCCCTCGCGAGCCAGCCGCCGCGCGAAGGCCTCACCGATGCCGGCCGACGCACCTGTGATTAGCGCCGTCACGCTGCCCTGTGCGCCCGCCAAAAAGGTGGACGGCCCACGTTGCGCCACTTCCGGCGCGAGCAGCTTCCAGGCCACCGCGCCACCTACCACACCTCCGATCACACTCAACAGCTTGTTGCTCATATGCTTTCTTTTTGCAATTGCCATGCCAGCGCAGCCGCGCCCAGCAAGCCACTATCGTCGCCGAGTTGTGCCGGCACGATCGGCACGCCGCGATACGGCATCATGGCATACCGCTCCACGGTTTCGCGCACCGGCTGCATCAGCACATCACCCATCAAGGCCACGCTGCCACCCACCACGATCAACGCCGGGTTAAACAGGTGCAGCACGTTGACGAAGCCCAGGCCGATGATGCGTGCCGCCCGGCGCACCACATCCAGCGCCAACGCGTCACCCTGCTGCGCAGCCTCGCCCACCTCTTTGGCCGTCACCCTGGCGATGTCGCCGCCAGCCAAGTTGCGCATCCTGGACGGCCAGCCCTCGCACAGCCGCTGTTGGGCCAAGCGGGCGATGCCCGGCCCCGCAGCGTAGCCCTCAAATGCGCCGGGCACGCCGCTTTGGATCGGCTCGCCATCCACGTCCATCACCATGTGGCCGAGCTCGGTCGCCAGGCCGCGATGGCCTAGCACCAGCCGGTCGTCGAGGATGACGCCGCAGCCGATACCAGTGCTGATGGTGACGTAGGCCATGTCGCGCACGCCCCGGCCCGCGCCGAAGCGTTGTTCGCCCAAGGCGGCCAGGTTGGCGTCGTTGCCGACGGCGACTGGCAGCCCGAGGCGCTCGGCCAACAGGTCGCGCAGCGGGACGTTGTGCCAATACAGATTGGCAGCATACAGGACGACGCCGCTGAAAGGGTCAATCGGGCCGGGCGAGGCTACACCAACAGCAGCGGGCGTCTCGCCCTCAGGCATGACTTCGCCCACGCCCGCCGCGATGCGCGCCAGCACGGCGTCTGCGCCCTCATCGGGCCGGGTGAGTTGCTTTGCGCGTTTGAGGACGCTGCCGCGTTCGTCGCACAGGGCTGTGCGGATGTTGGTGCCGCCAAGGTCTACAGCGACGACGTGATGATGGCGATGGCCGGGCATTGGGGGGATGCTAACACGCATGCGCAGACGCAACCAATTCGCACTGCCAGTGTTCAATAGCGTGGAGCGGGCGCGGATGCTTGCGCTTACGCCGGACAACGGTCAGCCGTGTGTCTGGGGTAATGCAGCCGTCAGGCAGCAGGCGGCTTCGCCCGGTAGAAATTCCGTTCGGTACTTTGGACGTCGCCGGCACTCATGCAGACTCTCATCGGAAGTGCGACTAACTAAGTAGCAAGGCGTGATCGAAGCACATTCAGCACACAGTCGCACACTGACACTCATCGCCGCCGATACTGACGCACAACGCAACACACTGAGTACATCGAGCACAACGCACTCATTGCCGCATGGTGGCTGTATCAGCTGCCTCCACTGCTCTTCGCAGTCACCATGCCCACGCCTGCAAACGTGAGCGCAAGCTCAGTTTCTTTCTCCTCCTGAGGCACCGCCCCGAAAGGGGCGGTGCCGATTTTTCCGGCCGACCCTGCGCTATCATCGCGACTCCGTGGCTGGCTCGAATCCCTTCACCAAATCCATCGCGGCGCGCCTGAAGTCGCAACAGCTCAAGCAGTTCATCCAGCACTGGGACGCGCTGGAGGCGCTGGTGGTGCGCGTCTTTCGCGCCAAGGCGGCCAGCCCCGCCGACGAGGCCGAGTATGCCGAACTGCGCACCCAGATCACCGCCCTTTATCCAGAATGGCAGGCGGCGCTGGTGCCGCTGTGGCGGCAGGCGCTGCACGGCGGCAAGCCGTGCGAGGATGATCCATTTGCATTTTTGCTGACCCCGGCGTCGGCCGCCGGCTTCGCCGGCAGTTGGGCCCACATGCAGGCCCTGCCGGCCACGCGCGAGGCGCTCAATCGGCTGGTGCTCGAATCAACGCTCTGACGCCTGACGCGCCGTATACTCGTGCGCCGCAGCATGACCCACCCGCACCCAACACGCATCGTCGTTGACCTGTCCGCCATCCAGCACAACCTTCGCCTCCTCAAGCAACACGCAGGCCCACGCGTGAGCATCATGGCCGTGGTGAAGGCCAACGCCTATGGCCACGGGGCGGTGGAGGTGGCCAAAGCTGCCGTGCAAGCAGGCGTGGTGTGGTTGGGCGTGTCGTCGGTGGCCGAGGGCGTCGAGCTGCGCGAGAGCGGCATCACGGCACGCATCTTGGTGATGGGCTACACGCCTGCATCGCTGTCGCGCGAGGCCATGCGGCATCACCTGTCGGTCACGGTCTATGACCCAGGCGTAGCGGCAGCGTTTTCGCGCGCGGCGGCCGAATGCCAGCACCCTGTGTGCGTGCACATCAAGATAGACACGGGCATGGGCCGGTTGGGCCTGCTGCCGGACGAGGCCGTGGCTGGCATTGATGCCATCACCTCGCTCGACGGCATTCGCCTGGAAGGGCTGCACACGCACTTCAGTTGCGCCGACTCCGACCCCGACTACACCCATGAGCAATTGCGACGCTTTAAGCAGGTCGTCGCCGGGCGCGATGTGCCGTGGCTGCACGCCTGCAACTCTGCTGGGACGATGGGCTATCCGGAGGCGCACTTCAACCTGGTGCGGCCGGGCATCTCGCTGTATGGCCTATCGCCCTATGCACCGGTCGAGCCTCGCAGCCCGCTGGTGGGCCAACTCAAACCTGCGCTCAGTTTCAAGACGCGCGTTGCACTGGTGAAGTCACTGCCGGATGGTGCGCCGGTTGGCTACGGCGCGCGCTATCACTGCGCCGGCCCGCGCCGGCTCGCGGTCATCCCGGTGGGCTATGGCGACGGCTTCCGCCGCACGCCGCACAACTTCGGCGAAGTGCTGGTGCGCGGCCAACGCGCGCCCATCCTCGGCAGCGTGTGCATGGATCAGTGCATGATTGACGTTACCCACATTCCCGGCACCCAGATCGAAGATGAGGTGGTGTTGATCGGGGAACAAGGCGGCGAGCGCATCACCGCGGACGAGGTGGCCGCGCGTTTGGGCACGGTGAACTACGAAGTGGTCACCGCATTGACGGCGCGGCCGCGCCGCATCTACACGCATACGAACGAGCACGACTCGCCATGACCCACTACACCCTGCGCCCGTTCGAGACGTTTGCCGATCACGAGCAATGTGTGGCTTTGCAGCGCGCGGTGTGGGTGGGCGATGACCCCGTGCCGACCAACGTGACCCTGACGTTCGTTCATCATGACGGTGTGGCCATCGGCGCGTTCGATGCAGACAACCGCATGATCGGCTTTGTGATGAGCTTCGTCGCGCCATCGCACTTTGATGGTGCGTCGCGTGGCCTGTGCCACCATTCGCACATGGCCGGGGTGCTGCCCGGCTGGCAAGGCCAGGGCATCGGCGAGGCGCTCAAGCGCGCCCAGGCCGAAGTGGTGCGCCAGCGTGGCTATAACCTGATCACGTGGACGTATGACCCACTGGAGGCGAAGAACGCCCGCCTGAACATTGGCAAACTCGGCTGCATCTGCCGCACGTTCATCCCCAATTGCTACGGCGAGATGCGGGATGTGCTCAACGCTGGGCTGCCGTCGGATCGCTTCGAAGTAGAGTGGTGGTTAGATAGAGAAATGGAGAATGGAGAATGGCGAATGGGGAATGGTCAAATCCGAATCTCTAATCTCCAATCTCCGCTCGCTGTTGAAATTCCGCGCGACTTCCAGAACATCAAGCGGGCCGGTCTGGCGGAAGCCCTGCGCGTCCGCCTGGCCTTGCGCCAGCAATTCCAGCGCGCCTTTGCCGATGGCTATGCGACGGTTGACTTCGAGCTTACTGGCGACCGCGCGACGTACATGCTGGCGCGGCTGTAGCTCGCAGCTCGTAACTCTCATTTGCCTCCAACCTAAAACGGCTAGACTTCGCCCTTATGGATTTTTTGAACGGCATTCTCATCGGCCTGCCCGTATTCATCATCCTGCTCGGGCCGCTGATGTTTATCCACGAACTCGGCCACTTCTGGGCAGCCAAGCGCGCCGGTATCCGGGTGGAGGAGTTCGGCATGGGCTTCCCGCCCCGCGCCGTGCGCTTGTTTAAGCGCGGCGAGACCGAATACACCTTGAACTGGCTGCCCATCGGCGCGTTCGTACGCATGGCCGGCGAGGAAGACCCCGGCGACCCGCGCAGCTTTGCCGCGCAGCCCAAACGCTGGCGCTTGATTACGCTGGCAGCCGGCCCGTTCATGAACTTCCTGGGCGGCTTCGTCATCTTGTTGATCGCCTACATGTTCTTCGCCACGCAGCCGACCGAGTTTCGCTATGCCATCGGGTCGGTGTCGCCGAGCGGCGCAGCGGCGTCCATCGGCTTCAAGCCGGGCGATGTGGTGCTGTCGGTAAACGGCGTGGACATGACGCAGCGCCTGGCTGCGAATGCCGATCCCAATGACAGCGAGGCCGCGTATGCCCCGTTCCGCGCACAGGCGCGCCAATCCATCGGCGGCGAGTTCAGCGCGGTGGTGTTGCGCCGTGACGAAGCTAATGCAAACACCGACGCCGTGACCGAGGTGACCATCCAGGGCCAGATCCCCGCCGACGCCAGCCCGCAAGCGCCGCTGGGCGTGGGCATCACCCGGCAAGTCACCAAGTCCGAACGGATGATCCTGTCCATTCCAGATGCGGCCAGCGCGGCACTGAACGACATCACCAACGTGTTTGTCGGCTTTGTTCGCGCGCCGATTGACCTGATCGAACAGCGCGTGCCGGCCGAACTGGCCCGGCCCGTGGGCGTAGTCGGCATCACCAACATCGGCGTATCGTTGATCGAAGAGCGCGAGTCGCAGGGCCTGTTCCCGTTCATCCGCTTCGCGGCATTCATCAGCATCATCCTGGGCCTGACCAATCTGTTGCCCATCCCGGCGCTCGACGGTGGCCGCATCCTGTTCATCCTGATCGAAGCCGTGCGCGGCAAGCGCGTGGACCCGCAGCGCGAACAGTGGGTGCACGCCATCGGCATGATCGTCCTGCTGGGTCTATCGGCCGTCATCATCGTGATGGATGTGGTGAACCCGATTTCGCTGCGCTAACTGGAAAGCACAGACGTGACCAGGAAGACTTCCAAGACCATCGCCTTTGCCGATGCGCTCGCGTCGTTGAGCGCGGCCGGCCATCCCAGCGCGGCCACCCTGCGCGCCTTCAGCGATCTGGATGGTGACAAACTGACCCAGTGGCGCACGGCGTGGATGGCGTTGAACGCCGACCGCCGCACAGCGTTGATCGAGCAACTGCGCGAGCAGGCCGAGGAAGATGTGGAGTCGGACTTCCGGCCGCTGTTTCGCGCCACGTTGTCCGACCCCGACGAGCGCGTGCGGCTTAGTTCCATCGAAGGGCTATACGAGGACGATCACGTCAGCCTGATTGCGCCGCTGATTGCCATTCTGCGCGACGACCCGTCGCTCACGGTGCAGGCCGCTGCGGCAGAGTCATTGGGCCGGTTCGTGTATTCGGGCGAGTTGGATCGCATCCCCGAATCGCGGCGTGAGCAGGTCTATGCTGCGCTGATGCGGGCGCTGCTGCTCTCACCGCAGGAGTCGCTGGTACATCGCCGCGCGCTTGAGGCGCTGGCTTACGTCTCGAACGAGGAGATGGAACTGCAAATACGCGACGCCTACAACTCGCAAAACGATTTGCTGCGCCTGAGCGCCATCGTGGCGATGGGGCGCAGCCAGAACCGTGCGTACAACGAGTTGATTCGAAGCGAACTGCAGAGCGTGTCGCCGGCGGTGCGGCGCGAGGCGGCCCGGGCCAGTGGCGAGTTGGAGGATGATGATGCCGTCAACGACCTCGGCCAGTTGTTGGACGACCCGGATGAAGGCGCGCGCTTCGCCGCGCTGGATGCGCTGGCGATGATCGGCGGCAAGGATGCCCGCAAAATGATCGAAGCCGCAGTCGCATCCGACGACGAGGCCATGGCCGAGCATGCCGAAGCTGCGCTGGATGAGTTCGACTTCTGGCACGGCGAGATTGACTTCGGTATGGCCCTGTTCGACGAAGACGAGCAAAAGCCAAACAGGGTGCTCAAGCTCAAACCCCGCGCGGATGACGGCAGCGGCTCTGAGTGATTGAGTGCCGCACGCCAAGTGCGGCGGGAGCGTAGGGCAGCCGCGATGTCGCGGTGCGTACAATCACCTTTGCCACCGTGTCATTTGCCTCTGCTTCGGCTGCGCGTTATCGCGCTCTGTCTCTGGCTGCGCTGCTCGTACTGGCGCTGTCCATCACATCTTTCATCGGCCTGCGCTCGGCCGAGGCGTATGAGACACGCGGCAGGACGGAAGGATTCCCCCAACCCATCTTTGGCGCGGAGCAATTGCGCCTGGGCGTAGATGCGGCGCTGGATCAATACGACGATGCGACGCTGGACGCCCGGCTGGGTGAGTTGGCTGCGCGCGGCTTACGCAGCGTGCGGCAAGAGTTTCGTTGGGCGGACATGGAGCCGCAGCGCGGGCAATTCGACTGGTCGGCCAGTGACCGCATCTTCAGCGCGACGGCCAAACACGGCCTGAGCGTGTTGCCGGTGCTGTGGACGACACCGGTTTGGGCGCGCGCGCCATCGGCCTCAGCCGAATTTCCCGCAACAGACACTGCGCCCCCGGCCGATGTGGCCGACTTCGCGCGCTTCGCCGGCGCGTTCGCCGCACGGTATGGAGGGCAGAGGGGCAGTGAGGCGGGGGAGCACGGGAACACGGCCTCCGCCCCTCTGCCCCTGCGCCCCCCTGCGCAAATCCTCGGCTACCAAATCTGGGACGAGCCGAATTTGAGCGCGGCCTGGGGCAACGGCCTGATCAATCCCACGCTGTATTTGCAGATGTTGCGCGCCGCGCGCGAGGCGATTCACGCCGTCAACCCTGAGGCGCGCATCGTGCTGGCCGGCCTCGCGCCCACGGTCGAACAGAGCAACGTCAACCTCGCGCCGCAGACCTATCTGCTGCGGCTGTATCAGCTCGGCGGGCACGAGGCGTTCGACATCGCCGCGGCCAAGGCCTACGGCTTCGACTTTCCACCCGACGACCGGCGCGCCGATCCGGGCGTGCTCAACTTCTCGCACGCCATCATCATGCGCGAGGTGATGCAGGCGCACGACGACGGCCACAAGGCCATCTGGCTTACGCCGTTCGGCTGGAACGCGCTGCCGTCGGGCTGGCAGGGCGAGCCTTCGATCTGGGGCAAGACGAGCGAACAGCAACAGGCCGACTACACCCTGCGCGCCGTGCAGCGCGCCGCGGCAGAATGGCCGTGGGCGGGGGCGATGTTCATTGACGGTTTGCAGCCGCGCCCGCGCGACCAAGCGCCGGAGCGCGATGGCCGTTGGGGCTTTGCGTTGCTCGACCAAGCGGGCTTGCCGCGCCGGGTGATGGAGGCTTTCACCCAGGCGCTCGACGCTGCCCGGCACGCGCCGCGCGCGCAACTGTTCGCCGACTGCGCCGCGCCGCAGAGTCTGTATCGCACCTTGCGGTTGGACAACGTGATGACGGCCATGCCCGAAGTGCTGGCGTCCGAGCCGGATTGCGCCGCGCCCAATCCGTTGGCGACGTTCACCGACGGTTGGCGCTTCGGCCAGCTTGGGGCCGACATCCCCGACCGGCCCGATGCCAACGTCAGGATTCGCTTCAGCGGCGATGCGCTGGCGCTGATCGTGCGGCGGGGCGACTATCGCGCCTACACCTTCGTGACGGTGGACGGCCAACCGGCCAACCTGTTGCCGACCGAGCCGCGCGGCGCGTATCTGATCATGACCTCGCCGGGGTTGTATCCGGTGATTGAAACCATTCCCGTTGCCAGCGGCCTCGGCCCCGGCGAGCACGAAGCGGTGATTACCGTAGACCGAGGTTGGAACCAGTGGGCGTTGATTGGGTGGAGCACTTCGATTGCCGATTTGCGATTTGCGATTTTCGATTGGGCGCCGGCGTTGTTGGGTCTGCTTGGCGTTCTGTGCGGGGCGGTGTTGGTGGTCAGTTGGCCGCCGGCGCGGTGGGGTGAATGGGTGCAGGGCGTAGTTGCACGTGCGGCGCACCTCGACCCGCGCCGGCTGAGCCTGAGCGCCATCGCCGCCGCGCTGATCTTCTGGTTCACATCCATGCTGACCTGGGCGCAGGACGCGGCCACGGCCTATCGCAACCTCGGCTTGGGGCCGAATGTGGTGATGACCGGGCTGGCCTCGGGCCTGCTGATCTGGTCGCCGGCCATGATCGTCAGCCTGATCGCGCTGGTAGCGCTGTTTGTGCTGATCCTGCTGCGGCTGGAAGTGGGGCTGGCCCTGCTGGCGTTTTTCATCCCGTTCTTCCTCGTGCCGCAACGCCTGTTCGAGCGCTCGTTCTCCATGCCGGAGCTGTTGACGTTCATGTGCTTGGTGGCGTGGTCGCTGCGCTGGTTGCAGGTTGCAGGTTCCAGGTTGCGCCGCCGAGAACGCATCATCAATCTGCAATTTGCAACCTGGAACGTGTTCGACTGGAGCGTCCTCGCCCTCGTTATCGTCGCTGTGCTCTCGACGACGCAGGCGGCTTTCCAGACCGAGGCTCTGCGCGAACTGCGCCTGGTCATCATCGAGCCGGTGCTGGTGTATTTGATGTTGCGCACGCTTCCGGCTCCCTCTCCCAGCGGGAGAGGGCGGGGGGTGAGGGAGAAAACGCCCCCATCGGTCATGCTGATCTTGGACGGCTACGTCCTCGGCGCGGTCGCCATCGCGCTCATTGGCCTGGTCAACTATGCCCAGGGCAACGTGTTCCTGGCCGAGTTCGGCCTGCCGCGCATCAAGAGCGTGTTCGGCTCGGCCAACAACGACGCGCTGTATCTCGAGCGCGCGTTCGCGGTGATGTTGGGGGTGGCAGTGTTTGGTCGTGGACAGTGGGCGGTGGGCAGTGAGCAGACCCCTCTGCTCACTGCCCACTCGTTACGGCCCACGCTTTATTTCGTCGGCCTCATCCCCGTGGCGCTGGCGCTGCTGCTCAGCCAGTCGCGCGGGGCACTTCTGCTGGGCGCGCCGGCGGCGGTGATTGTGATGGCGCTGTTGGCCGGCGGGCGCTGGCGCTGGGTCGGGATCGGGCTGCTGGCGGCGATGGCGCTTGGCTTCGCCGCGCTGCTCAGCGGGGCAGTCGCGCCGCTGCTCGAGGGCACGCGCTTTGCCCGCTTTGCCGATGCCTTCGACCTGCAAAACAGCACCGGCTTCTTCCGCCTGAATTTGTGGCAGAGCGCGCTGGCCATGCTGCGCGATCACCCGCTGCTCGGTGTGGGGCCGGACAATTTTCTCTACGCCTATCGCAGCTTCTACATCCTGCCCGCAGCGTGGCAGGAGCCCAACCTGTCGCACCCGCACAACATCGCCTTCGACTTCGCCTCGCGGCTGGGCGCGTTGGGCTTGCTGGCGGTGGTTGGGTTGGTGATTGGGTATTGGTTGATGGTTAGGCGGACGATGCAAGTCAGCCGGCCCGTCGCCATCGGCTGCGCCGGCTTCCTGGCGGCCATGCTGGCCCACGGCCTGGTGGATCACAGCTTCTTCCTGGTGGACTTGGCCTTCTCCTTCATGCTGACGGCCGGGGTGATGGCGGCGCTGAATTTGCGATTGCCGATTTCTGATTTTCGATTGGAGGATGACCCTAATCGAAAATCGGCAATCCAAAATCCAAAATAGATCAGGCGTAAGCCTTAGCAAACGGCGCACCCATCTCGGTTTGCCACTCGCCGGCGGCCCAACGCATGCCGCGCGCCATCATCGTTAGCACCGGCGGCATCGCCACGATGTTGGCCTGATGACCAAGCGAGTTGTAGAACACGCGGCCCTTGCCGTAGGTCTTGGTCCAAACAACCGGCATGATCGCGTCGCCGTAATCCTCGAAGGCCGTGGTCGCCATCACCCGGATGGCCGGGTCCACGTGCATGTAGTACTTCTCGCTCCACACCTCAAAGTCTTCGATGCCCTCGGTGATGGGGTTGCGATCAATGATGTTGACCCAGTAGTGCCGGCCGTCGTTGCCGGGGTGGGCCACCCACTGCCCGCCGGTCATGAACTGATACTCGGTCTCGTTGCGGAAGGCGTCGCACATGCCGCCGTGGCAGCCGGCGATGCCGACGCCGCTCTTCACCGCTTCCAGCAGCGGGGTGAGCTGTTCGCGCTTGATCGTGCCCATCGTCCAGATCGGGACGATGAGGTCGAGCGACTTGAGTATTTCAACATTTCGTAAAGAATCCAGTGTGTCGGAAACCTCGACGGTGAAGTTGTCCTCGCGGAGCCGGGTAGCTAGAATGTGCGCGACTTCCTTCGGCTGGTGGCCGTCCCAGCCGCCGTGAACTATGAGCGCGGTTTTCATCGTAGCCGTATTTTAGGGGAGAGAGAACACGGTGAGTAAACGGCAAGGGATTATTCTGCAGGATGAACTGACTTTCGCTTTCATTAAGGAGAAGCATCATGGCAAGAAACGAGCTGGGCGTAGACGAGACCATCTGGAAACAACGCTGGCAAGCACATCGGAAGATTATTTCCGAAATGGTCAAATCTCTCAACGCGAATAAAAGGCAATCTGGACAGTTGAGCATGATTGATGATCAGGCAAAACAAGCTGTCGAAAGTCTTCTGATACGGCTGGAAAGTTTTGCGGACTACCGCATAGAAGACTACATTCAGAAACTCAAGGGAGCACTTGGCGACAACCCAATGGATTCGAATAATGCCTCCAAAGTTCCCAACGGCTACTCAATTCAATATGCATTGCACAAAACGTTATTGAACGTGGGCCGGGATCTCGAAGTCATCTCGAACGCTGCGTTTTCGCGGGTTGTCAAGGGTGCTGGCCCAGAGATCGCTGAGACGCTCCAACTTGCAGATTACATGGCCATTGAGGCCCTAAAGCCAGCCGCACACTTGATCGCGAGTGAGGGTGACCCCAAAGTTCAGGCGCTCACATACCTGAACAAAAGACCTCTTATCCGCGTGATTCCATATGCCCCCGTCGCCCTTATTGGTGTACCCATTTCCAGCCTGAATGTTAATTACGATTTGTTCGCAATTCCGCACGAGGTCGGGCATTACATTTACTGGAATGGCAAGACCAAAGACAGCAGCTCCAGCTTCTTCTACGCTGTACCCGAAGCGCTAAGAGATTTCCCGGTTTGGATTCAGAAATGGGGAGAAGAGATCTTTGCTGATGTATACGGAGCCATCATTGCCGGGCCGACCATCGGCGTTATCTTTCAAAATATGCAAGTAGATGGGAACACACAAGACGAGTTTCTACAAGACGATGCGGATCACCCAACACCAATCCTGCGTCCATTTGTTTACTCGGCGGTTCTTCGGCAAATCGAACAATACAAGGAATGGGCGGAAATTCTCGATGAAGACTGGAATGCCCATCTAGAAAGACGCGAGCTAGACCGAGCGTCATTCACACCAAGCAATTTCAACGGACTTATCCTAAACAAGAATCCACGCGAATTGCTTGTAGAGGCGACAGTGGCGGTTTTTAAGTTAGTCGAAGCCCAATTTTCGAAAATCCCGCCCGATACGAAGTGGGCTGTGTGGACGAAAGCTGATCCAAATAGAGATCGAGAGCAGGGCTACGAGAGCCTTTTAATCGAATGGGATAAAAAGATAAACGACCTAAAGAAACCCGACGGAACTCGATACGTCGGGCGCAAGAAAGACATGGCGGCCGTTCCGCGAACCGACAAAGAATTGCGCCACGAATGGAAAAAAGCCAATGACGCTCTCGCGCTAGAGGCGTTGACGCAACCAGACGAGTCCGCGCAACACAAACCAAGTCCTCAGGAGCGGAGATGGCTGGCAGAATTCTCGGCTGGTGGCTGGTCGGATGGCCCAGGGAATCCGCCGGCAACAGGTGGATGATCGAGACGAAGCAAACAGACTCAAGCATCATCCAGGCTTCACCAAACTGTTTATCCGCTCTTCAATAGAATTCTTGGCAGCATGCCGAATTTCCACGGCAATCTGTAGCGCATGCTGCCAGTTAGCCGAGGCCATATTCGCGTTTTTCAGTGCATTGAATAAGTCTCCTTTGTGCCTGAGTGCGAATACCAAGCTGTGTTTGTCCGACAGCTTTTCGTATAGGTCGATGCACGTGTCAACAGTGTCGATTGCCGCATTAAACGCGTGTTGGTTGCGCTGCACATAGGACAAACAGAGTGTTGCGTGCGCGTGCATTCTCTGCCGTCCGTACTTGCGCGAGCTCGAAATGCATCTATTCAAATAATCTTGGGCAAGGGCTGCGTTGCCGACGCGCATTTGCACTTGCCCACACACATACATCACATTGATTTCTTCGTTGGGGTCTCCGAGCATGGCGCTGGCACCAACTGCCTGTTTGCATAAATTTTGCGCTTCGGTATGGTGCTGCAACTCGCTTTCTGCCATAGCCATCGTCCACAACAGCATGACCTTCGCCTGGTTTGTGAATTGCTCAGGCACAAAAGTCAGAGCCTTCCTGCCAATTTCGGTTGTGGCGACGAAATCCCCCTGACGATATTTCAGGAGTGCCAGATCTTGCCAAGCTTCGGCCAGACAATCCGTGTCACCATGCGCTTCCAGTGTTGGAATACTCTGCATCAGATGGGTCTGAGCCGCCTCGTTATCACTCATTTCCATAGAGAGATAGCCCAGGTCCATCTGAATCTGCGCAACCACTAACTTGTCCTCAAGCATGCTACCCACCTCAATGGCGTGGACAAGGAGGGCGTTGGCCTCGTCGTAGGCATCTTGTTGAATGCACGCCCGGCCACGCCACCGCAGCACATTCGCTAGCGCCGTCAAATCGTCGTCCGCCGCCGCGGCCTCAGATGCCATCTTCAAGCCCTCGCGCGCGTCGCTGAAACGGGCGCGGGTGAACCACGCGTCGGTCAGCGCCTGCGCCATTTGCGTGACTGAAGACCACTCGTAACGCTCGTGCGCGGCGCGCATGGCCGCCAGGAAGTTGGCCCACTCCGGCTCCAGCGCTGGGTAGTCCTTGCCGTGGGTTTGGGCGAACTGCAAGAAGTAACGCGCCATGCGGGCGTGCACGGTGTTCGGGCTGTAGTCCTCGTCCTCACTGGCGTCCAGCTTCTCCTCGCCGTAGCGCCGCACCAGGTCGTGCATGTCGTAGCGCCCGGCCGGCGAGCGGCGCAGCAGGCTCTTATCCACCAACGCATACAGCATGGCCATACCCGTGCGCGCCACGTCCTCGGCCGCGTCCAATTCAAAGCCGCCCCGAAATACCGACAACGCGGCGAAGGCGTTGCGCTCCTGCGACGAGAGCAACTGCCACGAGTAATCCAGCACGGCCCGCACGCTGCGATGCCGGTCGGATAGATCTGGCTCGGTAGCGGCCAGCACATCCAGGTTGTGCTCGATGCGCGCGGCGATCTCCTTGCACGCCAGCGTCCGCACCCACGCCGCGGCCAACTCCAACGCCAGCGGCATGCCCTGGGTCAAACGGCAGATGCGGGCCACGCTGGCTTTCTCGGCCTGGAACGAGAAGCGCGACAAGATGCGCTGCGCGGCTTGCAAGAACAGTTGCACCGCGCCAAAGCGTTCGAGGTCATCGGCCTGAGGGTCATCCGGGTAATCCAACCCGTCCACCTCGACCAGATGCTCGCTGGGCAAGTGCAACCGCTCGCGCGAGGTGACCAGCGCCTTCACGCCCTGCGCCGTCGCCAGCACCTCGTCCACCAGGCTTGCGCCATCCACATCGTCGCGCAGCAATTGCTCGAAGTTGTCGAGCACCAGCAACATCTTCTTCTCGCGCAGGAAGTTGAGCAGTTGCGTCTTGGGATGCTCCTGGCCGAAAGGTACATGCCGCACCGCGTCGCTCAGCGCCGTGAGCAGCCCCTCGCTCGTCGTCGCCGCGTCCAGCCGCGCGAAATACACGCCGTCGCTAAACGCGTCGGGCATGTCTTTGATGGCGGCCGACGCAGCCTTGATCGCCAGCCGCGTCTTGCCCACGCCGCCGGGACCGAGCAACGTGATCAGCCGGCAATCGGGCCGGGCCAACAGGGCCGCGATGTCCTTCAAGTCGCCGGCGCGGCCAACGAACGGCGTGACCTGTTGGGGCAGGTTATTGGGCGGCGGCTCGACGGCGCGGGGCGTGGCTTGCGCCGGCGTTGCGCTTGCGCCGTTGCGCGATGGCGTTTGGGTGAATGGATACGCGCCGCTCAACACTTGGTCGAACAGGGCGCGCGTCTCCGGCGAAGGCTCGGCGCCAAGCTCTTTGTGCAAATAGGCAGCGCAATCGCGATAGTCGGCCCGCACGCCGGCCAAGTCACCCAGCGCGCCGTGCGCGATCATAAGCTCACGATACGCCGATTCCTGCAACTCGCCATGCGCGGCCCAGTGCCGGCCCATCTCCACGATTTGTGACCAGCATGCCTCGTCGCGCAGTCGTTCGACCAGGCGGGCCATCAGCCGGTCAAAGGCCATTGTGAACTGCGACCTGAACAAAGTAGCCCAGTCACTGCCCTCGTCATAGAAGCCAGGCAGCAGTTGACCCTGATACCAGGCAGCCGCTTGCATCAAATCGTTGAGGGTAGCTGTGGCGCGTTTGCTCTCCTGTTCCACCACCAGCGCATCCAGCCAATAGACTGCATCCGCGTTAAAGCGGATCACCATGTCATTGGCGCTGATATAGGCGTCGGGGTTTGTGCCGGCGCGCTTCAGGCTGCTGCGGATGCGCCACAGGGCGTGGCGCAAGTTACTGAGAGCGTTGGCTTCGCTGGCATCCGGCCACTGATCACCGGCCAGCTTCTCGCGGCGGTGGGCGATGCCGGCGGTCAATACCAATCTAGCTAGCAGCGATTGCGCGGGGCGCGATGGCAGAAGGATCGGTGTGTCTTCGTACTGGACGTTGAATTGACCCAGCAGCCGAACGGTGAGCATCGCTTCCCCCTGCGAAACACGCGAAATCGGACCTGAATGTGAGCAGCTTAAAACCGGTTAAGAGGGCGCGAGTATAGCATGTGCGTATCGAAATGCTGGCAATTTTGCGCTGCGGGTGTGCGCGTCACGCAAGCATGTTGCGGAATGCTGACGTTGCTATGCCAAAGCGCAGAGCCGTGCGACAGGCTTATGACTGAGCCGGGGCTTTGACCTGCGACTCGGCCACTATCCCAGATGCGTCAACGACTACGGGGTGTGGCGGGGTTTGTTTTGCTTCGCTTGTGCCGTCTGTGCTACTCGTGATGTTTGCAGCGCTCTCTTCCTCGCGCTGGCGCGCTTCCTTCTCCATGTCCATCACGATGCGCGCCACTTCGTCGAAGGCAGCGCGCTGCTTGCGATACAGATCGCTCTCGCTCATCACCAGCTTGCGGGCCACGTCGCGCACCTTCTGGCCCTGGATGATCTTGAGTTCGAGGATGTTGTAGAGCATCCACTCCGGCGCGGTGAAGCTGCGCGCGTCATCCGGTTTGAGCTGTTCGATGGCATCGCCCAACACGCGCCGCAGCGCCCTGGTGGCGTTGCCATTCTCTTCCTTCATCGCGTCGTTCACCACGCGCATGTTGAGCAGGGGCGACTCGGCCAGCTTTGGCCCGCCCCAATACTGGCTGAGCGCGTCGCGCACCAGTTGGGTGAAGTCGTCGTGGTTATCCACCGGCATGCGCTCGAAGTCGGCGATGGTGGGCGCGGCCGGATTGGCCGTCTCGGCCATGCGGCGTTGCATGTCCACTGCCTCGGGCACCAGGCGCTCCAGCGCCTCGAACGCGCGGCGTTGTTTGGCCGCGTCTTCCAGCGCGCGGGCTGCCTGCGCCACCAGCACGGCCACGCCCTCGCGTTCCTCGTCGGTCAACTCAGGCTCGCTCGTGCGCGCGGCCAGGCCCATCACCCCCAGCACGTCGTTGCTTTCGCGCGCCCGCAACGGAATGAGCCAGTAGCCCTCCCACACAATGAAGTCATTCTCCAACTCAAACACGCGCCCTGGTGCATGGCTTGGATCACCGTCGCCATTAAGCGCTGCGTCGTGTGCGCCGTTGGCTTTTGGTGTCTGCGCCCCGTTGGCGCTGGGCGCAGGCAGCGCCGAGGCCGACCGCACGACGTCGGGCGGCACTGGCAGCGCGCCGTTGCTGTTCTGCTGCCCAAAGTTGCCGATGACCAGATTCACTGGCGCAGTGCAAGGGTTGTCATCCGGCGTCAAACACGTGGTGACGAAGGCGGTGCGCGCGCGCAACAAGTCGCACAACGCGGCCAGAATGTTCTCAAGATATTGCGTCAGGTCGGACGTCGTCATCAGCCGCTCACTGAAGCGCTGGAAACGCTTGACCTCGTCGCTGTCGTCGCCCGCGATCAACCGGTCGAGCATCGGTTGCAGCGTGACGATGAACAGTTGCGCCATCAGGATGATCGTGGCGGCGGCAATCAGGCCGATGAAGATGCCGGGCAGATCGAGCCACTTCTCGATGCGCGTGCTGAGCACCAGCGCAGTAATGACCACGGCCGCCAGCAGCGGGCCGCGAATGAGATATTTGACCATGCGCCGCTTGATCACCCGGTCGGGTGCGCTGGCGCCAAAGTAGGCCACGGTGTAGCCCATGAGCGTGATGCCCGCGCCCACACCCATGTTCACCAGCAATACGACGATCCACGGGAAGAGCTGTGGAAAGGCAGACGGCCAGCCCACCGGCAACAGATAAGGGAACATACCCAGCGACGGCGCGGCGAAGGCGACCGCGAAGTACGTCATGCGCCGCTTGCTGGTGGCCGTGAGTGAGCGCCTGCGCGCTTCGATGACGTTGTAGGTGGCCCAGGCAATGCTGGCGAAGTAGTAAAACGCGAACGGATAAAACAGCGGGCCGGGGTAGAGGTGCTCCAGGCCCTGATTCGATAGTCCAGGTTCGGCCACGGCATCGGTGAAGACGACCAGCACAAATACGATTGCGCCGATGACGAAGCCAATCTTCGGCGCGAGCCGCCGCAGTGGCGAGGTGTCGCCGGTGGCGCGCAGCAGCGAATCGGACAGCGACAGCGATGCCGCCGGGATCAGTGCGATGCCGATCCATTGCAGGCGCAGCCACAAATTGGTGCCGGAGGACGTGGATGTGGGTGACGCCTCTGACAATTGTGCCAACAGGTCGCCGAGATATGTGCCGATCACGCACGCCAGCACGATGGCGTAGGCGCGCGCAATCTGGCTACGGCGGTTGTACAGACCGATGTAAATCACCAGCGCGAATGCCGTGACGAGGATGCCGGTGACGGTGATGCGATTGAGAAGCTGAACGGCGCCAAGTACGCCACTGACAAGAGCGTCCATCGAATTGCGCGACTGCATCATTGAGCCATCGGATCACTGGCGTTCACGCATGCAACCGTTGTGCGCGAATCACACAATGATTCAATGAATCAATCGCCCAATGAATCAATCACCTGATTCTATACGCGAAGAACAGCGCGATATCCTGGCTGGCGTAGTAGTTGTCGGCAAAGCCGCTAAAGCGAAAGCCGCGCGCCTGACACATCAGGGTGGCCGGATAGTTCTTGGTCTGCATGTCGAGGGTGACGCTGTGCAGCCCATCGGCTTTGGCCCGGGCGATGGCCGTGCGCAGCAACTGTGTGCCGATGCCTTTGCGGCGCGCATTGGGTGCAATGGCCAGCGCCGGTATCCAGCCTGTGCTATGCCAGGGCAGCAGCGCCATGCCGATGTAGCCCAGCACCTCGCGCGGTGCGCTGCCTTGCATCACCCACAAATAGTCGCAACGGTGCAGGCAGCGGCGCAATGCGGCCTCGGCATGGGGAAAGGGCACCTGGATGTGCCGCGGCAATTTGGCCAGCCGGAACGACGCATCGTGCTCGGTGGTGTTGCTCTGGCCGCCCATTTGCCATACATGGTCGGTGGTGTAGGTGTGATCGAGGGCCAGGATCGCTTCGATATCGGCCAGATCGGCGGGTCGAATGTGCATGATCTCAGCTGCTCAACCTGCGATCCGAAAGGCCACACGGCAAGCGACGCCGGTCTCCTGGCCGGCCGCATCCACCAGGCTCACGCGCAGCACATACACCCCGGGCGGGAACAGACCAGAGTTGAGGTTTGGCATCAGCACGCCATTCTGAATGCTGTTGTGGTTCTCCCACAGAAAGGCCCAGCCTTCGATGTTGGGCCGCAATATCTCCACTTTGTATTTGCCGCCCACTTGAAAGCCGGCCGTGCCGCGCACGACATAGGCACCGGACACATTTTCGCCCGCCACCGGGCTGGTGATCTGCACGTCGGGGTTGGGGCAGTCTACGAAGAACGATTCGGGCGCAACCGCAACCGGCGCTTCCGTTGGCGTAGGCAGGGGTGTCGCTGTCGGCGGCGCGGTCGTGGGCAGGGGCGCAAGCGTCGGCAGCGCCGTAGCCACTTGCGCCTGCGCCGGCGTGGGTGACGGTGCGCTGAGCGCGACCTGTTGCGTTGGATCGGCCGTGGCTGCGGGCGGCAAAGTGGGCAATGTTGCTGCTGTGTCTGCGGGCAGTGTGGGTGTGACTGGCTGTGGCGGTGCAGCCAAATTCGGGTCAGGCGTCGGCGCAAGAACAGCGACAGCCACATCGGTCGGTGCGGCCGTCATGGCGATGGGTGCGCTGGATAGATCTGCTGTAGGCAATGCGGTGGGTGCGACTGTGCTGATGGCGACCGTAGGTGTGATGCTCAGCGGGTTGTCGGAGGCAACCACGGTGCTGCGCGGCGTGATGCTCGTTACCGCCCAGATGCCAGCCGCGATGACGATGCACAGGCCGGCCTTCAACCATGAACTGAAGACCCGCCCAAGGATGGCGCTGCGCTCCAGCCGGAACACGGCGCGGCGCAGATCGCGCAGCGATCCCAGCCCGGCGAACAAAAACGCCGCGCAGCAGATGCCACAGATGGCGATCAGCACGAATCGCAATTCGTTCAGCAGCCGCAGAATGACTTCCATGGGTGTATTGGTTGTTGGTTGTTGGTTGTTGGTTGATTGCCTATCAACCAACAACCAATAACCAACAACTCATGCACTTACCTCAGGCAAGACGCCTCGAATAATGGCGAACATCTTCGGGGCGATGTGGTGGCCCGCTTCCATCACTTCGTCGTGCGTGGGCGGGTCGCCTTCGTCTGAGCTCAGCCGTGCCACGTTGGTAATGCCGCTCAGGCCGAGCACGCGCATGCCGCAATGGCGCGCCACCAGCACCTCGTGCACGGTAGACATGCCGACCGCGTCGGCCCCGATCATGCGCAGAAAGCGCAGCTCGGCCGGCGTCTCGAAGTTTGGCCCAGCCAGACCGGCATACACACCCTGTTGCAACGCGACGCCGGCCCTGGCTGCCGCGCCCAGAGCTGCCTCGCGCAGTAACAGGTCATACGCCGTGGTCAGCTCCGGGAAGCGCGGGCCAACTGCATCCAGGTTGGGCCCGGCCAGTGGGTTGTTGCCGGCCATGCCGACGAAGTTGATGTGGTCGGTGATGAGCATCACGTCGGCCACTTGAAACGAGCGGTTGATGCCGCCGGCGGCATTCGTGATGACCATGCTCGTTGCGCCCAGGGCATGGGCCACGCGCACCGGCAGCGTCATCTGCCACAACGGGTGACCTTCGTAAAAGTGCATCCGGCCCTGCATCACGGCCACAGGTGTGCCGTGCAGGTTGCCGATGACGAACTGACCTTTGTGGCCTTGCACCGTCGAGCGCGCAAACCCGGGGATATCGGCATAGGGGATGCGAACCGCGTCGGTGATCTCATCGGCCAGCGCGCCGAGGCCGCTGCCCAGCACCACCAATGTCCGCCACGGCCGCGCATCTATGCTACGGATAAATGTAGCGGCGCGGTTGATGTGTTCGAGGAAATCGTCGGCGGCGATGCGCGATGGGTCTTGCATGCGCGGCGACTATACCAACGAATGGAAAACAATAAACGAACGCCACGACAGGCATTCGTTTATTCGTTTTCTATTCGTCGTCAGGGTGTGATGACGGCGAGCTTGTTCTCTTTTGGTGGGCGCGGTTTATACATCTGGGTTGTGGCCAGGTTGGCATGCCCCAACCACTCTTGCACCCGGCGGATGTCCTCGCCGTTGTTGATCATGTGGGCTGCGCGCGAGTGGCGCAGTGTGTGCGGGGTCAATTCGCCTTGAATGCCGGCCTGCTGCGCGTATTGGCGGGTGAGTTGCCAAACGGCCTGGCGGGTGAGCTTCGTGCCGAGGGGGTTGAGAAAGACATAGTCGGCCGTGGCGCTGCCGCTGCCCAACATGTCGGTGCGGGCGTTATCCAGGTAGTCGCGCAACGCGGTCGCGGCCTGGGGCGTGAGCGGGGCGCTGCGCTGGCGCTTGCCGCGACCGGCGCACTTGACCGTGGCTGCGTTCAAGTCCACATCACTCAACCGCAGGTTGATGGCTTCCGACACGCGCATGCCGGTTGAGTAAATCACTTCGAGCAGGGCGCGGTCGCGCAACGAGCGCGGGGCGGGCATCTTTGAGGCGGCATCAAACAACTGGGCCACTTCGTCTTCGCTCAGCAGGCGCGGGGCGCGTTTTTCGACCTTGGGTGAGCGTACTTGCGCCGTTGGGTCGTCTTTGACCAATTCGCGTTGACCCAGCCAATGAAACAGCGTCTTGAGCGCAGCGATCTTGCGGGCGGACGTCGAAGCGGTGTATTTGTGCTCGTCGAGCTTTGCCACATAAGCCGACACGACCTCCGGGTTGATATCGGGCCATCCGGCGTCGGATGGCATGCTGACCGTCAAATAATCCGCGAACTGCGTCAGGTCATTTCGATACGCCATGACCGTGTTCGCTGAGGCGTTCCGCTCGGTCTGTAGATAGTCCAGAAACTCGTTGATCGTCGTGCGCCATTCCATAAGTGTTACCCGCAAAAATTATACAGGATGGACACTTATCTCATCGTTACGTTCTGGCCGTCACTGGTAAACGTTACGTTTTGGACGTTTCGCAATGCCAGCGCACGGATGCCTCGGTTCAAATCGCGCGATATGTCACCCCCGCTCGCGTCTGTCCAGATCACCCAGCGCGGTTGAAGGGCGTTCAGCACATCGGCGCTGACCGCATCTGTGCTGATAAACACAATATCGCTGCCGCCAACATCGCCCACTATGCCCGCCTCCCCGGCCAGCACGATGCGGGTCTCGCCGTGTTGCACCCATGCCGTGATCTGTTGCGCACCGCGATTCGTGCGACCTATGTCGAAGGCGAGCGTGACATCAGGCTCCAATTCGACCTGCGTGCCGGTTGTGACGGTCATCGTGTGCAGCGCATTGGCCCGCGCCGCGGCCGACCACACGGCCAACGCATCGCTCGGTTCATCCTTGCCGCCAGGCATAACCAGCAGGCCGACGCGATAGCGCTGCAACAGCGGCAGCGCATCACGCCGGGCAAAGTCATCACGGCGCGGCAGGATCAACGCATCCACTTCTTGATCCCACACCGGCATGCCCTCGCTGGTGAGCGGCGCGATGTTCCCGCCGCCGGAGTAGACCACCTGCTTGCCAGAGGGCGTTTGGATGAAGGCGCTGCCGCCACTAAAGGTGACATGCAGCTTGCCATCGGGCCGCTGGAACCAATACACCATGCCGAGCGTGAGCGGGATCAGCAAGGCCAGCGCGCCTGCTATCCCGACCGCGCGTGACCGGAGTGCAGTCGCGGCTGCGCTGCGCGTCCGCGCCGATTGCACCATTACCCAGCCCAGCAACACCAGCGCCAGGTAATACGCCAGCGCTGCCGCCGTGCCAAAACCAAAGACGGCAACGGCGGCAAAGCCCGGCGTGCTCAGCCATTCGATGATGTGAATGGTGACGGTGAGGAAGCCATACGCTGGCAAGGCAGCAATACTGCCTACAGAGAGCGAGATCAACCCAACGGCAGCCGCAGCCGCCCCAAGGATCATGATCGGCGGTTGCAAGGGTAGCACCAGCGCGTTGGCCAGCAGCGACACAAGCGAGAGCTGGCCGTAGGTGGTGAGGATGAGCGGCAGCGTCGTGATCTGCGCGGCCAACGTCACCAACACGCCGTCCAAAGCCAGCATGGTCAACCGCTGGGCGCGCTCGTCGCTCACGCGCGCCTGAACGTAGGCGCGTGTGCGGCGCGAGAACCGGTCGGCATACAGCACCAGGCCGAGTGTGGCCATGAAGCTGAGTTGAAAGCCGACATCGAACAACGTATTGGGATCGGCCAGCAGCATGATGAGCGCGGCCAGGCACAGCGTGTTGAGCGTGAAGCCCCTGCGCCAGAATAGCAGGCCGATCAACCCGATGGCCGCCATCACCGACGCGCGCACCACCGAGGCCGACGCGCCCACGAAGATCGTATAGAGCGCAATCGCCGGCAATGCAAACGCGGCCGCGCGGCGCGGGTTGAGCATCCGCCCCAGCAATGGCACCACCAGCGCGATCACAATGCTGACGTTGAAACCAGAGATGGCGACGATGTGCGATGTGCCAGTACGGCGAAACGCCTCCTTCAGATCGTCGGGGATGTCATTGTCGTCGCCGATCAGGATGCCATTCAGCAAGGCCGATTCCGGTATGGGCAGGATGCGCTTGACCGTCTGGCGCACGCGATCCTTGAACTGCAACAGGCCGGCGAACAGCGGGTCGCCATAGCCTTCGCCAATCACCCACGCGCGCTCTGGGCGCGGCATCCATGCGAACACACCGCGCCGGGCCAGATAGTCGCGATAGTCGAACGTGCTCATCTGCGGCGGCGCGTCGAGCCAACCGTCGGCGCGGATGAGGTCGCCGTAGCGGACCGTCAGCGTTATCTCCCGCGCGATGCGAACCAAAGCCAGGTCTGCGATGCCGTCGTCGAAGGCGCCATCGGCCAGCACACGCGTGGGTTGGACGCGCAGATACGTGATCTCCGGCCGCACATCCGGCTCGGCCGCGACAATGCCTTCGAGCACGACGCGCTGGCCGTTGTATCGAGCGATGGAGTTCGCGGCGGGGATAGGCGCGCTGAGCGTGTAGCGCACCGCGCCGAGGGCGAACAGGGCGACAAGCGCCACCACCCAGACCGGCTCTGATGTCGCCCGCGAGCGGCGCATGACGACGGCGACGGCAGCACTGGCTAACGCGACGCCGCCGCTCAGCCATAGCGGCAACGCAAACTGCGACGCCAGCCACACGCCCGCGGCAAAGGCGGCTGCGATCAGTACGAACGGAGAACTGCGGCTCACCCCATGGCGACAAGTTTAGTAGAGGCGAAGCACATTCGCCTAAATCTCGGCAACCGGGCTTTGGCGGCGAATGCTTCGTCCCATGTATTTAGGGGTCAAGGCGACCAATACGCCCCGCCGTAAGGTGCGCAGCGCGCCTGGCCGAGCGCTACACCGCTGGCGCTCGTTGCCAGGCTGGAACTGCCGAGTCTTGCCCTCGCGTAGGCGGGGGTGGTCGCTGTGCAGCCACGTCACGGCGCCGTTGCCGCTGGCGCAGTTGCCCGACCGGATCTCGCGCATGCCCACGCGCTGGCCGTTGAAGCTTGCCCTCGCGTAGGCGGGGGAGGTCACCGTGTAGACAAAACACGTTGCCGCTACTGCGCATGGCCACACTATCTATGTATCTACAAGCTGTTAACCGTTTCTTTCTCGCTAATCTATAGCATCTCGACCCCTCAACCCACGAATCAATTCCCAGTCAACATCGCGTTCAAAGTCCATGTCTTTTGCTGCTGACGGATGAAGGCGGGCAGGCACACCGAGGACATACAGAATAGCGCCGTATGCCGCGCTTCGGAGAAACTCATCATTCGATTCGTTTCTCAACACCGCGATAAGTCTGTTGAGGATTCTGTCATCCTTGGTATTCTCGTGCAAAGCGCTTATTGCACCGATCGCAGAACGCCGCACATCCTCATCAGTCGTTGGGTCGTCAAATGCCATTCGTGTGACTTTATCTTCATACTCCCTTCCATCTCCCCATGTATAGAACAAGCAATTAATGGCATCTTCTTGTAGCCACGGCTCATGGCTATCCAGAAAGCGTGCGATCTCGGCCTTCGCCTCAAAGTAGCCGCTGCGTGCCAGTTGACGAATCAACGGTTGCGCCGCCAGATCATCTATCGAGGTGTGCATTAGTGTGTTGAGCACGTCAGCATCGGAGTGAATATCAGGCTGTGTCATGGCACATATTCCTGTGTGTGACTCAGGAATGCTTCCGCGTCATCAAGCAAGGATTGCCAGCCTGCTCTTTGTGCACCCGTCAAATTTCGATTCCCAAGCGCGCTATTGATTTGCTTGATCAAGCTTTTCAAAGACCTTTGACCATCGCGTACCGTCTTGTCGTGTTGGATTCTGTCCCCGGTCCCATACCATGTCTTTCCGGTTCCACTGAGTTGGTCACGAGCATCCTCCAAGGTCTTGTCATCCAGTCTACTCTTGATGTCAGAGAGCTTGCTTTGCTTCTGGCTGATCATGTTATCTATATCCGCACCGGTTTTGATCAGCGACGCATTCTTGGCCAACTGCCCAGTGGCATTGGTGGCTACCGCCACACCATGCACCGCAATTGCCGTACCGGCAGCAACAGCAGGTGCGCCAACCACACACCCTATTCCGGTGAGACACAGACCGCCCCCTCCCACATCAACACCCGCACCTGCTGCAACTTCGGCCAAGCCTTGAGCAATGCCGAGCACATTCCCAACTACCCGACCTGTTGCAAAGCTCGACTCTTGCACCGATAGCGAATCGGCTGCTTGGGCAACTTGCTGCGGCGGAGGCAAGTTTGCCTCCGCCAAGCCCATCCCAACACCGAGGACAAATCCACCCAATTGAGCGAAGACATCATCATGCCCCGTTGGATCAACGCGATTGAGCGGCGAGTTGCGGACATAGCTGAACCTGTTGAGGGATTGCGGGTCAAAGGGACTCGGCACAACCGTGTCGGCGCTGATGAAGCGGCCGATGAGCGGGTCGAAGTAACGAGCCTGCATGTCAATCAAGCCCGTGAGGACTTCAGAGCGATGACCCGTAAAGCGCCGGTCAGTCCCCATGACCGTGGGCGACCAATACGCCGTGCCGTAGGGCGCGTAGCGCGCTTGGCCGAGTGTGGTGCCGCTGGCGCTCGTCGCCAGGCTAGAACTGCCCAGTTGATCCGTGTGCAACCACGTCACGGCGCCGTTGCCGCTGGCGCAGTTGCCCGACTTGATCTCGCGCATGGCCACCCTAGCGCCGTTGAAGAAGTAGTAACTGCGCACCAGGCCGTTGCTCGGCACGCCGGTGCAGGCGGCCAGCGGGCGCGCGGCTGGCTTGGCCAGCGCCTTCGCGCCACCAATGCCCGCGCCGAGTCGGGTCACGGTGAAGTCGTCGAAGGTGTGCGCACGGGCCGAATTCGCCAACTCGGTGTAGTCTTTGATGCGAAGGCGCGTTGACTGGCGCTGGGCGCTTTCTCGACTTCGAAATGCTTGCACCGTAGTCAAGAGAGCGTTTCACCTAGCCAGTCTCCGACACTCCCGTTTGCGTAATAGACCGCGACTATGGCAGTTCACTTTTAAAGGCTGCCCAATCCCACGTTGGAAACTCTGTCAACATTTCACCTGTCTCCGCGTTTACCAGACTTAGCCCAGGCCAAACTGTTGGGCCCGTTAGTCCTTCTATCAACGCCAGAACGTCTAGTACTACACCTTCTTGAATTAAGTTTAGCCGTTGCTCCAGGACATCCGGCGAGTCCCCTTTTACGGCCTCCTCAATTAGAGGAATAAAGCTCTGACTCCGCGTCTGCATACCATGCTGAACTGTCGTGAAAAGTTCGTGAAGAATTTCCTGGGTGGTCCAAGCTTTAGGCTGTGGTTGTTCACCTGTCATTGCCTATTTACCTCCTGCAAGCAGCTTAAGGAGGGCGTCCCAATCGACTTTGCCTGGCAACCCAGCCCCTTGTCGATAGTACTGAGTCCCGTATTCACTTTCCAGGCTTCTAGCTTTGTTGACAACCTCCTGAGCTGTAGGTTGCCTGCCAAGGTCGCGCAGCCATTGCTGCCACACCTCTGTGTAACGTGTCTGGTTTGGTGCGACGTGTTCTCGACCAGGGACTAAGACAACTTTGGGCTAAGTCCTAAGTCAACCCACGACCATTGATTCTTCTCATATCTGGTCTGTCGCAAGCGGAAGTGAGCCTTCACGCCACCAAAAGAATTCATCGCCGCTATCGTTCAACGCTCGTTGCAAAAACTGGGTAAAGGACTGAGCGATGACTACACTGTTGCCCGGATGCTTCATCCAATGACTGTCGTAACAGCGCCCCAATCGGCTCGGGCTGGTGTCGATGGTGACGAATTGCGCGTCTTCACCTTCGGCAACGACATACCAGTGCCAAGAAACATCGGATTTCGTAGATTGGAGATCAGCTTCATTTGAACCGACGAGAATCTTTGGATTGGCCCTCACAAAGGATTCAGGGCCAACGATCGTCAATCCAAAGGCAGAATCTTCGTGGAGAATTGCGCCGCCACAGAATTGGTAAAACGCTTGCAAGTCCTCAGGCAAACGCTCGTCGACGCTGACAGTAGGCAAACCTCGTGGAGGAAGAACCCGACAGTGTCGCGTTGCTTGCAATTGCTGGATTACGTCAGTAACTTTCATGGCAGGTTCAAAAGGTAATCGTCAAACGCCGCATAGTATTCTCGCCTAGCATTTTGTGGAACACCGGCAGCGTCGAACATTCTCTCGGACAAACGCATTGCATCGCCACGAGACATCGACTTCCAATCAATCCGCCCAGTAATACTGCCTGTGACTTCCCTGCGCCAGGTATTGAATGCGACTCGCGAGGCGTTGTGTTGCTGAGCGGGCAAGACCATTGCAGGAGCACTGCCCTTGCTATAGCTCGCAATGTTTGCTTCGGCCCATTCGTTGAGAACACCATGGTGCTTTTCAAATCCGCCACCCACCTTGGTTCGGTATGGGACAAGATCGTATGCCTGAAACCCGCCTCCTGGTTTGCTGGCCCCTGAATCGTCCCCATCAAGGAACACGACGCCTGCTGCACCGACGCCAGTAACGAAAGCGTCACCTAGTGCAACGGACTCGCCTCTATTAATTTTGGCTTGCCATGACAGCGGAAGTGCACGAACACGTTGATCGTCTCGCAGCGATGTGTCTGTCGCCGGATCATAGCTCGGCAGGGTAGCGATGTAATCAACGATGATGTTGTCAGCAACCACGAGCGCATCAACACCATCCAGTGTGACGTTGTCAAAGTAGCCCTGTTCAGCCCTGTTCATGAGCGTGCCAACGCTAGTGATGCCCTCAGGGCTGATTGCTGCATGTCCAGTTGAGTCGATGTAACGGAGCGGGTTGTTCCTGACATAGCTGTAACGATTGAGGTCCTGGGGGTTGGCCGGGTTAGGCACAATGGAGTCGGCGCTGAGGAACCTTCCAATCACGGGGTCGAAGTAACGGGCGTTCATGTCAATCAAGCCCGTGAGGTCTTCAGAGCGATGACCCGTAAAGCGCCGGTCAGTCCCCATGACCGTGGGCGACCAATACGCCGTGCCGAAAGGCGCATAGCGGGCCTGGCCGACCGTCGCGCCGCTGGCGCTCGTGGCCAGGCTGGAACTGCCGAGTTGGTCGCTGTGCAACCACGTCACCGCGCCGTTGCCGCTGGCGCAGTTGCCCGACCTGATCTCGCGCATGGCGGCACGCTGGCCGTTGAAGAAGTAGTAGCTGCGCACTAGGCCGTTGCTCGGCACGCCTGTGCAGGCGGCCAGTGGGCGCGTCGCCGGCTTGGCCCAGACTTTGGCTCCGCCCAGACCCGCGCCGAGTTGCACAATCGTGAAATCGTCGAAGCTGTGCGCACGGGCCGAACTGGGTTGATACGACCACACGCCCGCTTGGCCGCTGGTGAACGTGCCGTCACTGGCCGTGATCTGCGTCACGCCGTTCACGTCCACGCTCAGGCTGCTGCCGCTGGCCCGCAGCCGCAGCGTCACCCAGGTGTTGGCCGCATAGCCAGGGATCTGATATGTGCCCAACACGGCATAGTCACTCACTCGCAACAGGCTGACCAGCCCGCCGCTGCTCATCTCGGCGTTGTAGCCCTGGCTCGGCGCGCCGCTGCCGCTGCCGCCTGTGTTCCAGCGCGCGCCGACCGAGACGCTGCCCCCACCCGATGAGATGCGCACCTGCGCCGAGGTTTCGCTGTTGCTGTAGGTGTTGCCAGTGTAGGCGGCGATGTTGTCCGTCGCCGTCCCAACGTTTTTGAGCGCGTTGCTGTGAATCTCCAGGTCGCCCGCCCGCTCGGCCCAGTTGCTGCCCAGACTTGTGGAATTGGCCCGGTTGAAGTCGTCGGTGAAACCGCCGCCGCCGCTGGGAGTGGGCGTCGGCGTAGGTGTCGCTGGTGTCGTGGGTGTCGGGGTAGGCGTCGGCCCGCCGCCGCCCAGGGGTTGGACGTTGAAGTTGTCGAAGCCGTGCTGCCCAGCCGCCGAGGCGCCATACGACCAGGCGCCGGCGTCGCCGCTGCTGTAGGTGCTGTCGCTGGCGCTGATGCGGGTCACGCCGTCCACGTCCACGCTCAGGGCGCTGCCATCCGTGCGCAGCGCCAGCGTCACCCACTGACCGGCGCTGTAGCCGCTGATCTGATAGCTGCCCAGCACGGCCCAGTCGCCAGCTCGCAACAGTTGCACCAGGCCACTGGCGTTCAGCTCAGCCGTGTAGCCTTGTGTGGGCACGCCACTGGCGTAACCGCCTAGGCGCGCGCCCAACGAGACCGTGCCGCCCCCGCCGGTCATCTGCACTTGCGATGACACGATGGCGTTGCCGAATGGCCCGGCCGTGCATGTGGCGACGATGTCGCCGCCGGTGCTGACGTTGCGCAGGGTGTTGGCCGAGATGGCCAGGTCGCCTGCACGTTCTGTCCACATGGCCCCGAGGTTGGTCGAGTCGGCGCGGTTGAAGTCGTCGTTACAGCTGCTTCCGCCGCCGGGGGTAGGTGTTGGGGTAGGTGTCGCGGCAGGTGTGGGTGTCGGTGTATTCGTCGGCCCGGGCGCCGGTGTGTTGGTTGGTGTCGGCGTTGCCGTTGCCGCAGGAGGTGGAGTTGGCGTGGGCGTCGGGTTGTTGGGCGGCGGGGCAGTGGGCACGGTCGCGGCCTGGAACCATTCGTAGTGCGAACCGACGTAGACGGTTGTGCCGCTGGAGCTATGAAACTCCTGGTAGTTGTCCATGTGCACCGCACCGCGCCACAGGGTGTGGAAGAAGCGCCACGATCCGCCGGCCGGCATGGCGCGCTGATAGCGGGCGCTGATGCCGCCAGGGATGTCGCGCTCCCACACCTCGGCCACGAAGCCGCTGGCGTCGTCCAGCGTCAGCTTCATGCGATACCAGGTGTTGGCCTTGGCGACCGCGATCAGCGGGACAAACCCTTCCCATCCGCTCGGCCCCGACCAAGCGGCATACAACACGCCGTTGATGTTGTTGATGGACCAGCGCGCCGCACCGTTGACGCCGCTTTCGAGCGTGAAGTGTGCGTCGGTGTCGGTCTGGCCCAGTTTGAAGTCCAGCAGCACCGCGCCGCCGCTGGTGATGCCGCCTTCGGGTTTGCGATACACATACGGGCTCCAGCCGGCGTTGGTGCCGACGGTGCGCAACACGTTCTGCCCGCCGTCATTGAACGGCACGCTGTAGGTGCTGCCGGTATAGCTCCAGGCCGCGCCCTGGGCGTCGAACGCATCCTGCACCGGCTGCTCGACCTTCCGCACGCGCTTGCCATCGGCGTCGTAGGCGTAGCTCACGTTCGCGCCGTCGTTGCCGACCACACTGGTCAGGCGGTTGTCGGCGTTCCAGGTCTGCGAATACGTGGTGCCACCCGCCTTGCGCTGGAACATGTTGCCGTTGGCGTCATACCAGGCCATCTGTTCGTTGTTGTTCAGGCTCAGGTTGGTGACGGCGTGTTTGTGGGCCGCGTCCCAGTAATACATCGCCGTGCCACCCTTCGAGGTCAGGTTGCCGATGGCGTTGTAGCTGTAGCTCTCGTTCAGCGCGCCGGTCGCGCTCAGCAGACGGTCGCGCTCGTCATAGGCATATATCGTGTTGACGCCGCGATCGTATTCGTCGAAGGCCAGCACGTTACCGTTGGCGAAATACCAATAGCCTATGTTCAGGCGCGTGTTCTGGCTGGCTGTCGGGCGGAAGGACCAGTCGTAGCACGCGTTCTGCTCGGTCTGCGGCAACACGCATATCTGGCGTAGCCGCCCATAGTTCTGGCGGCCATAGCTGGTGGTGTCGGGGATCTCCGCGCCCATGTAGCTATACAGCGTCTTGAGGCCGTTGCCCAGCCACACCATATTCGGCTTGCCAAAGGCGTTGTAATAGGCGCTGGAAATATACGACTGCAGGCCGCTCAGGCTGTAGGCGTTGCCGGCCGGGCTGTAGCCCTGGGTCAGGACCTCGCCGTTGGGGTAGGTCATGGTTGTGACACGGTCGGCGGAGTCGTAGGTGTAATAGGTGTTGTAGCCAACGTCGTCAATAACCTTTAACTCCTGCGTCACACGCCCACGCGCGTCGTAATACCATCGCGTCCATGTGCTCGTGTTGGGGAGGCTCTGAATGGCCGTTCGCCGCCCGCGCGAGTTCGGTCCCGGCGGTTGACCCGTGCCCGATTCATCATACTCATACCACCCGACCCTTGAGCCGTTGACATACTTGTCGGTCATGCGGTTGAGCGCATCATAGTTGAATGTGAGCACAGTCTGGTTGGCGTCGCGCTGCCAGGTCAAGTGGCCGTTGAGGTCATAGTCGTAGCTCCACACGCCCATGTCCGGGTCGCTCATGCCGGTCTTGCGGTTGAGGGCGTCGTAGGTGATGACGGTGGTGTATTGCAACGTGTCGGTGACGTAGCGCAGGTTGCCTAGCGTGTCGTAATCGTAACGGGTGGTGTCGTAGCCGCCGAAGTTGGGATACGTCCCGGCATACTCGCGCACACGGATCATGCGGCCGAGCGGGTCGGCGATGTGTTGCTTGAGGTGGCCATTGGCGTCGCGGATACTCGTGACCGCGCCGACGGTGTTTAGCCCATGCTCATAGGTCGTGACTGCGTTGTCCGGTCCTGTCACAGTCAACACCCGGTTCAGCGCGTCGTAAGCTGTGATGGTTCTGGGCCTGTTCAGGTCGGGCGTGGAATACCACGGTGCGGTGTCGGGCGCGTCGTAGGGCACGCTCTGCGCCGAGGCGCGGCCGAATACATCGTATTGGGTGTAGCTCAGGGTGCGATTACCCACGCCTGGCCAGTCCGCAGCTGGCCGTTGCGACTGGACTTCGCGACCCAGGCCGTCGTAGTAGGTGCGCTGCCACACGGCCAGCGCGTTCAAGTCCACACCACAGGTCGAACACGCCCACCAAGCCGTGTCGTAGCCGTGCCCGGGGACGCCGGCGTTGGCGTCCTTGCGGGTGAACGTCTGCACCATCAACGGCCCAACAAAGCCGGCAGCCAGGTCGGAGCCGCTGTTTGCGCCCAGGTAGAAGTATTCGACCGTCGGCCGCACATGGCTGTCGCCGTCTTTGATCACCTTCTTCAGCCGCCCGAGGGCGTCGTAACTGTAGTTGGTGCGGACGTTGTTCGGGTCGTCCACCGCCTCGAGCTGGCCATACTGCCCGCGAGCATACACACTGGTCACATTGATGCCCATGTAGTAATACTTCTCAATGTGCCCGGCCGGGTTGGTCAGCTGGGTCATGAACAGACCCATGCCGTCGTAGGCAGCGATCGTGGCCGGGTTGCCCTTGGGGTCCTGGGCCGAGGTCAGGTTGCCCGCGCCTGTGGCCGAGATTGTGCCCACCGTCGCGCCGTCGTAGCCGAAATACTGCGTCGCGTTCTTCTCGTTCGGGCAGGTGCTGCCCGTCGTCGCCCTTGTTACAAGCCCGCGCGTAGGCGTGGCGCTGGTATTGGTGTTGTTGCCGTCGTAATACAACAACACCTGCGACTTGAGGCCGCTGGCGCAGCCGGGGTTGAAGGTCGTGACGATGCCGGCGTAGGTGTTGACCCAGGCGGTCTTGATGATCCATGTGCCCGCGCCTGCGTTCCAGGTGTAACGGGTGAAGTCGGTGCGTTGGCCTTCGCCCGACGAGGTGCGCGTGCGGGTGGTGGTCTCCTGGCGGATGAGCGGGGAGGCCAGGACGCTCTCATAGACGTGCTCGACCTCGCTCCAGAAGTTTGCACCCGCGCCGCTGTTGCCAAAGGGGTAGGTGCGCGTCTTGCTCAACTCGGCTGCCCAGGCTGCGGCAGGCCAGCCCGCGGCCAGCGACGAGGCCGGCACGTCGTTCCAGGTGTGCTCGGTCAGGTGCAACGTATTGCCGCCGCCGTCCAGCACGCTGGTCGCACTCTCGCGGCCCAACCTGTGCGTGTCCACATGAAAGGCATGGCGCACGGTCTGCAAGGCGACTGCGTTCCAATCGTAGGGCGCGCCAGCGCGTTGCACTTCATCTACCTGAGCATGGCCGACCAGCGCGCCGTTGGGTTCGTTCCAGTCGTGCCCAGTGCGGCAGGTCGAATACAGCGTGTTGTAGCACGTGCCGGTGTAGGTGTAGGTCTTGAAGCTAGCCCAACCAGTGTTCACGTCTTTTTGCACGAAGCCGTTGACGCGCCGGTAGCCAGTAGGTAATGTCTCGTAGTTGAACTCGGTCTGGCCGCCGTAACTGTTGTTGACGATCTTGAGGTGCTTGGTCTCGTCGTTGGGTGGGGCGTAGGCACCATACTGAAATGACGTGCCGGGGCGGGCATACCAGTTGGCGTTGTCGTTCGACCCAACTTCAATGACCGATTCGAGTTGGCCGTAGCCGTTGTAGTTGGCGTTGTAGTAGCGGATGGTGGCCCAGCCACTGCCGCTCTTTCGGTTCACCCACACGTTCGTCAGGCGGCCCGTGTCGGTAGTGTCGGTGTAGCTAACCGAGACTTGATACTGCGGCCAGCTTGCGCCGCGGCTATTGCCATAGTTCACATACGACAGCCGGATGCGTGAATCGAATACGTAGCCTTTCGTCGCGCAGTTCTGGGAGCCGTTGTCGTTCTGACCACAAATCGTCTTGGAGGTCTCAAGATAGGAATATTCGGCAGACCATAGATTGTTTGCATCATCGCGTCCAGGTGCATAGACGCGGCGTACGTACCACATCTGTACGGCTGACCCGTGGCCACTTAATGACGTAAACCATCTGGTCGTTGCACCCGTGCCACCAAACACCCAGCGCGTGCCGTCGGGCAGCCACACCTGCCAGTAGGGCTGGCTATTCCACGTCGCCCACGGAATGGCGGCTTGGCCATTGCAGGTCTGGCCGACCTGGCACCTGAAGACGCGGATGGGCGCGTAGGTCTCCGGCACGTATTCGCCGTAGGCTCCGGCTGCGATGCCCTTGGGGATCAGGTTGTATTCCTGCCCGCCGATGCTCAGCCGGTAGTCGTTATCCTGCTGTATTTCATAGTAATCAACAAATAAGCCTGGTGCATATTCGTTGTTGTGTCTGAGCACCTTAACGCCTTGGCGGATATGAGGCACATCCAAGCTCCAACCCACACCTAATCGAGCATCGTCAATGCTGTAACCATCTGCGGCGGCGCTGGAGTAGCTTAATGACAGGTTAGGCTGCAAGCCTCCCTGCATTGGCATGACCTCGATCGGATAGTTGAAGTTTGCCGATCCACGAAATGAGTTGATATTGCCGAGGTTACTTGTCAACTTCCAAACTTGGGGTGCGCCTTGACGTCGTAATTCAGGAGCGACTTCCCATGTTACGTCTGATGTGAAATGGAATCAGGGTGATAGCACGAGTCGAAAGGTCTGAATATCGATGTTGAACGCACGTTTGAGGAAGAGGCGAAGGGCATGGCTAGCCAGCTTCTCACTGATGCGAGTGCA
>Ga0224722_1000130_pt1 | contig 42184 bp, 41 predicted proteins | sample Balambano_FR1_Me_FD_161646 | JGI IMG/M metagenome (GOLD analysis project Ga0224722, IMG submission 161646) | Freshwater sediment microbial communities from Lake Towuti, South Sulawesi, Indonesia - Balambano_FR1_MetaG | ecosystem: Environmental > Aquatic > Freshwater > Lake > Sediment | place...
TCGGCTCGCGCCGCTCCTGCAATCGCTGCATCGCTTCGTAGAGCCATTGATGTTTGACGACGTAGAAGTGCTCGGGCGCCAGGAAGCCGGCCACGCGCAGGATCGCTTCGGGGTCAATCAGCAACGAACCGAGGACGGCTTCTTCCGTTTCTGTGCTGTGTGGTGGGACGATCAACGCGTCGGCCATGGGCAGATGATTGTAGCGAGGATGTCAAGTCGTTTCATCCACGAAATCGGCTTGCGGATGAACAATTCTGGACTTATTAACGACACATAGAGACATCTATCAACATCTTATGCACAGCGTTATTCACAGGCCAGCATTTGGATGAATAGCGCCCTGGCACCGACGTTTCGCTTCACGCTGGCAACGCTCGCTGCAATAGATTACCTTGTCCCAATCGCGCGCCCACTTCTTGCGCCACGCAAACGGTTTGTTACAGATGGGGCACAGTTTGGTGGGGAGTTGTCCCTTCTTCATGTCTCAATTGCCGTGCAAATGCGTAGTTGACAAAAGCAAATCACAAACTCAGACACGCCTCGGCTGCAATCCAGAACAGTTTCTCGCGCACGCTGGTTCGGCTATTCCAGTTACGGCTGTCCCACGTCTCGCTGCTCAGGTCATCGCCACCATACAGTACCTGCCCGAACTGCACGCCCCGGAATTGAGCCACGGCAAAGAACGCCGCCGCTTCCATCTCCACCGTCAGGCAGCCCTCCTCGCGCCGCCGTGCGATGCGTTTGGGTGTCTCGCGATACAGCGCGTCGGTCGTCCACGTCTTGCCCGCCACGTACGGCACGTCATCGCGGCGCAGCACCGTTTCGATGGCGCTGATGGCGGTCGGATGCGCATTCACTTCACGTGAGGGCGGCAGATAGTGATACGACGTGCCCTCATCACGCACGGCGCTGACAGGCACAACCACATGTCCAACCGTCAGTTCTGGCACCAGAGCGCCAGCCCCGCCACAGGCGATGAATTTGCGACAGCCAAGCGCGATCATCTCATCGAGAAAGCCGCCTGCCAGCGGCGCGCCCACGCCCGGATGAAAGAACGCCAAACGTTTGCCAGCGACGATGATTTCGTAAACTGGATTCTTGCCAATCTCGCTACCCAGTTCAAGCACCAGCTTCGCATCGTGCACACGCGCAATGGTCTGAATGACATCCTGAAAAAAGCACGGCACGGCATGGGGCGCGATGTCAATCGGTTGCAATATCTTGCCTGGCTCGATGAATGCTTCGGGCGCGGGGTCATGTTCAAGGATGGGATAGGCGTGTTGATTCATGGACGGGGCTGCATTGTAGGGGCAGGCACATAGGGTCGCCCCTAAGCCGGACGGCACACGAACACGCCGCTGGCTTTGGTGATGGGGATCACGCCCCCGCGCCGTGTCAACTCAACTTCGATGAAACGTACGAATGCCGCGCGTTGCATATCACTGGCCGGTTGTCCAGCCGACAGGATGAAGTCAGCCAGCGGCTCTGGCTCCGTTACCGCAAGCGAGTCCGGGTAATCACGCCACTCGACGCGCTCGAATATGGTTACGAGTTGCGCGCGACCGGTTTCACGGTTGAACTCGACCACGTCGGGTGATAGGCCCAGACTACCGCGCCAATCGGCCTTCTGATCAAACGCCAGCCGCAACGCTCGCAACTCGCGCAAGTGCTCCGGCCCGTTAGTGCTGGCGTAGAGCATGCCAGTCGGCTTCAGCACGCGTCGAACCTCGCGCAACGCCCGCGCTCGATCCGGCACGTGATACAGCATGTGATGCGCGAACACGGCGTCAAACGTCGCGTCGGTAAACTCGATGTGTTGCGCGTCCATCACGCGGAACGCGAACGGGCGCGATACATCAGCCAGATTGCGTCGCGCCTCGTCAATCATGCCCGGCGAGAAGTCGGTCAGCGTGATGTCCCAGCCCGCCGGGACGCGCTCCGCGTTGTGCTGCCATTGCCATGCTGGGCCACAGCCGAGTTCCAGCACTTTCGCGTTCGAGGGCAAATCGTATTGATCGAACAACCAGCGGAACCAGCCGTAGGGGTTGGTGCTGAAGCGGGCATGCAGGTTGCCGCGCTTGGCTAAATTCGATGCGTCTTTGTATTGCCCGTCGCGCAAGTCGTTGTGAGTCATGGGTCATTCACCTGCCACTGTTGTGATACCGAATCAAACGCCATCGTCACTGCGCCGTCAGTCGCGGTCAATATTGCGCCGTCGGCGCTGAGGATGCGCAAGGCCTGCGCCGCAATGGGTGCAGCCGACACTTCGGGTAGTGACGCGTAGTTCCCAGCCTTGTCTACATGGAAAACCGCCACGCCACCGCGCGAGGTTGTATCGTCACCACCCATCGCCGGATCGCGCACCAAGCCAGCAAACACAATCACCTCGCGCTCACCCACCCTGCCCCGCCACGCATTCTGCGCCACGAACTGCATCGCGCTGATCGGCGGCAGCACACTCTCGACGATCTCCCATTCTCCCTGCGCAACACTCACGACATTTGCTTTCCTAACCTCTGTGTCCTCTGTGTTCTCTGTGGTTAATCCCCCACCGTTCTGCCAGGTGATATCGCTCGGGGGCGGCAGCGGCATGGCCGTGCGCGGGTCGGCGTTGAGCGCAGCCTGCAACTGCGCCCAGCCCTGCTGTGGCGTGTTGTCGGTCAGGCCGCCGCAACTGCCCTTGTCCTGGCACGCCTGCCACTGCGTGAGCAATCCGCCGAAGGCCGGCGTTGCGCCCTTGTTCTGCGCGGCATACAGGCTCATGCGATACCACTGATCGGCATTGACACCGCTGCGCAAGTAAATCTCGGGGAAGGCGATGGCGTTTGACGGCCCGTTTACCTGCCACACATCCTCCACGCTCCAGCCGTTGTTCGGGCTTTGGGTCGGGTTGCCAGTGGTCGGGCAGCCGTCGCACGTGCCGAAGTTGACGAACGGCCGCGCCGTGGCCGAGGCATAGCCATTCACCCACGCCTTGGTCAACGCCGGCGTGTTCCAACTCATCTCGATGTCGTTGCCGCCAAATAAGGCGATGCGATCCTTTACGCCGGGCGGCGCGGTATCTTGCAGCCACGTGTGCACCTGGTTGACCATCTGCCCCCACGCCTGACCGTGGGCAAAGCTCGTGTCGGGCTGCAAGGTCGCGCCGCGATAGTTGTTGGTGCCGATGGCGACATTGAGTTTGGCCGACGCCGGCGCGCACTCCCAGTAGCCGCGCACGAACGCCTTGCTGGCCTCGGCGATGGCGCTCGCCGGTGCAAAGGGAAAGCCAGCCTGATAGTAGATCACGCCGAACTGGCCGTCTTGCGCCCACGGCTGGCCAAACGCCAGGATGAGCGTGCCCTGCTCGTTGGCGCGACCTGTGGCGCAACCCATCGCAAAGTGCGTGTCGGGGTTCATCGTGCCGATGTAACGCGAGGTCGTGGACGCGACGACTGCGGGGGGTGGCGGCGATCCTCCGCCGCCGATCATGATGGGCAAATGCGCGCGCGCCGGCAGCGTGATCGGCTGTGTCGCCGTCACCGGCGGCACGAACGCCAGCGCGTCGAATGCGATGCGCCGGCTGTTGAGCGCCTCGCCGGTCGAGTCGCCAAGTTGCACATAGTTCGGCGCGCCGGCGGTGAACGAATACGCGCCCAGGCTGACCCACTCGGCGTAATACTTGCTCTGGCTGATGGCGCGCGTTTGCGTGACGCCGCCCGTCACGATCTGATACTGCGCATTGATCGTGCCGCTGTTGTAGCGCGGCACGAAGGCAAACACCTCGTAGGTCAGCGGCAGCGTCGCCGTGAGCGGCAACAACCAGCGCGCATAGTTGATCGTGTCGGTCGTGACGTTGGTCGTCCATGTGGTCGAGCCGCCGTAATAGTTGAAGCTGGTGCCGGTCGCGGTGAACCAGCTTGCCGCTGGACCAAACTTGGCGAAGCCGGCGTCCGTGTCATCCACGATGATGGCTGAGGGCGGCAGGGTGACTTGGGCGCTTGAGCGTTCGGGCGTTGATGTAAACAGCAAAACAAGGATCAGTGCCGGGACGAGCGCGGCACGCAGATAGTGCATGCCTTGCATCGTATCGCACCGAAACCTGAATCTGAACCTTCGGCAGAAGCGTCGTTAAGCCAAAGCCGCAAGAAATTGCTCCGGCCGCTCCTGGTGAGGCAGATGGCCCGCGCCCTCGATGGTGATCAGCCTCGTCCCGGGCTGTAATGCGGCGCGCGCGCGGCCGTTCTCGATGTCAATGATGTGATCGTGATCGCCCCAGATCACCGTCGTCGGCACGGGAGATTTGGCGATGCGCTTCGTCAGATTGCGTGCCTGGCCAATAAAGAACTTCGGCAATTCTTGCTGCACCGATAGGGATGCCAGCCGCTGCTCCTCGTCCCACACGCGCTCGTTCACGCGTTGATGCAGAAACACACGATCAGCCTCGGGCAACTGGCTGAGCGCGGCGTAATATGGCCGCAGCGTGTCGTAGGCCGTGTCGGGGTCGCGCCGCAGCGTCTCAAAGTTGCGCTTGTCCACCCTCGGCAGGAAGAGCAGTTGCGTCAGCAGGCTGTGGTTGGTGGTCGGGCGCTTGACGATGTGAATCGTGCCATCCACCAGCACCAGCCGCGAGGCGCGCGCGGCATGTGTCAGCGCGATCGTCTCGGCGATCATCGCACCCATCGAGTTGCCGACCAACGTCGCGTGCCCAATCTTGAGCGCGTCCATCAACGCGACTACCGCCTCAACGAAGAACGGCACGCCATAGCTGCGCCTGGCCTTGTCGCTGCGGCCAAAGCCGGGCAGATCAAACGCGATGACGCGATTGGTTTGAGCCAACGGCTCGAATACATGCCGCCACGTGTCGGCCTCGTCCTGCAGACCGTGGATCAGCACGATGGCCGGTTTGTCGCGCCCGCCGGCCTCGAAGTATTGGATGATGCTGCGCGGCCGGGGCAGGCTGATGAAGCGCGCATAGGGCGCGAGTTGGGGCGCGGGCTGCATGGGGCTGGGGAACGGGTTAATCATGATGATTGCTTCGAGCCTTTACCGCCAGGGACGCCATGACGCCATGAAAAGTCTTGGCGTCTTGGCGCACTTGGCGGTTATTGCAAGGCAGCCGCAAGCGCGACTTCTTCCATCAGCAGACGGTGGCGCTCATAGCGCTCGCGCGCTTCTTCGTCGGCGTGGGCGTGAAAGAGTGTGTCACCCTCGACCACGACATCCGAGCACAACAGCATGGCCGCGCACTCAAGACCGTAGCGATGCGCAATGGCGAAGGTGGTCGCGGTCTCCAAATCCACGCCGCCATAGCCGCGCGTGCTCCATTCGGCGATGTGTTCGCGCGTCTCAGACAGGATGCCGCCCACGATGCTGAGCTGCGGCAGGCGGTGCACGGTTGCGCCCGCTTCGGCCAGCGTCGCCGCCAAGTGCTCGCTCAGTTGGGCCGACCCGAACAGCCGCGTCTCGCGCGGCAAGTAGACGTCGGATGCGCCGTCGCCGCGAATGGCCTCGGTCGGCACGATGAAGTCGGCGCGCTTCATGTCCGGCTGCAAGCCGCCATAGAAGCCAATCTGGATCAGCTTGCGCGCGCCCATGAGCTGGCAGAAGCGCGCCACGTCGGCGGCGAAGGTTGGGCCATAGGCGACGCCGAAGCCGATGCAGCGGCCATCGCGCTGGCCGAAGAACAGGTTGTGGAACGATTCAGGCTGATGCACGTCGGTGAAGTGTTCGCGCCAGCGCGCCATTGCACCGATTGGATTCCAGATGCCGAGGATGATTGCGGCATCAATGCTGTAGTCATCGGGTAGCTTGTAGGTCTTGATGACGGTTTCGCGGGTGGTCTCGTGATACATGCGCCTCGGACTTTATAATCGCCGTCTCTCAACGGATTGTGATGACAAACATTGTAACGAGCGAGTCGAAGACCCTTTCCAGTGCGGAGGCGTTAAAGCGCATCCGCAACTTCTGCATCATCGCGCACGTGGATCATGGCAAGAGCACGCTGGCCGACCGGCTGTTGGAATTCACCGGCACTGTCAGCAAGCGCGAGATGCAGGAGCAATTGCTCGACTCGATGGATTTGGAACGTGAGAAGGGCGTGACGATCAAGGCCAGCGCGGTGCGCATGCAATACACTGCTGCCGACGGCGAGCGCTATGAGATCAACCTGATTGACACACCCGGCCACGTGGATTTCACGTATGAAGTGAGCCGGGCGTTGAACGCGTGCGAGGGCGCGCTGTTGGTGGTGGATGCGTCGCAGGGCGTGGAGGCGCAGACGCTGGCCAACCTGTATCTGGCGTTGGAGGCCAACCTGCACGTCATCCCGGTCATCAACAAGATTGACCTGCCGCATGCCCGGCCCGACGAAGTGGCCGAGGAGGTGGGCAACCTGCTGGGCGATGACCCCGATCACATCCTCAAGATTTCGGCCAAAGAGGGCGTCGGCATCAAGGATGTGCTGGAGCGTGTGGTCAGCGACGTGCCGCCGCCCAAGGGCGACCCGGCTGCGCCGCTGCAAGCGCTGATCTTCGATTCGCACTACGACGCCTACAAGGGCGTGATTGGCTATGTGCGCATCGTGAACGGCAGCGTGAACATGAAGACCAAGCTGCGCATGGCGGCCACCGGTGCGGCGTGTGAGGCCATCGAGATCGGCACGTTTGCGCCGCGCATGACCGTCACCGGCAAGCTCAGCGCGGGCGAGGTAGGCTACATCGCCACTGGCTTCAAGAGCGTGCGCGAGTGCCGCGTGGGTGACACGATGGTGGATGCGGTCAAGCCGGCTGAGCCGCTGATCGGCTACAAGCCGGCCAAGCCCATGGTCTTTGCCGGCATCTTCCCGACCTACACCGACGACTATCCGCTGCTGCGCGACGCGCTGGACAAGCTGCAACTCAACGACGCATCGCTCACGTTTGAGCCGGAGAACAGCACCGCGCTCGGCTTCGGCTTCCGCGTCGGCTTTCTCGGCCTGTTCCACATGGAGATCATCCAGGAGCGGCTGGAGCGCGAATATGACCTGGACGTGGTGGTAACCGCGCCCAGCGTGGAATACGAAGCGGTGCTGAGCAATGGCGAGGTGGTGAAGGTAGACCGCCCGGCCGACATGCCTGACCCAAGCAAGCTAGAAAGCATGCGTGAGCCGTGGATGAAGATTGAGATTTTCTCACCCAAGGACTACATCGGCCCGATCATGGAACTGGTGACCAAGCGGCGCGGCATCAGCGAGACCATGGAGTATCTCGACACCAACCGGGTGATGCTGAAATACAGCATGCCCCTGGCCGAGATGATCATTGACTTCTACGACAAGCTCAAGAGCGCGACCAAGGGTTACGCCTCGCTCGACTATCAGTTCGACGGCTATCGCAGCGGCGATCTGGTGAAGATGGACATCCTGATCAACGGAGACCCGCTGGACAGCATGGCCATGATCGTGCACCGCGACCATGCCCAGCACAAAGGCGGCGCGCTGACCAAGAAGATGAAGGATGTGATCCCGCGTCAGATGTTCGAGGTGCCAATCCAGGCGGCCATCGGCGCGAAGATCATCGCCCGTGAGACGAAGCCGGCCATGCGCAAGGACGTGCTGGCCAAGTGCTACGGCGGCGACATCACCCGCAAGCGCAAGCTGCTCGAAAAGCAGAAAGAGGGTAAGAAGCGCATGAAGATGGTCGGCGCGGTCGAGATCCCGCAAGAAGCCTTCATGGCGATGCTAAAGCTGGAGGATTGAGGCAAAGATGGAGATGCGCCATTACCGTTTTGACCGGATAACGGTTGATCCTGACAAGTGCTTTGGCAAGCCATGCATTCGCGGATACCGCATGCCTGTAGCCTCTATTTTGAACTATTTGGGTGCCGGGATGAGCGTTGACGAGATATTGGCTGAGTGGAAATTCCTGGAGCGTGAGGACATTGCTCAAGCACTCGCGTATGCAGCAACGGCAACTGAAGAGCAATTCATCCCGGCTCCTGCTCAATGAAATTTCTGCTAAACGTCAACGTCTCTTATAGGCTTGGTGCGTTACTTGCTGGCGTTGGGCATGAATTCCGGCACGCTGCGAATGTCGGACTGGGCATGGCAACCGATGCCGCCATTCTTGAGGTTGCGCGCCTATCGAATGAAGTGGTCATCACACATGATCTGGACTATGGTGCCTTGTTGGCCTTCTCCGGCGCAGCTACACCTTCCGTGATCATCTTTCGAATGCAAAACGTCGGTGGATCTGAAATGTATGATCTGCTGCAACAGCGTTGGGAAAGCCTCGAGATAGCCCTGTCGGAAGGTTCTGTGGTTATCATTGAGCCGAATAGTTTGAGAATTCGGCGGCTGCCAATTCAATAGCTATGAACCTCACCGACCTCCGCGCCAAGCTCGACCGGCTGAACGACCAGATTGTCGGCCGCTTCAAAGACCGCTCCTGGTTCGTGCTCAACGAAGCGGTCTACACACCCGGCGCAATTCCCATCGCGGGCCGGCCGGATATCTCACTGATGGCGTGGTCGCTGGAGGGACTAGAGCGCTATCACGCCACACTGGGCCGGTTCGATGTGCCCGATCAGCACCCGCTCATGCCCGAGGTCGTGTCGGCGTCGCCGGTGAAGCGCGACATCGCGCTACAAGCGCTGCCGGCCACCATCGCGCCGCCGCGCGACGAACTCATCCGCACCTACATCGCCCTGTTGCCGCAGTTGTGCCAACCCGGCGATGACCCGCATTACTACGGCGAGACGGCTTATGCCGACGCCGACCTGCTGGCACGCATCAACGAGCGCATGTATCTCGGCGGCTACGTCGCCAAGTTCAAGCTGGAGCGCGAGCCAGCGCTGGCAGCCATCGCACACGACGCCGATGCCGTGCGCGATGCGCTACGTGACAGCAAACGCGAGGCCGCTGTAATTGAACAGGCGCGTGCTGCTGCGCAGATGCAAGGCTTGCCGCCCGACCTGATGGCCGCGTTCTTCCGCTGGATGATTGACCAGACGATTGACCTGGAGGTGCGCTTTGTGCAACAGGTGGCAAGGATGTCATCAGGAGTTTGATCCACGAAGTGCACGAAGATGCACGAAGAAGCACGAAAGCCTTGTATCTCTGTTTCGTGAACTTCGTGTGCTTCGTGGATTCCATTCACGCATGAACGAAGTCATTACAGGCCTCTACCAACTCAACAATCAGTTCGTCAATCTCTATCTGATCGTCGAGCACGATGGCCTAACGCTGATTGACGCCGGCATCGCCAGAAGCGGCGCGAAGCTGGTGCTCAAGACGATTGACGAATTGGGCAAACAACCGGGCGACCTCAAGCGTATCCTCATCACCCACGCCGACCCCGATCACTACGGCAGCGCGCTGGCGTTGAAGCAGGCCACCGGTGCGCGCATCTTCGCCAGCAGCAAAGAAGCGGCCGCGATGACCAAAGGCGCATCTTCCCGCGAGATGAAGGGCAACGCTATTGTGCAAGCGCTGTTCGGCTTATTCAACAAGCTCATGCCAATGACGCCGACGCCCGTGGACGAGATCATTGCGCCGGGTCAGACGTTGCCCATCCTGGATGGCCTGCAAGTCATCGCCTCACCCGGCCACACGCCCGATCACATCTCGTTTTATGCATCGGCGCACAAGCTGCTCATCGCCGGCGACTCACTCAACGCGACTGGCGGCAAGCTACGATTCGTGGACGGGCCGGTGACGTGGGACTACCAACGCGGGTTGCAGAGCGTGCGCGAACAGGCTGCGCTTCACCCTGCGCTCGTCGCGGTTGGGCATGGGCCAGTAATCAGTAAGTCAGGTGGACTCCTCCTTTCGCAGGCAACATCATGACGATTGATGAAGTGGAGTCCACCTCAAGTAAGCGCAAGTGTGCGGGCTGTAAGATACGCGCATGACGCGCCCCCAGATCGTCGCGGTCACGGCCGCCCTCATGCTCAGCCTGTTCCTCGCCTCAATGGAAGCCACGGTCGTCGGCACGGCCATGCCCACCATCGTCAGCCAGCTCAGCGGCCTGGAAGTGTATAGCTGGGTGTTCTCGGCTTATCTCCTCGCCTCGACCACCACTGTCCCCATCTACGGCAAGCTGTCCGACATCTATGGCCGCCGCCCGGTCTTTCTGTTTGCCATCACATTGTTTCTCATCGGCTCGATCCTGGCCGGCATGGCTGACAGCATGACTCAACTGATCTTGGCCCGCGCGGTGCAGGGCCTGGGTGCAGGCGGCATGCTGCCATTGGTTTTTATCATCATCGGCGATATCTTTTCGCTGGAGCAACGCGCCCGCTTTCAGGGCCTGTTCAGCGGCGTGTGGGGCGTGTCGTCCATCATCGGGCCGCTGCTGGGCGGCTTTCTGGTGGATCAAGTGTCGTGGCAATGGGTGTTCTACATCAACATCGTGCCCGCGCTGATCGCGGCCGGGTTGTTCATCTATGGCTGGCAAGGGCGCGACGCACAACGCCCCGCACGCCAACCCATGCCATTGGATATCGCCGGTGCCGTGCTTCTCAGCCTCGGCGTGGTATTGCTTTTGCTCGGGCTGTTCAACTTTGGCACGTCAACGGGTTGGCTGTTGATCAGCGCAGCCATCGCCGTGCTGATTGCGCTTGTGTGGGTCGAGCGCCGCGCGCCCGATCCCATCTTGCCGATGAAGCTGTTCCGCGAGCGGCTGTTCGCCGTGGCGTGTCTGCACGGCGTGTTGGTCGGCATGGCTATCTTCGGCAGCGCCTCGTATGTGCCGCTGTTTGCGCAATCGGTGCTGGGCACAACGGCCACAGTCGCCGGCGCGATGCTCACCCCGCAGTTGTTGGCCTGGGTCGCGTCCAGCATCATCTGCAGCCGCTTGTTGCTGCGCATGAGCTACCGCACGCTCGTGCTCATCGGCATGGTGATTGCGGCCGTCGGCACGGCACTGGTGTTCTCGGCCGGCCTGTTGCGCAGCCCCATCCCGCTGTTGATCGGCATGGCCGGCACAGGCGCGGGCATGGGCCTGTGCATTCCCGCGTTCCTCATCGCCGTGCAAAGCTCGGTGCAACGCAAGTCGCTTGGCACGGCTACGTCCACGCTCACCTTCAGCCGCAATATCGGCGGCACGCTCGGCGTCAGCATCATGGGCGCGTTGCTTAGCTTTGGCCTCGCTTCTGGTTTGGCGGCGGCCGGCTTGGGAGAAGGCGTCTCGGTGGATGCGCTGATTGACCCGGCGGCCTCGCAGGGTGGTCTGCTGTCAAATCCCGTCCTGGTCAACGTGCTTGCACAGGCGCTACAGAGCGTTTTCCTGTTCTCGTTCATGGCCGCGCTGGTGGGGTTCTTTGTGGCGTTGCTCTCGCCGCGCGGCAGCGTGCAGGATCTGGAGCGGCAACGGCAGGCGCGCGAGCAATTGGATAAGCCCGCGCTGGTTGCCGAAGAAGCCGGGCCCACGCCGGAGCCGAGCTATCTCTAGCTCTAGGGTGCCGGCGGTTCGGCAACAGGCGCTGGTGCAGGCGCGACCCCGCGCCGCTGCTCCAACAACCACTCGAAGATGTCGGTCGTGGTGTAAGCCAATTCCCAGCCCTGATCGTGGCTGGCGTTCTCGAACACGGTGAACTTCGGTTCGCCGCCGCAGTCTTTGAGCGCCTTCACCACGCGTTCACTCTCGCGCACCGGCACGTTGCGGTCGCGCTTGGCTCCGAACACCCAGATCGGTTTGTCCTTCAACTCGCACAACTGCTTGGCGCTGTAGTAATAGCCGCTCACCACCGGGGCGATGGCCGCAAAGCGATCCGGGTTATCCATCGCCAGCGCCCACGCGCCATAGCCACCCATGCTCAGGCCGGTCAGATACACCCGGTCGGGGTCAACGGCATGGGTGGCCTGCACCTCATCCAGCATCGCTTCAATGGCCTTCAGGCTGGGATACCAGCCGTTTACCTGCGACGGCGCCTGTGGCGACACAACGATGAACGGAAACTCCGGGTTGTCCTCCACCATCTGCGGCAGGATGGCGCGCTTGACGCGATTGACATCGCGGCCGGCCTCGCGCGAGCCATGCAGGAAAACCAGCAGCGGCCACTTCTTGTCCGGCTCCTGACCATAGGCCTGTGGCAAAAAGAGCAGGTAGTTCAGCTTGGCCTTGCGCCCGTTGGGCAGCTTGCCCTCAAACGTGCGGGCGTGCTGACCCGTCTGCGGCGCTTCGGCTGCCACGGCTGCTTCGGCTGCTGGCGCAAGCGATTGCGCATCGGGTGGGGTGGATGATTGTGCCGCTGCGGGCGCGGCTAGCAGTAGCCCGGTCAGCAACGCAGCCAGCAACGTGTGACGATAGGTCATGCAGCGACGCGATGAGCGATTAACCGGGGAGCGTGCCCTCGGCGAAGATGACGCTCGACTTGGCGGTGCGATGGCGGATGGCTTTGGCCGGCCCATATTCGGCCGAGTCATACCAGGCCTTGGCCTGCGCCATGGTGGGAAACTCGATGACGACGAAGCGCTTAGGCGTCCACTCGCCCTCGGCCACTTCGGTTTTGCCGCCGCGCACGACATACTTGCCGCCATACAAAGCCGCTGTCGGTCCGGCCAGCTTCTTGTAGTCCTCGTACTCGGTTGGTTCGAGCACCTCGATGTCTGCGATTACGTAGGCTGCCATGCGCGCAATTGTAGTGATTCAAGCCGCAAACTCAATTCACCTTAGTCCACGCTTGCCCGTTTCCGTTCGGCGCAACTTCAACGTCACGATGCTCCAGCAAATCGTCGAGGCTGATGAACTCCGAATCAGCCGATGATGTGTCTTCGTCGCGCTGGTGCAACGTCTCCCAACCCTGCGGCTTGATCGTCATCGCATCGCCCGCCAGCAGGCCGGCCACGCCGCGCTGCCCTTTCTCCTGGCGCGGCTCTGGAATCCACTTCGTTTTCTTCGGCCGCTTGTAATCGCCCGGCTCGGTGTAGGTGCTGATGTAACCCTCGAAATTGCGGAACACCAGCCGATCGTTGGATTGGCTGAGCAAATAATTCGGCTGCACAGGCACCTTGCCGCCGCCGCCGGGCAAATCCACCACATAGGTCGGGATGGCATAGCCACTGGTGTGGCCGCGAAGCGATTCCATGATCTCAAGTCCGGCCGCGACCGTGGTGCGGAAGTGGCCGCTGCCTTCCACCAGATCGCACTGATACAGGTAATACGGCTTGACGCGCATCTTCACCAGCTCGTGGCACAACTGCTTGATCGTGTCCGGGTGATCGTTCACGCCCGCCAGCAACACGCTCTGGTTGCCGATCGGCACGCCGCCGTCGGCCAGCTTGGCGCAGGCACGCGCCAGCTCGGGCGTGATCTCCTTCGGATGATTGACGTGGATGTTCATCCACAGCGGGTGATACTTGCGCAGCATCTCAACGAATTCGTCGGTGATGCGCTGCGGCATGAACACGGGCACGCGGCTGCCGATGCGGATGATCTCGATGTGCGGGATGGCGCGCAGGCCAGCCAACAGCTCGTCAAGAATCTTCGGGCTGAGCGTGAGCGGGTCGCCGCCGCTGAGCAACACGTCGCGCACCTGCGGTGTGTTGCGCAGATACTCCAACTGCTTGAGGTAGTTGGCCCGGTTGAAGAACGCGGCATGCGGATCGCCCACTACCCGGCTGCGCGTGCAATAGCGGCAATAGCTGGCGCACTGCGACGTGACCAGCATCAACACCCGATCAGGATAACGATGCACCAATCCAGGCACAGGCGAGTGCGCATCCTCCGCCAGCGAATCTTCCATCATGCTGTCGAAGGCCTGCAACTCGCTCGCACGCGGCACCACCTGCAATCGCACCGGGCAATCGGGGTCGTCCGGGTCAATCAGCGAAGCGAAATACGGCGTGATGTCCACGCGGAACTTGTCGGGTGCCTTCAACCCCGCCGTCTCTTCCTCGGTCAGATGAATGATGCGCGCGAACTCGTCGTAGCTGTTGATGCGATTAGCAAGTTGCCAACGCCAGTCATCCCACTGCGCATCGGGCACATCGGCCCAGATAGCGGGGCGCGGCGTGCGGCCTTGCGGCTGAGCGTATGGAGTGGATGGGGTCATGCGTTCTTTTTGGCTATTGGTTGTTGGCTAGCGATCAACCAACAACCAATGACTAACAACTCAGGGGATCGTGACGTTCGGCGCGACCGACGCAAAGATTTGCCGGAAGTCGTTCACGTCTTTCACGCCGGGGAAGGGCTGGTTGTTCACGAAGAACGTGGGCGTGGATTGCACACCTCGCTGCTCACCCTCGCGCCGGATGGTCAGCACAGCCTGCTCATGTTTGTTCGAGTCGAGGCAGGTGTTGAACGCAGCCGTGTCCAAGCCTTGAATCGTCGCAGCCATCTGCTTGAGGCGGTCCTTGCTGTAGTTGCCGATGTTCTCCTCGCCCGTGATCGGCTGATTGGCAAACAGCGTGGCGTGCATCTCCCAGCCCTTGTTTTGATCGGCGGCGCACATCACCGCCTGGGCTGCATCGCGCGATTCGCGCCCACCGATGCGATCTTCGAGGAACGGCATGAACTTGACTTCGTAGCGCACCAGACCTGTGCCGGCAAATGCGTTAATCACATCCTGCTCAAAGCTCTTGGCAAATTGGCCGCAGGCTGGGCACTGGTAGTCCAGATATTCTTCGATCTTGATCGGTGCATCGGCTGGGCCCCAGGCGATGGCATTCTCCTGGGCGTTGGGCGGCGCAGCTTTGACTGAGGTCTTGATCGCGGGCAACCGCGACTGCGATTGCTGGTTGCCGCTGAGTGAACTGATGACGATCGCGCCGCCGATCACGACGATGGCGATGACGGCGATGATGACAGCGATCTGAATGGTCTGCTTCTTCTGCTGTTCCTGTTTGCGTGCTTCGAGCTCTTTGCGTTTGGACATCTTCTTCTCGGACTGTATTGGATTTCACAGGATAGTAATTGGTAATTGCAGATTCGTGAAGATACCCCCATCAGTTCTTGGCAACTTTTAAGGTTAAGTGAAATGCTTTTTGGATTCGTGCTGCGTTACTCAGACCTGCTCATCGCGCCGCTCAATTCGAAGCTGCCCGTGTCGTGATACCCCAGTCGCTCCGCCAATCGGCGCGAAGCGGCGTTATTCGTGCCGGCAACATACAGCGGCGTGCGGCGTATCTCCAGCACGCTGGCGCTGACAGCGCTCACTACCGATTTGCCCAGGCCACGCCCGCGCGCGCCTTCCACCACTTGCACGAACACCTCGGCGTACTTCGATGATTGCCACGCTGTGCCCGCTTCGGCCGCGTTCGATCCATCCCGCGCCTTCACTGTTGCGCGCAACAGGCCATCGGGCGTGCGGCTGGTTTGCACCAGAATGTTGACGACTGGTTTGAAGTCGGCCGTATCCAACGTGTAAATGGCGTTGATCGCTTCGCCACTCAGGCTCACCACCTGCTCCAGGTCGGGCTTGAGCGCGGGCGGCGCGTTGAACAAGTATTGCCGGCGCAGCGCCAAGGCCTCGCGCAATGCCTCCTGAAGCGCCACCGTGTCATCGCTGCGCATCACGACGAGAGGGCGAAACAGATCAAGCCCGGTTTGACACACCGCAACGAATGCAATCACGCGCTGGTGCGCATCGGCCCGCACAAAAAGTTTTGTGCGGCGCGGGTCGTGTTCGAGCGCAAAGTAAGCAGCGACGGCATCCGCAGGCCGGTCGCTGAGCAAGGGCTTGATCGCAGTTCGCAGGGCGTTGATATCGGTCGTCGAAGGTGTGGTCATGAGCCGCGTCAGTGTAGCATCGGGTGGAACTCGGGCCGCCTGAGCGCCGTCCAGACAAGTGACATGAGCAGAATAAATCGCAAGACTATCGTTAGCACCATGCTTGCCGTTGCCCTGCTGTCCGCATGTGGACAGGCAACTGCGCCCACCGCCATGCCAAACGCAAGCGACAGCCCGTTGAATGCACCGCCAGCCGCCACAGTTGAAGCGACTTTGCCAGTCGCACCTGCCGCGCCGACGGATGCGCCAGCAACAACTCCTGCTATGGCTTCACCTATTCCCACCCCGGCCGACGCCAACGCCAGCCAGCCCACCGAGCAGCCGACGCCAAACCCCCGCGACCCTGCGTCGTTGCTCATCACACCTGCCCCGACAGTCGAACCGCTTGCGACCGATGCGGTCGCTCAAGCGGACGTGTTGAAGAATCCGGCGGTTCAAGCCGCGGTCGAAGCGTTGGCAAAAGAGATGAATGTGCCCGTGGCTTCAATCACGGTCGTGAGTGTCGAGTATGTGGACTGGCCGGATGGCTGCTTGGGCGTGCGCCTGCCCGACACGATGTGCTCACAGGTCATTGTGCCTGGCTATCGCGTGGTGCTGGAGGCCAATGGCCAGCGCTACACCTATCACACCAACGCGAGCGGCAGTCAGGTCATTTTGGCCGAGCCGCGCCTTCGCTAATAAGCCTTTCTTGATGAAGCCAAAGCATCTTGAGCAGAACGAATGTTGCAAGCGAAGCGCGCGACGTGGGGTGCAGTCGAGAGCTGCGTCTTAGCTGAGCGCATCTACCACTGAATCGTGCCAGTCGAGACGTCAATTGGCGGCTCACCTTCAGGCACGCTGCGCACCCACACACCCGGCTCGCGCCGTTGCAACCCAGCGCGCGACACGATAGTGCGCACCAACGCGCGGCCTTCGTCCGAGGGCAATGATTCCAGCGGGCCGAGGCTATACCAATCGGTCGCGTCGAACCAGCCGAAGTGCATGCGTCCATCGCCGGTCTTGACGTGCACCTCGTGCCCGCCGAACTGGCTGTGACGCTTGACCAGCACGAAGTCCACATCGCCCCACAGCGCGTTGTGCCAGCCGAACAAATTGCGCCATGCCAAGCCTTTGTCCGACACGCCGGCCGCGAACACAAACGGCCCGCTAAACCGCCACGCCAGTGCGCCGCCGATGAGGATGAGCAGCAGTCCGATGCCGAGCATGAGCGTGTCGCTGGCCGGATGGTCGGCGCGATTGAACACGGCGATCAGATTGGCTAGGCCGGTGATGACGAGCAACACGCCCGCCAGCAACGCGATGCCATAGAACAGGCGATGGCCTTTGGATGGCCGGATGAGCACACTCCCCTTGAACTCCGGCGATTGCAGAAACTCATCCAGATCGCGATCAACAAGCGTTTGTCCGAGCATGCAGTCAGTAAACACCGGAACGCAGGCGTGTCAAGCCGCGCGGGGATCACTGTTTGATGGCAATGGGCAAATAGACTCGCCGCGACGGATCAACATAGGCCATGCCGCCGATCACGCCGCTGGCTCCCAGCGCGTTGATGGGCAGATTGCTGGCGCTGGCCAACACGCCCGATGCGGCATCCATGCGGAAGCTGCTGATGTTGCGGCTACCGCCGTTGGCCGCAAAGACAAACGCGCCGAGGTGATCCAGCGCGACGATGGTCGTGTTCGACCCGGCCGACCCAAACGGCCCACCAAACACGTTGACGAGCGTCGTGGCTGCGCCTGCGCCGCCGATGCGATACACCCCCACCTGTGCATCGGCCCGGTCGGCCACCAGATAGAACCCGGCCGGATGCACGACGCCGTGCGCGGCCTCTACCAGGTTTGAGGTGAACGGGTTGCCCGTCACAGCGGCTGGCGCGCCGGCGCTGATGTCGAACGCGCACACTTGATCGGCGCTGAGGTTGGCTGCAAACAAACGCCCGCTGGCGTCCGTTGCCAGGGCCACTGGCGTGGCTGCGCCGGAGTTGAACGGTGAGCCAGCCAGGGCCGTCAGCGCGCCGGTGGCCGCATTCACGCTGAAGGCGGCGACGCCGTTGGACGGGCCGCCGCTGGCATAGGCATAGTTGCCATCGCGGCTGAACGCGCACGATGACGGTTGCACGCCTGTTGCGACTGGGCTTCCAGGCGCGGCGGTCGCCGTTGATTCGGTGACGGCGACGCTGGCCAACCGGCCAGCCGGGTCGGACTCACCCACGATCAGCGATGAGCCAGACGGATGCACCGCCACACATGCCCAGTTGCCGCTGCCCAGGCTGATGGGGCTGAATGGCAGAGCGGCCAGTGCGCCTGAGTTTGGGTCAACGCTGTAGGCGCTGACCGTATCGTTGCCGTTGTTGATCGCGTAAAGGCGGCGATTGGCTGCGTCCAGCGCCAGGCGTTCTGCCGACAGTGCCCCATCACCCGTGCCACTCGTTGCAACAGGAAAGCCGGCCAGCGCGGTCAACGCGCCGGTGGATGTGATGACCTCGTAGCCGTAAATCTTGTTGCCAGCAGCGTCGTCGAGCAGGGCATAAACAAAGCCGAGGCGTGGGCTGGCCGCAGGCTGGCCGGGTGCGTCATCAGCCGCGCGCAGTTGTGCAGGGTGCGGGGCAGCCACAATGGCCACGCACAGTGCAGCGGCAAGGGTGAGGCGAATGAACCAGGCGGGGTTGCGGTGCGAGGGGGTCATGGCTTCCTCCAGAGGCGCAGTTGCGCCATGAGTGGATACGCCGATGCCGCGCCCTTGCATCCACGAAAAAGACAAATCCCCGCGAATCATGCGGGGATTTTCTTCACGGCTGCGCCAGGGGCGCAGGCTCGGGCAGCGCCTCAACGGCATCTGGGATGTCGAACACCATGTCGTTGCCCAGACACTTGGCCTTGCCCTTACCCATCTCCACCACCAAGCCCTCGCAGCCGTCCGGCCCCTTGATCGCCAGCGGCTTGTTCCAGGTGGTGAAATCGCAGTCCGGGTAATTCACGCAGCCATAGAAGATGCGACGCTGGCCCTTGCGGGCGCGCTTCTCCACCAGCTTGCCGCCGCACTTGGGGCAGATCACGCCCGGCAGCGCAATTGGCTCGGTGTGCTTGCACTTGGGGAAGTTGTTGCAGGCGATGAACTTGCCAAAGCGGCCATCGCGCAGCACCAACAAGCCGTCTTCGCAGTCCGTGCACTTCTCGCCCGTGAACACGATCGGCCGCTCCATCTTGGGGATGGTCTCGACGGCCTGCGCCACAGCCACCTTGAACGGGTCGTAAAACTCATGCAGCACCGGCTGCCATTCGCGCGTGCCGGTCTCGATGTCGTCGAGTTCATCTTCGACATGCGCGGTGAAGCCCACGTCAATGTAGCGCGGGAAGTTGCCGACGAGCATGTCGTTAGCGGTGAAGCCAAGCTGGGTCGGCATCAGTTGCTTGCCCTCGCGCCGCACGTAGTCGCGGGCCTGGATCGTGCCCATGATCGCGGCATAGGTGCTGGGCCGGCCGATGCCGTATTCCTCCAGCGCCTTCACCAAGCTGGCCTCGGTGTAGCGCGGCGGCGGCTGGGTAAAGTGCTGCTCCGGGATCAGCCGGATCAGATCGAGCGGCTCATTGGCCTCCAGCGGCGGCAGGCGCCGTCCGCGCGCCTCGTCGTCCTCGTCGGGCTTGTCACCCTCGTCGCGGCCCTCTTCATACACCTGCAAGAAGCCCATGAACTTGATCACCGAGCCGGTGGCGCGGAACCAGTAGTCAGGGATCAGGATTCGGGGGTCGGTGGTCGGGGATTCGGGGTCCGCGACTTGACTTTCTGACGCCTGACTCCTGACCCCCGATCCCTGAGGTAGCGCCTCAATATCCACGGCTGTCGCGTCGAAGATGGCATTGCTCATCTGGCTGGCCACGAAGCGCTTCCAGATCAGGTCGTATAGCCGCAACTGATCCTTCTCCAGGTAGTCCTTAAGCGAGTCCGGCGTGCGGAAGACTGATGTCGGGCGGATGGCCTCGTGCGCCTCTTGCGCATTCTTGGCGCGCGAGGTGTATTTCGGCGGCGCGCTGGGCATGAAGGCCTCGCCATACCGCTCGGAGATGAACTGGCGCGCCTCCTGCTGCGCGGCCTCGGCCACATTCACGCTGTCGGTGCGCATGTAGGTGATCAGGCCGGTCGTGCCCTCGCCCACGTCAATGCCCTCGTAAAGTTGCTGGGCGTTAGCCATCGCGCGGCGGGCGTTGAAGCCGAGCTTGCGGCTGGCCTCTTGCTGCATGGTGCTGGTGGTGAACGGCGCAGCCGGCCGGCGCGAACGATCCTTGCGCTCGACCTTGATGACGGTGTAGCTCGCGCCTTCCAACGCGGTCACGATGCCCATCGCGTCGGCCTCGTTCTTCAGGTCGGGGTCCTGGCCGCGCAGCTTGAAGAGCTTCGCTATGAATGTGGGCCGTGTGCCGTCGGCAGTGGGGTGTTGACTGCTCACTGCCGACAGCTCACTCCCTACGATTTTGGCCAACTCGGCCTCGATGCTCCAATACTCGACCGGCACAAAGGCCTGAATCTCGCGCTCACGCTCGACCACCAGGCGTAACGCCACCGATTGCACCCGCCCGGCGCTCAAGCCTTTGCGGCTGAGCTTGTCGCTGAGTAGCGGGCTGAGCTTGTAGCCCACCAGCCGGTCGAGGATGCGCCGGGCCTGCTGGGCGTTGACCGCGTTTTCGTCAATCTGGCGTGGATGCTCAAACGCTTTGTCAATGGCATCCTTGGTGATCTCGTGAAACTCGACCCGGTGCACCGGCTTGCCCTCAATTTCGGTCGCCAGCGCTTGCTTGAGGTGCCATGAGATGGCTTCGCCCTCGCGGTCGGGGTCGGTCGCCAACCAGATGGACTTGGCCCCCTTGGCGACCTGGCGCAACTCCTTCACCGTCGCCTTCTTGTCCATCGGGATGATGTAGGTCGGGTTGAAGTCGTTGTCTACGTCCACGCCCAGCCGGCTCTTGGGCAGGTCGCGGATATGGCCGATGCTGGCCTTGACGGCAAACTTGCCGCCCAGGAACTTGCCGATTGTCTTGGCCTTGGCCGGGGATTCGACGATGACAAGCGGACGGCCATTCGCGCGTTGGGCGTCGGCAGTGGGCTGTGGGCCGCTGGCCTTCTTCCCACGGCCAACTGCCTTCTGCTCACGCTTCTGGCGTGGCTTTCGCTCGACGACTGGCGGCTCCAGGCCCTCATGTTCCGGCGTGCGGCCCATTTTGTAGACCTTCTCGTTGCCGCAGTTGGAACACGTGCCTTGCGTGGCCGGCGAGCCATTGGCAAAAAAGATTGGCTTCGGGTTCAGCAGTTCATGCTTGCCCCGGCATTTGAAACAAAAGGCTTCCATTACAGGTAACAAAAGAGGTAACAAATGAGTGGCAACTGGTAATTGCGGCGGGCGCTCTGGGCCAGTTACCAATTACCAGTTACCGTATTTGACTCAAAAACGAGGTCAATTCCCCCACGAATCGCTCGACGCCAAATTGTTCGGCGTGGCAGCGGATTTCGACGGGCGCGAATGTTACCCCACAATTTTTTTGTACCGCCGCGATCAGGGCAGCGGGCGACTGCTCGTGGAACAGCGTGCCGGTGTGGCCATCTATCATCGTGTCGAGCGCGCCGCCGGCGGCGAAGGCGATGACCGGCTTTCCATAAGCCATCGCCTGAATCGGCGCGATGCCGAAGTCCTCGAAGCCGGGGAAGACGAAGGCCGTGCATCGGGTGAGCAGGTCGCGCCGGTCGGCGTCGCTCACCCGGCCCAGAAATTTGATGTCGGCCTTGGGCTGGCGCGCCGCCAACTGTTCCAGCCGGCCCCGGTCACGCCCATCGCCGGCGATGACCAGCGGCAGCCCCATTTGCCCAAAGGCCTGGATCGCCAGGTCAATCCGCTTGTAGGGCAGCAGTCGCGACACGATCAGATAGAACCCGTCATCAGTGGTCAGGGGCCGGTGGTCAGGCGTCAGAGGCATCTCCACCGGCGGATGGATGATGACCGACTCGCGGCCGTAATGGGTCTTGATGCGCTGCTGCACCTCGCGCGAGATGGCGATGAAATGCGTCACCTGTTGGGCCGCCTGCGTCTCCCAGCGGGTCAAATAGTGATTCATCGCCCGCAGGATGGCCGACGCGCCGGCAGGGATGCTTTCGCGCTCGGCGTAGCTGGCAAAGTCGTAGGTGAAGCGCGTGGGGGTGAGGCAATAGCACACGTGCGGCGTGCCAGGCTGCACCCCATGCGCGCCGACGCAGAACGCGCTCTTGTTGCTCAGAATCAGGTCGTATTCAGCTGGGATGCGATAGTCCGCCCAGACCTTGGCGAACAGCGGCATATAGGGTTGATGGTGGCGATAGATGCCAGGCAAGCCATCCAGCCACGAGGTGCGGATGTCCCAGCCCTGCCACGCGTTGGGCATGCGCTCGCGGTCGTAGATGCTGGTGAACACCGGCGCTTGCGGGAACATCCGCTTGAGCACGGTCAGTACGTCTTCGGCGCCACCCAGTTGGTTCAGCCAGTCGTGTACGAGGGCAACTTGCACGCTCACGGTGGGCGCGGATTGTATCCAACCGATGACTGTCTTGCGGCAATAGTGAGCGCCTAATATCGAAATGATGCCGTCGCCGTCTCGACTGCGGCGCAAGCATTCCGAGCGGAGGAACGCCGCGACTGCGGCGTTTCGTAGTCGAGGAAGCGCCTCCGCTCGACATGCTTGGCAATTGGGATTTAAGGTGCTTCCCAGAGATACAATCCGCGCCGCATGAACCCGCGCAATGCCGCTGGTTCGCTGTCTCAATCATGGCTCGTAACAATCAACCCAAGGAATACGCCGTCATCGGCCTGGGCCGATTCGGATCCAGCGTGGCTCGCACGCTCATGGAACGTGGTGCGCTTGTGCTCGGCGTAGATCGCTCGCCGGAGATCGTGCAAGAGTTGGCCAATGCGCTGACCCAGGCCGTGGCCCTCGACTCGACCGACGAAGACGCGCTGCGCGAAATTGACATCATGTCGTTCAAAACGGTCATCGTCGCCATTGGCACAAACTTTGAAGCCAACCTGATGACGACCGTCGCCCTGCGCGACCTGGGCGTGCAGACCATCGTGTGCAAGGCGTTGAACGAACGGCAAAAGCAAATCCTGCTCAAGGTCGGCGCCAACCGGGTGGTGCTGCCCGAATACGAGGCCGGCAACCGTCTGGCGCAGGAGCTAACGCTGCCCGGCGTCATCGGCCAGCTCGATCTCGGCCCCGGCCATACCGTCGGCGAGTTGAAGACGCCCGAAAGCGTCGTCGGCCAGCAGTTGGGCCGCTCCGATCTGCTCAAGCTGGGCGTCACCGTGCTGGCGGTCAAACGCAGCGACCGGCTGATCGTCTCACCCGCGCCGGATTTTGTCTTGCGCGCCGAAGACGTGCTGGTGGTCGTGGGCTCATCGCAAAGCATCGAACGCTGCACCGACCTCGGATGAACATCCCAACCCGCGCCACGCCGTCGCGCCAGCGTATCCCCATTCCCGCGCGGTTGGTTGGTGGTCTGGCCGTGTTGACGGCGGCCGGCACGCTGCTGCTGATGCTGCCGGGCGTGGGCAGCACGCGGCCGCTCTACCTCAACGAGGCCGTGTTTACGGCCGTGTCGGCGCTGTCGGTCACTGGCCTGAGCATCATCGCCCCCGGGCGCGACTTCACGCTGTTTGGCCAGTTCATCCTGTTGTTGCTGATTCAAATCGGCGGCGTGGGGTTCATGGTGCTGGCAGTGGTGGTGCTGCAGCTGCTGGGGCGGCAGGTGCTGCTGGAAGACCGGCTGGCGCTGCGCGACTCGCTCGGCCTCATCCGCACGTCCGAAATAACACGCCTGACGCGGCGCGTGCTGGTCACTGTCGTCATCATCGAGTTGTTCGGCGCGGTCTTGTTGTTCGCTCACTGGAGCACGTTTCTGCCGCTCGAGCCCGGGCGCATTGCCTTCTATGCCGTGTTCCATTCGGTGTCGGCGTTTTGCAACGCCGGCTTTGATTTGTTTGGCGGCCTGCCGCAGTTCCCGCGCGGCGTGCCCAACGACGCATTCACCCTCACCGTCCTCGGCGCGCTGATTTTGATCGGTGGGCTGGGCATCCCGGTTGTGGGCGACCTGCTGAGTTGGCCCAAGGCGCGGGCGTTGTCGTTGCACACCCGCATCACCCTGTTCATCGCGACCCTGCTCACCGTCAGCGGCACGGTCTCGATATTTCTATCCGAGACCTTTCACCCCGGCGCATTGAACCTGGAGACGGTTGAGGATCGGCTAGGGCTATCGCTGTTTCAGGCTATTTCGGCGCGCACGGCCGGCTATGCCGGGTTCCCTGGGTTCGAGACGCTCTCACCAGGCTCGCAACTGGCGCTGATGGCGTTGATGTTCATCGGCTCGGCCCCCGCCTCGATGGGCGGCGGCATCACCACCGGCACGTTCGCCGTCATGCTGCTGGCCGTGTTGAGCTTCACGCGCGGCCTGCCTGCCACACGCGTCGGCGGCCGGACGATCGGCGCGGCCTCGATCAGAAAAGCTGGCGCGGTGCTGACCGTGTCGCTGATCGTCGTCATCACCGCCACCTATTTGATCGTGGTGTCACATCCACAGTCCACCCTGGACAAGGCGTTGTTTGAAGTGGTGTCGGCCTTTGCCACATGCGGCTTGACGCTGGGCTTCACTCCACAGTTGAACCTGTTCGGGCAACTGGTCATCATCCTGGTGATGTTCTGGGGCCGGCTGGGCGCGCTTACGATCGTGGCCGCACTGGCCATGCCGAGGCGCAAGTCGGCCGTGACCTACCCCGAAGAGCAAATCCTGATCGGTTAACTTCGGCTAACTGCGGTTGGCAACCGGTTGGCGGCATGGCGCGTCACCATTACAATTCGGTGCAAATCGCTCACGAGACGCATGTCGTCTATCGTCAACATCTATAAGTTAATCTGCAGGAGAGCATCTACATGAGAATCACACTGCGCTCGAAATGTTTGTCCGCGCTTGCCCTGGCCACGCTGTTGCTCAGCGGCTGTGGCGCACCGGGTGGCGGCCTGAATATCGTCTTGCCGCGCATCATCGTGGACATTGATAAGGACGGCAACCCGTCCGTGGCCGGCATCAGTCCCCTCGCTCTGAGCATCTTTGGCATTGACCCCAACCAGTTCAAGATTGACCCGGCCACGGTGCAGAAGCTGACCGACTCCAACGTGCAGCATCTGGAACTGCTGTTCCGCAAGGATGGCCTGTACACCTGGGCCAACGCCAAGCCAGCGGTGCCGCTGGTGTGGGACGACGGCTCGTTCCAAAACACGCAAGATCTGGCGCTCAAGTTCGTCGCGCTCGATCCCTCAGCCCAGGGTGTCCTGACCAATGTGTTGCTGCCCGCTGCCCGCAGTTCGGAGCAGAACATCGTGGTGCGCTTCCCGCGCAAGGACGGCGAGGCCGAGATTCCGCTGCGCGACATGGGCGGGGCCTTGCCGGAGCCGGGCACAGCGGTAGACCCCACGACGTTCGTGCGCATGCACATCAGCTTCGACGAGAACGGCACACCGTCCATCGCCAACATCTCCACCAAGGATATTCAGGCCGCGACGGGGATGGATCTGAGCACGGCGGCGTTGCCCATAGAGAACGTGCAGCAGATGATGACCGCCGGCATCCAGCACATCACCATCCGCACCACGCCCGAGGGCATCAAGCTATGGAGCAACGACAAGCCCCTGCCCACCCTGCGCTGGAGCCAGGACACGCTCACCAGCACCGCCGACTTGGTCGGCCAACTGCAACTGATTGACCCCGCCATCGCCACCATCGTCAAGCAGTTCCTGCCCTACTTGAACACGTTGGACGCCAACCTGGTGCTGAAGTTCCCAACCGGCGGCGCAGCGGCGATTCCGTTGCCATAGCCCAAACGATCTATCTCAACCCCGAAAATAAAGCCGGGCCGCACACATGTGCGGCCCGGCTTCGTCTTTTCGCGGAGGGGCGGAGAGACCAGAGAGACGGAGACTCTTTATGATCTCCGCTTCTACGTCCCTCCGTATCTCCGCGAGAAAACAGAAAACCTCAGGTAATCAGAGATCGTGGTCAAACGGTAGGCAAGTCCGGCAGCAGGCCGATGTGCCTGAGCATGCCCGCCACATCCCACACCCGCAGGCTGTGCACGATCTTGCCATCCCTCACGGTGATGACCGAAATACCCTTTGCTTCGACTCGCGCGCCGGTGGCGGGGATATTCATCACCTTGCCCTGATGCGTGCCCGTGACCGTCCACACGATGGCAACTTTATCGCCCTGCGAGATGGTCTCGTGCAACTCGAAGTGCAGATCGGGAAAGCCGAGCAGGTTGTAGAGCACGTATTTGCGCACGTCACGCGGGCCATGAAGCTGCCCGGCCACGCTCACGTCGTCGCCGGTGTAGCTTTCGTCGAAGTACGACGCCACCTTGCGGGCATCGTGCTCATTCCATGCCGCAATCAGGTCGCGGGCCAGTCGAGTGCAATCTTCAGTTTCGCTCATGGTGTCAACCAAACTGGGCGCTGTGCTCATACGGAGAATTTGTACTTGGCGCGCTGCTCACTTTCCAGCTTGAACACTGCTCACTATTCACCCAACTCCTTGCGCCACAGCAGACCGGTGATGCGCTCAATGGCGGCTTGCAGATGTCTACGATAGGTGCTGAACGGCACATCCAAAATTTCCGCCGCCTGCTCCTGCGATGCGGCCGGCTTGAGATAGGTGTGATAGAAGGCGCGATACAGCTTCATGTCGCGCGGCGTGGCCTGCAGTGTCTCGGCCGTCTCGGTGATGAGCTTCCTGAGTGCCTCGATCCGCTGCGGCTCACTGGCGTTCTGCCCTGCCCTCTCTAACACCAGCCGTGAGCCGAGCAAGGCATTGCCGCGCAGCGTCTGTGAGCGCGACATCAGCCGCAGCGCCTCGCGCATGGCTTCGACGAAATCCGGCTCGCTCAACGCGATCACCTGCGCAGCCGGCTTGGGCCGGTTCAGGCTGAGCGGGTTGAGGGCCGTCTCACGCTCGGCCAGCAGCTCCAGCCATTGCGCCGGCGTGGTCACGCGCCAATCGTGCGCGAAGATGCCGAAGTGCCGGCCGTTCTCATCCCACTCCAGATCAGGCACGCGCTCCAGGTCGGCATAAGCCGAAAGCAATTCCCAGAAGTCGGGATCGGCGCAGACAAACAGGGTGTAGGCCAACCTCGGCGTCGTCAGGTAATACTGCACCGCGCTGATGAAGGCCAGGCTCTGCACCGGCCCCACCTGTTGATAGGTCTCGCGCGCACCCCAAAAGCGGAACAGCGTCGCCGACTCACCCGGCCGCAGCGGCGCATGTTTGCGGGCATGCGACCATGCCCTGTGTGCCACCGGGTCAAGCGCAAGATCGGCCTCGTCCGCACTTTCCAGCGCCACGCGGATGAGATAGCCCACCACCTGATTCGACTCGCGCAGCGCCAGCACGCCTTCGGGTTGGCGGGTCAGCCAATGCGCCGCCCGCTGGGCCGATGCATCGCCTTCGAACGCGCGAATCATCTCCAGGATGTCTTCTGCGTCCGTCGGTCGGGCCGGCTCCACACGGATGCTGCCGCTCTCCTGCCAGTCCACATATTGCCGGACGATGGCGTTGTCGCGGTGCAAAAAGGTAAAGTCGAGCAAGACACGCTGCTGCTCCGCGCCCAAAACCTGTTGCAGGCGCGCGTTGTAGTAGGCACGGGCGCGCTTGTGTAACTCGGCATACCAGTCCGGGTTGCGCCAGCGCACATCGGCGGCGATGGCCTCACGCGCCAAATCGTGCGGGAACAGCCCGCTGCGGCCCGATTCGATGAACGACAGCTCGCGCAACCACTCGAACAACTCGTGCGTGTCGGCCACGTTCAGCATCTGACACAACAGACCCTCGGTCAGGGTGCGCACCAGCGCGCACGCCTCCAGCGCGGCACGGTGGGCCGGCGAGGGCACCTTCTGCACAAAGCGCTCCAGCAGCGCCTTGATCACATCGGGCGTTTCCTCCGGCGAGAAGTTGGCCAGATTGCCGCGTTGGGCGAACGTGTCGGCCACGAGGGAGAGCGCCAGCGGATGGCCATGCGTGAACTCGAGCACGGCCTGGTGCTGCCCGTCGGGGATGTTGCGCTGCGACAGATAGGCACGCGACTCGCCGGGGTTGAGGTTGCGCAGCGGGATGGCCCTGATGAGCGTGTTCCACACCGGGTCGGCCCGCCACGCCGACGACGGCGCTTGCCGCCCGGCCAGGACCAACAAGACGTTTTCGGGCAGGGTCGGCAGCAAGTCGTCACGCAGCCAGCCATCCAGTGGCGCGAGTGTCTCGTAGGTGTCCACCAGGATGACACACCGCCGCTCACGCGTCTTGAGCACAGCCCAGATAGCAGACGCAGATGCATCCGCATCGGACTCCGCACCGGCGACATCCATGCCCGCCGCCATGGCCGCGTTGCGCAACGCGGCAATAAAGCCATTCGACGTCGGCTCGACGTTGCGGCCATCAACATAGAGCGCAATTGCGCCGGTCTGCCCGGCCAATGCAGCGACATGTTTGAGCAGGAAGCTCTTGCCCACACCACCCGGCCCGAACACATGCAGCACGAAGAACGGCAGTTCCGGCGCATCCAGGGCCGATTGCACCAGCGCGCACTCGCCATCGCGCCCGACGAACTGGCGGAGGCGCGCGGCTTGCAACTGGCTGCTGAGTGTGGGCGATGGGGGCATAGTTACGTTCAAACATCCAGCTCGCCATCGGCCAGGCCCACTGGCAGCGCAGCCGGGCGCTCACATGTGCTCTCCAACTCTATGTGCCGGCTGTCGTGGGATGCATCGTGCACGGCATGCATGATGTCGAGCACGTGATAGGCCAGTTCGCCGCTGGCGCGGTGTTTGCGTCCGGATTGCATGGCATAGCCCATGTCGGCGGCACCCAGGCCACGGCTCTGGTTGGCATAGCTGTGCGTGAGCGGCACGTCAGTCCACTCTTTTGCGTCAGCCTTGGCGATGCGCACCGGTCCGCCAAACGTGTTGGGGTCGGGCACTTGCAACGAGCCTTCGGTGCCATAAATCTCGATCGGCGGCATCGAATGCTTCCACACATCAAAGCTCTGGACGATAGTGGCGACCGCGCCATCGGCGAAATCAATCACCCCGGCCACGTGCGTGGGCACGCGCACCTCGATGGTCTGGCCGTATTTGGGTTTGCTGGTGATGGTGCGTTCGGGGAAGGTGATGCGGGCCGAGCCAGTGACGCGGCACGCAGGCCCAATCAGCGCCACAAGCGCAGTCAGGTAATACGGCCCCATGTCGAACATCGGGCCGCCGCCGGGCTGGTAATAGAACTCCGGGTCGGGATGCCAGCTCTCGTGGCCGTGGCCCATCATGAACGCGGTCGCGCCGATGGGTTGGCCGATGGCGCCGTCGTCAATCAACTTGCGGCAGGTTTGGATGCCCGCGCCCATGAACGTGTCGGGCGCGCCACCGACGCGCAATCCACGTTGCTCGGCGATGGTCAGCATGCGCTGGCCCTCCTCACGCGATAAGGCCAGCGGTTTCTCGTTGTAGACACACTTGCCCGCTTCGAGCGCGGCAATGCCGACTTCGCCGTGCGCCTTGGGGATGGTCAGGTTGATGATGATCTGGACATCGGGATGCGCAAGCAAGCCGTCCACGCCAAATGCGCGGGTGTTGTATTCAGCCGCGCGCGCCTGCGCCCGGGCCGGGTCCATGTCGGCGCAGCCGACCAGGTTGAGAATGTGCAGGCGATTGCAAGCCTGAAAGTAGAGCGGGCTGATGTTGCCGCAGCCGATGATGCCGATGTTGACTTTGGTGGCAGAGGTGGTCATGTTGGGGCAAGTCTCGCCCAAGCGGCGCAAACGTGCAATACCCCGTTACGGGACGGCCACGAACTTCAGCTCGGCCACAACATAGTCCTCAACCACCGTAATGCCGACCTTGCTCGGCGGGGTGATGCCAAAGTCGCTGAGCTTGAAGCCACCCTTTGCGACGCCGCTGAGCTTCTGGCCGTCGAAGCGCGCGGACACATCGAATGTGACGAGCCGCGTGATGTCGCGCACAGTCAGATCACCCTCGATGACGAAGCCCAGCTCGTTGCCGAGCATATAGCTTTCGGGCAGGCCGGTGATCGCCCTGGGCGCAAAGCGCGCATCGGGGAAGTCATCGGCCTGCAAGTAGTCGTAACGCACTTCGTTATCGCGTTCGGCATCGTCGGATTGAATCGCGAACAGGTTGACCCGCACGCCATCCAGTTGCGCCGTCGCCGGTTGACGCGGGTCGAGCGCGATCGTGCCGCTCACGATCTGCGTCGCGGCGTAGACCGTCACCGTCACATCGTCGCGCAGCCAACGCTCACGCACGGCATAGGACGCGCGAGATTCGCCGGGCACAAGGTGCAGCACGACGCGCGGCGCGGCTGTTGGCGCTGTTGATGGTGTGATGATTTGTGCCGGGGCTTGCGGCGCGCGTGGCGCCACGAGTGTTGGCGGTGCTGCGCAGCCAATGAGTGTGAGAGTGACTAACAACAACCGAAGGCGACACAGGCGCATGCGCACAGTGTCGGCTAAGGCGGTTAAGCCGCAGTTAACCCGTTATCACCCGGATGCGCTCGTTGACCATGCGGCGAACCTCACGCAATCGGTTCTCGAACTCCGGGTCGGCGTCGTTGGCCAAGGCCTCCGCTGACCACTCGTGCGAGTCTGCCAATTGCAACAGCACCCCGGCCGCGCTGGCGCGTGCATCGCGGTTGACGCTACGGCGTTCAAGCAATTCCAGCAGCGGCCAGGCCGAGGCCGGCAGCGTGGTGCGCTCGCGCAGCGATTGCCACAGCATGCCGGTGCGGCCGAAGCTGCGCTCGTGGATCAGCGCGTGCAACTCGGCGATGCTCAGTTCGTCATACATCGCGCGCTCTTCGCGCGCATCCTGTTCGAATGGGCTGGGGGAGCGTTGTTCGGACGAAGTCACGGCTTCACCGCCCGCGTGGCGAAATAGGTTGGCATGAAGCGCGCCGCCTGCTCACCTCGCGCGTTACGATCCTCGTAGAAGCCCGCAATGACAAAGCCCGCATCCAGTTGGCCGCCGATTTGGTCGGCCAGCGTGTGGCTAAACTCGAGGGGACTATCGCCGAACAGCTGCTTGATCTCCTCCTCAGTGTGATAGGTGAGATCGGAGTATGGCAACGGATATTTTGCGACGAGTACGCCGTCAGCCCGTTCGGGCTCGAAGACGTAAATATCAGGGTTCATGAACCCGCTCAGCAGCGCCCCGCCCTTCCGAAGCACGCGATACGCCTCGCGCCACACCGGCCGCACATCCGGCATGAACACATTGCTGACCGGATGCACGATGAGGTCGAAGCAGTCATCGGCGAATGGCGACAAATCGGCCGCGTTCCCTTGCACCGTGCGAATTTGCAAGCCGTCGCGCTCAGCCACGAAGCGGTCTTTTTCCAATTGTTGGGGCGAAATGTCGAACACGATGACGTTAGCGCCGGCTGCTGCCAGGACTGGCCCTTGCTGCCCGCCGCCACTTGCCAAACACAGCACCGAGAAGGCCGCGAGCGATGGATACGCCGGGAACCACTCGCGCGGGATGGGCTTCTGTTCGGTCAGCACGATTGACCACTCGCCGCGACGCGCGGCCGCAATTCGCTCGCTCGACACGGGCTGCGTCCACGGATTTTGGCCGCCCTCGACCTGGCGATCCCAAGCCGCGCGGTTGTAGTCAACGACGTTCATGATCTTTCAACTTTGATCCTTCATCTTTCATTTGAGCACCACAACCCAAATGAACGACGAAAGATGACAAATGCAAAATCACAAAATTCCGCCCAGATTCCACGGCTGGAACTCCTCCTCGCCGATGCCCTGCGCCTCGCTCTTGGACGGCTGGCCCGACGCCACGTCAATGATGCAATTCAACAACTCGTCGGCCACGGCCTGCATCGGCACGCCTTCCAGCACCTTGCCCGCGTTCACGTCCATGTCCTCTTCCATGCGGGCATACATCGCACTGTTGCTGGCCACCTTGATGCTGGGCGCGGGCTTGAAGCCAAAGCACGAGCCACGGCCGGTGGTGAACACGACAAGATTGCACCCACCCGCCACCTGCCCCGTCGCGCCGACCGGGTCGTAGCCGGGCGTGTCCATGAACGTGAAGCCGCGCTGCGTGATCGGCTCGGCGTAGTCCACCACATCCACCAGCGGCGTGTTGCCCGCTTTGGCCACCGCGCCGAGCGACTTCTCATAGATCGTGGTCAGGCCGCCGGCCTTGTTGCCGTGCGAGGGGTTGTTGTCAATCTCGACGCCGTGTTTGGCCGCGTGCGCCTCCCACCAGTGAATCTTGCGGATGAGTTTCTCGCCCACCTCACGGCTGACTGCCCGCCGCGTCAGCAAATGCTCTGCGCCGTAGACCTCGGGCGTCTCGGCCAGCACCACGCTACCACCGTGCCGCACGATCTCGTCGCAGGCCAAACCGAGGGCGGGGTTGGCCGTCACGCCGCTCCAGCCGTCGCTGCCGCCGCATTGCAATGCCACGGCCAGCTCGCTGATCGGCACAGGTTCGCGCTGAAAGTGATTGACGATGGGCAACAACTCTTTGACCATCGCGATGCCGGCCTCGGTCGTCTTGCGCACACCGCCGGTGTCTTGGATCGTTAATGATGGCGGTGGCAACGTGGATTTTGGATTTTCGATTTTCGATTGCCGATTGATGAGGCGCGGCGCTTCTTTGGCCGCCAAGTGATAGTTCTCGACCAGCTCGCTGATCTGGTTGACCTCGCAGCCCAGGCCGACCAGCACATAGCCGCCGACGTTGACGTGCGCGGCCATGCCGGCCAGCGTGCGCTGCAACAAGATGTAATCCTCGCTGCCGACGCGCGTGGCGCAACCAAAGCCGTGGGCGATGGGGATCACGCCGTCCACATTGGGGAAGCCGGCCAGCAGTTCCGCCGTGAAGTGATGCGCAATCTTGCGCACGGTATGGGCCGAGCAATTGACCGAGCCGATGACGGCGACGTAGTTGCGCGTGCCGGCCCGGCCATCGGCGCGGCGGTAACCCATAAACTGCCGTCGCTGATCCTCCGGCACAAAAGCCACCGGCCTCACATCCACGCCAAAGGCATAGTCCTGATCGAATTTGCTTTGCAGCGCCGTCGCGTCGCGGGCCTCGTGCGTGACGGCCAGGTTGTGCACATGCACGTGGTCGCCAATGGCGATGTCGCGCGTGGCGAAGCCGATCACCTGGCCGTAGCGCCGGACGGGCTGGCCTTGCGCCACTGCGCGGATGGCAAATTTGTGGCCAGAGGGGATCAGCTGCGCAACTTGTAGAGACGCGCCATGGCGCGTCTCTACGCCATGCAACAACGTCCCCGCCGCCAAACTCACCTTGGCAATCGCCACGTCATCATCTGGATGCAACTGAATGGCGACGTCGTCGAACTGGACTGTGGCCGGCTCGGCCAGCGAAATCAAGTCAATGTTCATGGCTCACTCTTTTCACCGCAGAGACGCGGGGAGCGCAGAGACATCTGGAATCTCTGCGTCCTCTGCGTCTCTGCGGTGCAATCAAACAACCGGCACAGCCAATCCCTCGGCCCCGAGTTCGCTTGTCGTCGCCTCGGGGTAATAGCGCTGCAAGTGATCCAGCCCGATCTCGGCCCGGCGCACGCGCTCACGGGCATAGGCCACCACTTGGTTCTCAATGTGCGTGCCGCTCGGATACACATCCGGCGCGTTGCGCAGTCCGAACTTGACATAGATCGGCGACAGGCAACGCACCATATCAGCGATCTCGTAGTGCCGGATGAAGCCGCCGAAGTTGTCGGGCACCTCGACATACAGGTCAATCGGCATGTCCACCGCCGCGCGCATGGCGCACAGCTTGGGCAGGTCGAGATCGGTCGGCACGTTGTAGGTCGTCGCACCCATCTGCTCCATCAGCTTCACGCTGGCGGCGTTGCTCGCGCCCATCTGCACGCTGATCTTGAAGCAGAAGTTGCCGGGCAAGTCGCCGCGCTTCTTCATCTCGTGCGCCACCCACAACAGCCCTTCGTCGGCGATGAGCACGCTGCGGATGCCGAGCGCATTCGCCCGCTTGATGTCTTCAACCGCGTAGATCAATTGCTCCATCCCGCGATGGCGCGCGCCCAGGTTCTTGCCGGCCAACGACAGAATCTGTGCGCCCGTCTCCCACGCCGCGCGCGGGCCGACGAACAGGCTGACCTCGACGCGGGCCTCCGCGCCCAACCTGACCATCTCGCGGATTTCGGCGTCGGTCAGCAACATCACGCCGCTGCCCTGGCTGATGCGGTGCACGCGCACCTGGCGCGCCTCGGCTTCCTCCAACACGGCGCGCATGGCGCGTGGGCCTTCCACACTGGGGATTTCAACGCGATATTGCGCGCCGTCGGGGAAGCGTTTGGCCGAGGTTGGGAGGTCATTCAGATCGCCCGGCGGCAGGCCGAGAGTTTGCAGGAGTTGGCGTGTGGCTTCAAAGGGCATGACGCCCAATTTACCGCAGAGGCGCGGAGAGCGCAGAGAAGATCAAATTGAGCTCTCCGTGTCCTCGGCGTCTCCGCGGTGAAGAAAGTCCCGGACGATGCGCACAAAGTCGATTCGCCGCTCAACCATGGGGAAGTGGCCGCATTCGTCAATCCACGCAATCTGGCCGTGAGGCGCGAGGCCGATGGTGTATTCGGCGTTGCGGGGCGGCATGATCTGATCCTGCCGCGAGTGAATCAACAGCACCGGCTGTTGCAGGCTGCGCAAGTCGTTCGGCGTCTCCCAGCCCAGCGATCCTTTCACCGTCAACTCCGATGCCTGCGGGTCCATGCGCCAGAAATCCTCAAGCCCATCGCGCAGCAACTGCAAGTCGTCTGGCACGCGATGGAAGAAGCGCCCGCCCAGCATGCGCGCAAAACCATCGCTATGCGCGAATTTCAAGTTGCGCATTTTTGTCATCATGCCAGTGACATGGTGCATGAACACAATTATCTTGCGCTCGCGCTCGTCGCGAAAAGTGCTGAAGTTGCTGAGCACAACCTTGTTCACACGCGCAGGCTGCATGGCCCCCAGCGCGACAGCGACACCGGCGCCATAGCTGTGGCCGATCAAATCGCATTGCCCAACGCCAACACCATCCAGAAACTCGGCCATCACGCGGGCCAGGCCGCGATGTGAATGTCTTTTCAGGGCGGTTTCGTATTCAGCAGCATCGTGTTTGAAGCGCGGAGAGTCGCCAAATCCCGGCAAGTCGGGTGCGTAGCAACAAAATGTGTCGGACAAGTCCGACATGAGCGGTTCGAGATAGCGCGATGACCCACCCCAACCATGGATCAACACCAGCACAGGCAGGGCTGCATCGCCGGTCTGACGATATGCCAATTCGCCGTGGCTCAGGCAAATCGAACGAGCCATACCGCCAATTAAGCCTTGTCTCATACCCGTCTCAATCGCACTGACTATACGTTTTATATGGAGACATCGAACATGACAAACAACTCAGTTCCAACCGCGCCCGCGCCGCCGCGCGAGAAGACCGAGGTCATCAAGGTCTCAGCCCAATCCCGCTCAACGGCTGTCGCTGGTGCGATTGCCGGCATCGTGCGCGAACAAGGCCACGTGGATGTGCAGGCGATTGGCGCGGGGGCAGTTAACCAGGCCATGAAGGCAGCCGCCATCGCTCGCGGATATTTGCTCCTGGATGGCATCAACGCCATCATCATCCCGTCGTTCTCGGATGTGATGATCGAAGGGTCCGAGCGCACTGCCGTGCGCATGTCCATCGAGCCAAGGTAATCTGCGCCTGCAAGACAACCTCACCGCATGGGCGCTCCATTGATAGCACCCGTGTGCTTTACCTTGCGTCAAGGCTTTCGTGATCACTGAACTACATTGTCACACCACCGCCTCTGACGGTTTACTCTCACCCACCGACCTAGTTCATTTGGCGCGCCAGCGCGATGTGACGTTGCTGGCGATTACCGACCACGACACCGTCGCTGGTCACGCCGAAGCCCTTGCTGCTGGCTGTGAGCACGGCATCCACATCATCCCCGGCATCGAAGTCAGCGCCCTGTCTCCCCAAGCCGAAGTTCACATTTTGGGCTATGGCGTCCGTCCGACCGATGCAGCCACCAACGCCAAGCTGGCCTCGCTGCGCGGCGTGCGCGAGTCGCGCGCGCGTGGCATCCTCAGCAAGTTGTGCGAACTTGGCATTGATGTGTCATTTGAGCGCGTGCAAGCGCAGGCAGGCGATGGCATGATCGGCCGGCCGCATGTGGCGCGCGTGCTGGTCGAGATGGGCATCGTCGCGTCGCAACAACTGGCCTTCGACCTATATCTGGCCGAGGGCAAACCGGCATTCGTCGCGCATGACGGGCTGACGCCTGCGCAAGCCGTGCAGCTCATTCACGCCGCGCATGGCGTGGCTGTGCTGGCGCATCCGGCCCTGTATCGCGGCAACTTCGACGACTTATTTGCCAGCCTGCTCAGCGCCGGATTGGATGGCATCGAAGTGTTCTACCCTGCCCATACACCGGAGCAGACGCAACAGTATGCAGCTTTGGCCGGCCAACACGACCTTCTGATGACGGGCGGGAGCGACTTCCACGGCATTACTGGCGACCAGGAGGTCAGCCTGGGCGCGGTTCACGTTCCAAAAAAATGCGTCGAGGCGCTTACGGCTAAAATTGAATCCAGAGGGAAGTAGGGGCGTTCATGTGAGCGCCCCTATCACATTGTGACATTGCAACACACAGGGGGAACCACACCGTGCTCAAAAATTGGAAATTCTGGCTCGGCATCGGCATCAGCGCTGTGGCGTTGTGGCTGACGCTGCGGAACGTGCCCTTCAACGCGTTTTTGCAGGCGCTGGCTGCGGCGCAGGTGATCTGGTTCGTGCCGGCCTTTGTGATCTTCATGATCGGCCTGGCGATTCGCGCGTTTCGTTGGGCCACGCTGATGGGCGGCGCGCCGTTCGCGACCACCTTTCACGCCATGAACATCGGCTATATGCTGAACATGATCCTGCCGTTCCGCGTGGGTGAAATTGCCCGCGCGTTCGTCATCGGCCAGCGCACGCCGGTCAGCACCGCGACGGCGCTGTCATCCATCGTGGTCGAGCGCCTGCTCGATCTGGCAGCAGTGGTCATCATGTTCGTCGGCTTCGCCCAGTTCATCCCCATGGACCCGCTGCTCTCGCGGGCGGCGTTGGTGAGCGCAGCGATCGTAGTCGTGCTCATCGTTGCGCTGGGTGTGGTGATCTGGCAATCGGCCCGCTTCGAGACCGTGTTGGCTGGGCTGCTCAAGCGCTTCCCAAATATTGACGCCAACGCCTGGCTGCAACGCTATCGCGACTTCGCGTCCGGCTTTCGGCTCATCAACACGCCGCGCCGCGCACTCATTGTGTTGCTGACAACGGTCGGCATCTGGGTCGCCGCGCTCTTCCTGGCCTATTGCATGATGTCCGCGTTTTTGCCGCCGCGCCTCGACCAGGCCGGGCTGATGTTGGTTGCCGCCAACCTGGGCGGTGCCGCGCCCTCTGCGCCGGGCGGTTTGGGGCCGGTGCAATTCTTTGCCAAGAGCGCGTTGGTCTTGCCGTTCGGGTTGGACGAGACCCGCGCCACGGCGTTCGTATTCGTGTGGTCGCTCTCGCAGCAGCTCACACTGATCGTGCTTGGGCTGATTGGCATGGTGCGCATCGGCATGTCGTTCAGCCAGCTACAATCCACTCGCACGCAGCCCGCGCCTGCGGCCACGCCCACGCCTTCTTCCTAAATGCGCATCCTGCACCTGCTCACGTACTATCGCCCGCACATCAGCGGCTTGACCATCTACGTCGAGCGGCTGGCGGGAGGGTTGGCGCAAGCAGGGCATCAGGTCACGGTGCTCACATCGCAATACGACAAGACCCTACCACTGCGTGAGGAGATCGAAGGCGTCAACGTCATCCGCGTGCCGGTGGCCCTGCGCATCAGCAAGGGCGTGGTCATGCCGACCTACGGCGTGATGGCGCGCCGGCTCCTGTCCGGCCACGATGTGGCACATTTGCACTTGCCGCAATTCGACGGCGCGGGGCTGGCTGCAAACGCGCGGCTGTATGGCAAGCCGTCGGTATTGACATATCACTGCGATATCTTGTTGCCCCTCGGCGCGCTTAACCGCATTGTCCAGCCGACCATTGACACAGCCAACCGCATCGCTGGCAACCTGGTCAATCGCGTAGTCGCCTACACCGATGACTACGCCAGGCATTCACCTTTTCTATCGCGCTATACGCGCAAGCTCAAGGTCATCCCGCCGCCGGTGGAGATGGAGCTGCCAGCGCGGGCGGACATTGATGCCTTCAGGCACAAATGGCAGGTGACATCCCGGCCCGTGATTGGCATGTGCGCGCGCCTGGCGACCGAGAAGGGCGTCGAGGTGCTGGTCAGCGCGCTCGAACTCATTCGGCAGACGCGGCCCGAGGCGCGCGTGTTGTTCGCCGGGCCGTATCAAAACGTGCTGGGTGAGGAGGACTATGCCCGGCGCTTGCAACCGCGCTTCGATGCGCTCGGCCCCAACTGGAGTTTTGTCGGCTCCCTGCGCGGGCGCGAACTGGCCGCATTCTTCGCCAGTTGCGATGTGACCGTGCTGCCCAGCCTGAACTCGACCGAGTCGTTCGGCCTGGTGCAGGTCGAATCCATGCTGTGCGGCACGCCCTCGATCTGCAGCAATCTGCCCGGCGTGCGTGTGCCGGTGCAAACCACGGGCATGGGCGAAGTCGTGCCGATTGGTGATGCGCCCGCGCTGGCCGCAGCCATCTTGCGCGTATGCGACGACCGCGCCAGCTACGTCAAGCCGCGCGACGTGATCGCGCAGCACTACAGCACGCCGCGCACCGTGCGCGAGTATGAGGCGCTGTATCGCGAACTGGCGGGCGAGCGGGTTTCGCAGCCGGCGTGATCGCGGGCGAAGAGACGAGGCGCGATGGAATCATCTGAACAAGACGACAACGTCTATCCCCTGGCCCCGGCCACAGACACAGCCAGTCCCGATGCACCTGACAGCAAGAAGGATCGGGCGGCGTTGGGCTGGTTCGCCAGCGGCGCAGTGGCAGGTGCGATTCTCGCCGTCGGCGTCATGCTGGTCATCACTGCGGCTCGCACGCCGTCGGCCAACGTGACCGCTGGTGCAGCGCAGGCACAACCCGGGCGCAACAGCGTCAACGGCAGTGAAATGACGCTCGCGGACGCGCAGCCGTTCGTGCCAAAGGTCGTCGCCCGCCCGGCCAACACCCAGGGCGCAGCCGGCGCGCCGGTGATGATCGTCGAATACAGCGACTTCAATTGCGGCTATTGCAAAAAATTCCACGACGAAACTTTTCAGCGCGTGGTGGATGCGTATGTGAAAACGGGCAAGGCGCGCTTGAGCTACAAGCATTACCCGTTCCTCACCGCGTCGTCGCCATGGAAGGCCGAAGCGAGCGAGTGCGCCGCCGAGCAAGGCCGCTTCTGGGACTATCACGAGATGCTGTTCAATAGCGCCATCCCGCGCGATGGCGATGAAGCTGCCGTGCGGCAACAACTTGCCGATGCGGCTGGCGCAATGCAGTTAGACGCGACTGCCTTCAAGGCGTGCTTGGAGAACAGCGACATCGCCCAACGCGTAAGCGCCGACGCCAACGAGGGTCAGCAACTAGGCGTCAGTGGCACGCCGTCGTTCCTGATCAACGGCAAGCCGCTGGTGGGCGCGCAGCCATATGAGGCATTCGTCGAGGTCATCGAGGCGGCGATTGCAACTCAATCGGCCAAGCCCTGAACGTTTTACACGTCTCTTACATCTGTAACGCTGCGCGTTTACGATGCGCCGCCAACATGGCGACATGACTATCGCCGTTAGCGTTACCCGTGAAGCTGTGGACACGATCCTGATCGTTGACGACGAGCGCAACATCGTCGAGCTGGTGGACTTGTATGCGCGCCAGTCGGGATTCAAGACGCTGCGCGCCTACGACGGCGAGGCCGCGCTGCAAGCCATTGAGCGGGACGGCCCCTCGCTTGTGGTGCTCGATTTGATGCTGCCCAAAGTCAACGGCTGGGATGTGTGCAAGCGCGCCCGCGCCAAGAGCGACGTGCCGATCATCATGCTCACCGCCCGCGACGATGACGTGGACAAGATCGTCGGCCTGGAGCTGGGTGCAGACGACTATTTGACCAAGCCATTCAACCCGCGCGAGTTGATGGCGCGCATCAAAGCCATCCTGCGCCGCGCTCACCCCGACCCGGCCAAGGCGGCCCCGTCCGTGCGCCTGAACGACCTGGCCGTGGACTCGGCAAAGCGCGAGGTGGCGGTCAAGGGCGAGCCAGTGAAGCTGCGGGCCAAGGAGTTCGATCTGCTGGTGGCGCTGATCGAGAACAAGGGCGTCGTGATGACCCGCGAGAAGCTGCTCGAATGGGTGTGGGGCTATGACTTCGCGGGCGAGACGCGCACGGTGGACGTGCATGTGGCCCAGGTGCGCAAGCGCATCGCCGGCAGCGGCGTGGAGATCGAAACCGTGTTCGGCGTCGGCTACAAGCTCATTTACGATTTGCGATTTACGAGTAACGATTCCGAGGCGTCAATCGCAAATCGTAAATCGTAAACTCGCATGTCTTTGCGTCTTCGCTTGTTCCTCTCACACGCCATTGTCATCGTCGTTGGCCTGACGGTGCTGTTTGTGGCGTTGCTGATCCTGCTGCGGCAGACCGAGACGCGCCGCCTGCAACGGCAATTGGGCAACACGGCGGCGGCGGTTGCGCGCTTTGGACGGCTGCTGCCGGCTAACGACCCGCCGCAACGCTTTGTTGACCGGCTGACGCGCTTTGGCCAGGAGCAACGGGTCCGCGTGCTGCTGCTGAATGCGCGCGGCGAAGTGCTGGTTGACAGCGTGCAGAACGCGCCCAACTCAATGCTCGGTCAATTCATCTCGCTCGACACCACCGTGCCCACGGGCAACACCGTGCCAGAGAATTCGGCCGTCGGCGAGTTCCGCGATCCGCAGGGTCGGCGTTTTACCTACGCCGCCGTGCCCACGCCCAACAATGCCCGCGCCGACATTGACTGGTTTGTGCTGGCGCAGCCGGCCGGTGGGCCGTTCATGGGCGTGCTCGATGAGGTCAGCATGCCGATGTTGCAAGCGCTCGTCATCGCGCTGGCCATCTCGGCGGTAGCAGCAGCGCTCGTCGCGCGCTCCATCGCCCGGCCAATTCAAACTGTGGCGGCCGGCGCACAAGCCATTGCGCAGGGCAACTACAGCCAGCGCGTGGCCGTGTCTGGCCCGGCCGAGGTAAAGCAACTGGCGCACGACTTCAACGACATGGCGGCGCAGGTGCAGGCCGCGCGTCAGACCGAGCGCGACTTCGTAGCCAACGTGTCGCACGAGCTGAAGACGCCGTTGACCTCGATTCAAGGCTTTGCGCAGGCCATCCGCGACGGCGACGTGCGCGACGCCGAGGGCACACAGCGCGCCGCAGGCATCATCTTCGACGAGGCTGAGCGCCTGACGCGGCTGGTGAGCGGGCTGCTCGAATCGGCCCGCATGGAAAGCGGCAACGTGCGCATGGCTCGCGAGACCGTCCATCTGAACGAACTCGCCCAGGCATGCGTGACGAAGTTGCAGCCGCGCGCGCAAGCGGCCGAAGTCGCGCTCGAAGCACAGCTTGGGCCGGCCATGCCGGCCATCACCGCCGACGGCGACCGGCTGGCGCAGGTGATCACCAACCTGATTGACAACGCCATCAAACACACGCCCAAAGGCGGCAAGGTGACGGTGGAAACGCGGCTGGCGCGCAACTTTGCCGAGGTAAGCGTGGCCGATAACGGCGTTGGCATTCCGCCCGAAGATTTGCCGCACGTGTTCGACCGGTTTTATCAGGCCGACAAGTCGCGCAGCGCTGGCGGCAGCGGCTTGGGGTTGGCCATCTGCAAGCAGATCGTTGAGGCGCATGGTGGGCAGATCAACGCGCAGAGTGTGCTGGGGCTGGGCACGCGCATCAGCGTGTGGCTGCCGCTTTCGCCGGATGGGGCTGGTGCTGGCTAAACGGGCGAAGCATTCGCTGCCAAAGCGTGCGTTTGCTGCGTGTCACGGGCGAATGCTTCGCCCCTGCCGAATGCAAATCCTTATTTCGGAGAACGTCTATTGCCGAACGAGCGCACAGGCGGCTAGTGCACCGCCGCGCTTGAGCACCACGCCGACCGTCGCGCCGCAGCCACGCGCCACATGCAATGCCAGCGCGAGCGCGGCTGCATCGGGCGAAGGTGGCGGCGATGGCTGGGCAGCCTTTGACCCAAACAAACCAGACAGCCCTTTTGATTTTGAGACGGTCGCATCACCCGCGAAGAATCCAGCGTCGAGCCGTTCAATTGCCTCGCAGGCTGGTTGTTCAAAACCGGCGGGCAGGTTGGCCAGCGCGATCACCAATCCCAGGTGCGCAGCGACGCCATCCAACTGCGTCGCTGCGCACCTGGGATT
>Ga0224722_1000131_pt1 | contig 42017 bp, 37 predicted proteins | sample Balambano_FR1_Me_FD_161646 | JGI IMG/M metagenome (GOLD analysis project Ga0224722, IMG submission 161646) | Freshwater sediment microbial communities from Lake Towuti, South Sulawesi, Indonesia - Balambano_FR1_MetaG | ecosystem: Environmental > Aquatic > Freshwater > Lake > Sediment | place...
CACGATTCAAACCAAGAACGGCCCGGTCACGCTCGACCCCGGCTTCAACGTCAACCAGCCGGCCAACGTGCGCCCGGCCGAGATGATCCGCCTGAACACGGCCATCAAGGGCGACCTGTGCAAGCCCCAGCCCGACTATCGCCTGGGTCTGCTGGGCGGCGATGCGTGCGGCTTCCCCAACGGCCGCCGTTTGCAGGACGACGTGACCGACATCGAGTTGCTGGCGGTGGCTGGCGCGGCCTACAGCGTGTTGACGAACGACACGTTTGACTTCAACCCGGCGTTGATTGACGTGCTGCGCGACAACCTCGACATCAACGACAAGCCGTTCCGCAACAGCTTCCCCTACCTGGCCACGCCCCATCAGGGCCAGGCTTGGTTCGCCGGCGGTGGCCCGAACCAGCAGGTGTATGGCATCCCGATGCCGTAACGTCTGAGGTGTTCGTTTGACGGATGCATCAGCCCCGGCGCAGCAATGTGCCGGGGCTGATGCCGTTAGTACGCATTGGCCGATGGCAGGCTGGCCGCAAGCCAAGGCAGCAAGTCTCGTTGCTTGCCTGAAGTTTTAGCTTTCATTCCCGCAAAGGCGGGAATCCAGTGACTCGACAAGCTGGATTCCCGCCTGCGCGGGAATGACGATGCGACTCTTTTGAAATCCTCATGCTTAGTTGCAAGCCTACTCATCCACGCGCGTGCCCGGCTCTGAAGAGCCGGTCTGAGCACCCATCAGCCCGATAAATCGGGCTGATGGGTGGCATGGAGCCGCGTTTGCGCGGCTTTCGTAACTGAGCGTGGCCGCTTTAGCGCCGCGTGGTTGCGCTAGATTCCTGCCCTGTGCGAGGATCTTCGACCTGCGCGGGAATGAGGATTTACGCTCGGCCCTCGACGATAGCGATCTCGTCGTCGGTCAGGCCATACAGCTCATAGACCAGCGCGTCAATTTGCTGGTCGAGCTGGGCGCAGCGGCGGGTGTAGTAGTCGGTGTCGCGCTCGTTCTGCGCAGCGGCCAGCTTCTGCTTGGCGTCCAGCATTTGCTCGACTAAGCTGACCATCTTGTCGTGCCGGGCTTTGTCGGCCGGGTCGGAGAAGTTGATGGTGCGGATGGGGAAGCCCTCAATGTATTGTTTCGAGAACTTGAAATACCCACCGCGCAGTTCAGTGGAAACACTACGGACATACCAGCTGAACAAATCGGAATTCAACAATCCCAACAAGTATTTATTAGTGACTGTGCTTAGCTGTGCCCGAATACCGTAGAACGGTCCACTCCCACCGCCTGTCATGTGTAAGTCTTTGTTGTCAAATAAGACTGTAGGTTTTGTCGCAGTTACTTGGATGATCAACTTCTCGCCAGACATTTGTGTCAGGTTCTGTGAACGACCAAATGCGTACCACTGATCGTGATTCCACTTTCCGCGCTCTCGTTCACGCAACTTCTTGGAGTTCTCTGTTAGGTATGACCATGCAAGTGGGAATGATTGCTTCAACTCACTTGAAGAAAACAATTTTGCTTTGCCATTCTCGATGTAATAAGGAAAGAGCATCCAACCAGTTGGGCTGATAGCGTCATATGGATTTAGGTCACCGGTTGATAAGTATGGTTTGGCAAGCTCTGGTTCAAACAGATTACTGTCTCTCACTACAAAGACAGAATCGGCGCCTGTAACAAGTCCTTGGAATACCTGTGCGATAACACCCAAAGGTGGATAAACAGAAGCCGACCGAAATCGGGCGAGAAAGTCCCCTGATGGGCCGACCCCAAAACTCCATTCTGCCGCAGTCGCCTTGCTGGCATCCAGCGCGCCGCGCTCAGCATATTCGCCCTCACCCGCGCTTCGCGCGACCTCTCCCGCTGGGAGAGGTGCAGAGGCTGCCCACCTGCGCAAGTCGTTGACCTTCTCGAACTCAAACTCATCCTGGCCTTTCTTGGTCAAGAACAACAACGCTGTGTAAGTCGTCGCCCCGGCGAACACCTGCTGGTCGCCGAAGTGCACGATCTTGGACAAGTGCCTGCCGCCAGCGATCACGCCGCGCAAGCCCTCGCCATATTTGGCGTTGAAGAATTTGTGCGGCAGGATGTAGCCCATCACCCCAGCCTTGTTGAGCAGTTGCAAGGCCCGCTCGACAAACACGACGTAGATGTCGTAGTTGCCCTTGCTGGCCGAGGCATAGGTCTTGCCAAAATACGCCACCGCCTGCGGGTTGGTCTCGTTCAAGGTCTGGATGCGGATGTATGGCGGATTCCCCACAATCGCGTCGAATCCTCCGGCCCGCATCACCTGGGGAAATGCGGCCTCGAAGTCCAGCGGGTTCAGGGCGCGCTCTTCCTCGCTGGCGAACATCTGCCCGTGCAGAATGTCGGTTCCGATCAGGCTGTTGCCGCACACGATGTTATGGCCCAGGTTCGGCAACAACGTCTCGCGCAATTGCAGTTCATATTGGTGGGCCGATGCGGTCGTCTCCTCTTCCAGCAGCTTGAGATACAGCGACACCTGCGTCACATCCACGGCCTGGGCGTCAATGTCCACGCCGTAGACGTTGTTCAACAGGACGTCGCGGCGCTGCTTGAGCGACAGCCGCCACGCGCCATCCTCGGTCTGGACGCAGCCGGCGCGCTCGGCCCGGTCGGGGTGTTCGTTGAACCAGCGGGTGTGATAGCGCAGCAGCGTGTCGAACACGGTCAGCAAAAAGCTGCCGCTGCCGCAGGCGATGTCGGCCAAGCGCAGCTTGGCAATCTCGGCCGGCGTCTTGCCCTCGATCAGCTTGCCGACGGTCTGATCCACGATGTAGCGCACGATGTACTCGGGTGTGTAATACACGCCGCCGGCCTTGCGCACCTCCGGTTTCTCCTCCACGCGGGCGCGCTTATCGGTCGCCACGATCACCTTGCCCAGGAAGCGCTCGTAAATGCTGCCCAGGATGTGAATGGGGATGACGTTGAAGTTGTAGGGCGAGTGCGCGCTGCTCAGGGCGCGACACACCTCGGCAAAGTCGGCGTCGCTGGCGCGCAGGCGGCCCGTATCAATCAATGGGTGCGGCTTGTAGACCGCGCCGTTGTAGCGCCCGTTCAGGCGGCGGCTTTCGTCCACGAACTCGCGCCACGGGGCGCTGTTGTTGGCGATGGCATCCACGCTGATCTCGGTCTCGATCAGCTTGTCCTCCAGAAAGCGCAGAAACACCAGCCGGTCGAGCACGCGCTGCGTGATCTCCGTCAGGGTGTAGCCGTCCAGCGATTCGTTCTCGCGCTTGAACGCCTTGGCCAGCGTCTCGCGGTGCTGCTCCAATTCGTCCAGGAAGCTTTCGTCCACCGGCTGAAAGCCCTTGACCGGCAGCTTGTATTGCCGGGCGGCATCCTTGGGCTTGGGCAGGGTGGTGATGTAACGGTCGAACGCGCCGCTGGCCAGCGCCTCGCGCGAGAACAGCCAATACACCTCGGCGAACGCTTCGCGATCAAGAAAGTCGGTATAGCGATATGTCTTGTGCGCGCGTTGCGTGGCACTGCGGATGTCGGGTTTGGCGCGGCAATCAAGCACATGGAACTGCTCAAAGTCGGTGAGCACCGCCAGCGGCGTGTTGGCGTTCCAGCCGTAGCGCACCGTCTGGAAATAGGCATCGGCATTCTGATCCAGGTCTACGCTGGGCTTCTTGGCCTCGACGAAGAAGCGCACATCGCGGTAGTTTGGGCCGAGGAAGAAGGCGTAGTCGGCCCGTTTCTGCGCGGTGGCCACGGCCACGCCGCGCTCAATCTTCACCTCTTGCTCGGCCGGGTTGGTTTGCTCGTCGTGATCCACATCCCACCCCAGCGCCTTCCAGAACTTGTCAATAAAGTCCTTGCGGGCTTCGGCCTCCTGGTAAGCCGGGGAAAGGTAACGGGCTTGATTTTGCTCAAATGTCTTGATGAGCGCGATGACGGCGGCGTGGGCAGTGTCGAGCGTGACGGGCATGGCCGGATGATATGCGACCGATCGGAATAACGGTAGGATTGGCGGCATGGGTAAGACCTTCGCTTCGATTGACGACAAGCTGCGCGCCTGGCTGGGCAAACAACACTTGTTCTTCGTGGCCACTGCACCGCTGGCCGGCGATGGCCTGGTGAACTGTTCGCCCAAGGGGCTGGACGCCTTCCGCGTGCTGGACGAGCACACCGTGGCGTATCTCGATCTGACCGGCAGCGGCGTCGAGACCATCGCCCACCTGCGCGAGAACGGGCGCATGGTGCTGATGTTTTGCTCGTTCGATGCCGCGCCGCGCATCGTGCGGCTGCACGGCACGGGTCGCGCCACCGAGGCCGGCACACCCGAGTTCGAGGCGCTGCTGCCGCACTTCACTGCCATGCCCGGCATGCGCGCCATCATCGTGCTGCACGTGCAGCGCATCGCCGACTCGTGCGGCTTCGGCGTGCCGCATTACGAGTTCAAGGGCGAACGCACCACCTTGACCGATCTGTGGGGGCAGGAAGGCGAGGCTGAGGTGTGCGACTATCAGCGCGAGAAGAACGCCCACAGCCTGGATGGCCTGCCCGGCCTGAAGGGCGTGCCATCTACAACACCGCAGTAGGGGCGAAGCATTCGCCTAAACCCTTGCCAAACTCACACTTCAACAGCGAATGCTTCGCCCCTACTTACGCCTCGCCCCACTTGCTGTCTTGGCATGCGTGTTGATCGCGTGCGGCGCGCAGACCGACATCGCATCAGGCGCGCCGGTGCGGATGACCCTGGAGCGCCGCGCCTGCGCCGCAGGCACTTGCCCGGTCTATACGGTGACCGTGACCAGCGACGGCGCCGTCACGTATGAGGGCGTGGCGAACGTCAGCGTCCTCGGCCGGCAGACGGCGCAGATCAGCCCCGAAGCGGCCAAAGAATTGGTCGAAGCATTCGAGGCGGTGAACTTCTTCTACGTCATGAACGACGCCTATATCTCGCCGGGAGAGGCGGGCCAGCCCATCGTCGTCACGACGCTGCAAGTGGGCGAGTCGCTGCCCAAGACCGTGACGCACGACCTGGGCGACGCCAGCGCGCCGCCGGAGCTGACGGCGTTAGAAAACAAGATTGACGAACTGGCCAACACGGGCCAGTGGACGGGGCGATAGCGAAAGGAGGCAAGCGTGGCCGTCACCAATATCAACCCCAGCCGCACCCGCCGTAATCGCGCGCGCTTGCCCGCCACCCTGAGCCGGCGCGACTTGCCCAAGCGTAGCCTCGACGACCTCGGTCGTCAGTCACGCGCGTTTCGCACACTGAGTGCAGTAGTCGTGAGCCCCATGCCCAAAAAGCCGCGCATCGTCTCGTCGGCGCACGGGCCGATCAAGCACGTGCTGTTGTGCTATCCCAGCTACGGCGCGGGCGAGCGGGTGTATCGCGACGTGTATCTCGACCTGCTCAAGAAGCTGCCGAAGACGACGCGCTACACCATCCTCACCCACCCCTCGGTCACGGGCGATCTGCAAGCCGTGTTGAGCGCAGCCAGCGCGAGCAAACGCGCGACCATTGTCGAGTCGCCGGAGTATTTGCAGTTCCTGGTATGGGCCGAAGATCCGTTCGTGGTGGTGAAGGACGGCGCGGGCAAAAAGGGCAAGACCTATTTCATCGAGCCGTTCAGCTTTGCGCGCGCGGCAGATGCGACCGTCTCCGACCTGATCGCCGAGGCGACGGCGCTGCAAAACCTGCAATCGCCGCTCTACTTTCAGGGCGGCAATGTGTTGATCGGCGATGACTTCGTGCTGATCGGCGCGGACTACCCGACCAACACGCTGGCGTTGATCCACGACTACGGGCACATCGCCGTGCCGCCGCGCCAGAACGAGGCTGCCTTCGTCAACCGGCTGTATCGCGACACGTTCGACCCGCTGCGCGCGGTCAAATACGTCGGCACGAAGTTGCCCATCCCTCAAGAGCAAACGCGCGAGTTCAAGCTGGGCGGGAAGACGTGGACGGAAGTGCTCTACGCCGGCACGGGCGTGGCCCAGCCGATCTTCCACATTGACATGTTCATCTCGCTGGCCGGGCGGGGCAAGAGCGGCAAGTATCGCGCGCTGGTCGGCTCGCCGGTCATGGCCGATTCCATCCTCAAGCGGCCACCGATTGCGCACGCCCTGTCTGAGGTGTTCGACGACATCGTGCGCCAGTTGCAGCGCCTGGGCTTTGAGGTGATCCGCAACCGATGCCGCTGACCTACGTTGACGATCCACGCAGCCGCACGCGCTTCTGGTATTTCGCCACGTCCAACAATTGCCTGGTGCAGATTGACAAGCGTGCCGGCAACCACGTGTGGCTGCCTAGCTATGGCCACAGCGACTGGGCCGACCTGGCCGCCACCGACCGCGCCAACCAGCACATCTGGGAGGGCCTGGGGTTCACGGTGCATATGCTGGCCGACTTTCACCCCTTCGCCCAGAACCTCGGCTCGGTGCATTGCATCAAGAAGTATCTGGAGCGCTGATTCACTTATAGAATACTTGCAGCATGAATAGGAAACTTCGCAAGTTTCTTCAAGCCATGTCGCCACTGCTCGTGGTGATGCTTTTTCTGGCGTTCCTCAACATCGTCCTGTCGGGCGCGATTACCTGGGCTGTGTTTCCCATCGCCGCGATGATGATCCCGGTGTTGATCGTTGCCTTTCAGATATTCCTGGCTGAGGACAAACCCACAGCGTCCGATTCGAGCGCCGCGCAAACAAAACGACAGACTGCCCAGAGAGCGGCAAATTCATACACAGCCGCCGCATTGGCGCAGGCCCAGTCCTATAAGCGTCAGATCGAAGCGATGGCCGAAAGTGCATCCACGCCGCTTAAGAAGGAGCGCCTGAGCGAGTTAAGCGCGCAAGTTGAAGAGTGGACAAGTGACGTCGAGGCCATGGCCAAGCAGATTGATGGCTTCCAGCAGAATGACGTGGTGCAACGCGACTTGGCCGGCGTAGACGACGCCATCAAGCGCCTGACGACACAACTGAACGACGAGAGTGATCCACGCGTAAAAACGCAGATCGAGCGCACCCTCAAAGCGCGCAGCGATCAGCGCCAAGCCTTGCAACAACTGCAAAGCTTGATGCGCCAATCGGAAGTGCAATTGGAGAGCACGATCGCTGCGCTCGGCACAATCTACTCTCAGGCGCTGGCAGTGCAATCCACCAACGACATCGCGTCATACGATCACCTGACTGACGAAGTCAATGAACAGTCGAAGATGCTGCGCGATCAGCTCGAAGCGCTGCAAGAGGTCAAGCTCGACCGCACCGCCAACAATCTGGCGCAGCAATAAGGCGCGTCATTCCGTCGTCCACGCCCACGCATTCCACGTGACCGGCAAGTGCGCCGCCGGCTTGACGCCCTGTACGCCACGCACCGCAACCTGTTGTGCAACCTCATACAACGGCACGATTGGCGCAGCCTGCTGAATCTTCGCCAGCGCCTGGAACAACGGCGCGCTTGGATCTGCGATGACGCTCTCACCGCCCTCGGCTTCATTCAGCAACGCATCCACCTCTGGATCGCAAAAGCCGCTGGCGTTGCCCTGCGAGCCGTCGTTCGCCTCGGCTGTGGGGATGCTGGCGCAGGCAAATTCGCCGTAGGCCGAACCAGGTGCGGGGCTTTGATACAACGCCGCGTCGAAGTTGCGCGTCAGCAGCGTGCCGCCCTGATCGTAGGGCGCGAACAGCCGGCTCTGCCTGCCCAAGCCGAAGACGATTTCGGCATCCACCGCAAAGCCGGCCTCGGCCAATTGCTTTTGGATGGCCTGTGCCACGGCGTTGCGCGGCTCGCGCTCGTTGGTGGTGAGCCGGAACGCCAACGTGCGCGTCACTGTTTCGCCGGTGTCATCGGTGAAGGCTTTCTGGCACGGCTTGGGGTCGCAGGCCCAGCCCGCCTCAGCCAACAAGGCCGCTGATTTCGCCGGATCGTAGGTCAACGCGGTTGGGACGGCCTGGCTGAGCGCCGGGTCTTGCCCCAGGGCAGCGCGATCAATCGCGTGGGCCACGGCCTGCCGCACCTTAACATCCTCAAACGGGAAGCGATCCACGTTCAGCACCAGTTTCTCCAGGCCGGAGGTGTAGGTGATGGGCGTGACATCACTCGCATCAATCGCGACACTGCCCGGCGCGATGAGCGGCGCATCAGGCGAAGCGGGTTGTGCATCCAACACAAAGGTGATGCCGCTGTTGGCCACCGCCCCGGTGGAGAACGGCTGCGCCGAGGGACGCAGCAGCACCCGGTTAGGCTCGACGCTGGCGATCTCATACGCCCCGTCGCCAACGGGTTGGCGGGCAAAGTTTGAATCGCGATGTTGCGATGGCGGCAAGTCGCGCAGCAAGTGCGACGGCAGCCAGCGCACCACAGCCCAATAGTCGCGCGGCGCAAGCGGCGTGGCGCGGTTGGCATACGCGGCATAGTCGCCCAACTGCGAGAAATACTCGAACGGCACGTCGCCGCGCAGCGCGCCGGACGCGGCGGCTTGAGCCTGGGCTGCGCTCATGAACTGCACGGCGATGGTGCGTTCGTCAAGCGCCTGCATCGAATACACGCTCTGCGTCAGCGGGTCGCGCAGCCCCGATTCGGGCGCCATGATCAGTTGCCAGGCGAAGATGGCATCTTGCGCCGTGACCGGCCGGCCATCGGTCCAACGCCAGCCGGGGCGAATCTTGAACGTGGCTTGCAGGTAGCGGTCGGCGCCTTCACCGATGAATTGCGCGCCGGCGTTGGCTGCGTTGGGCACAGCTTCGCAGCCCAGGGCTATGGGCTGCTGCTGGTCGTCCTGACCGACGCAGCCGACAAACAGCGCGCCCAACACATCGCGCGCTGCCTGCGACGTGGCATAGAACGGGTGCAGCGAGTCTATGCCGCCGCTGGTCAACACTGTGATCGGTTGCGGGGGCACAGGCGTCGCCGTCGGCTCTGGCGTGGCGGACGGAACGGGCGTCTCAGTCGGCGCAAAGATCGTCGGCTGGATGACCAGCGTCGCCTCGGGGGCAGGCGTTGGTTCGGTCGAGCAGGCGGCGAGGGCAACAGCGATAGTGCAGGCTACCGCCAGCATGCGCGCAATAGGGCGTGATGAGAACATGATGTGCGGGGCTTAGTTTACCGCCCCGCACTGTTCAACGCGGCCATTCCAAATAGATCGGGTTGGCGTCCACGGTCATTTGCGCAGCAGGTGTGATGCGTTTGCCCAGCGCATCGAAGGCGCGCGTCGGCGCGCGCGGCAGCGCCATCGGCTTGGGCTGGCCATCGGGCGACCAGGCGACCCATAGCCGTTTGGCCCCATTCGTGAACTCATACACCCACACGCCGGGGTAATCGGTCTTGTTGCCAACGAATGCTGCCTTGCCCAGGTTGGTGCTGGCCACTTTGAGCGCGGTGTAGGCCGGCAAGGGTTTACCAGCCCCGTCAATCAAGTTGGTGCCGTTCCAACCCTCCAGGCTATACCAGACGTTCGCGGCCAGACGCTCGGCCTGGGCCGTCGCGTAGGCCTGAAGGACATAGTTTGCCTTGGTGGTTTCACATTCAGGTGTGCCTGCGCGCGCCCGGCACAACAGCCCCGATTCAGTGTTGAATAGCGGCTTGTCCCCCACCCCGGCGCGGCTTAACGCATCACGGATGAAGCGTGCCTTGGCGATGAGCACTGGGCCGGTGGTCGCGTACGTGCTATTCCAGTTGCCGTTGGCATACACGCCTACCTCCGTGCCGAAGTAGTCATAGGCATGAAAACTCACTGCATCAAAGAAAGCGCCACCGCCTGCATCGAGAATGCCTTCGAGAAAGCGTGACTCCTGACACGTCCGTCCATTCACCGGCGCAGTCCACGGACAATCCAGCAGCAGCCCGCCGACCAGTAACTGCGCCTGGGGATTGGCAGCCTTGATCTCGGGATAGGCGACCTTCAGGGCCTGGGCGTAATATCCGCCGCCGAAGTTTGGATCGGAGCCATCCCCCCAGCACCCAAACGGACTATCACCCGCGATGAGGCCCGTCTGCACATCGGGCTCGTTCCACAGTTCAAAGTAACGCACGTTGTAGGGCCGGGCTGCATAACGCGCCGCGGCATCGCGCACAAACGCGCCGAAGGCGGCCATCTTGTCGGCGCGGATGGGGCCACACGGGATGCCGTCGCGCTGGGCCCAGGCCGGCGTGTCGCGGATGATGAGAATGACGCGCATCCCCAGCCTAGAGGCAGTCTGTAACTCCTGATCGAGCGTCGCCAGAGCTGCCCAATTGCGCGCGCCTTCTTCCGGCTCCACAGCTGCCCACAACAGCGCATTCCGGCGCACCCAATTTACGCCAGCGCCTCGCAACAACTGAGCGTTTGCGTCTGTAAACGCAGCCACTTCCACGCCCATGATGGATTGATTGGCAGGCGGACGTGTTACGCGTGGCGGCGAAGTGGGGACGAGCGTTTGAGCCATCACACTGGTTGCAGAGGACGTAACCAGCGCAAACGTCAGTGTGAGCAACAGGCATACGATTCGATTACGCATGTTCGGCATTAGAACGCACGAAGGGCGTGTGTGCCACGCCCTTCGTGCTCAATGGCGTTGGAATCGCCACTTTACGGGAACTCGACGTACAGCGGCTTGACCGTGAGCTGGAACGACGCGGCGGCGGCCTGTGCAGCGCCAAGCGCATCGGTGATGCTCGCAGGCGCAGCAGAGAGCGTTACGTTCTTCGCGCCGCCGTCGCCCGACCAGATCACCCAAACAGCCTTGCCATCGCGGTTGAGCTTGTAGCCCTTTACGCCGGCTGTGCCTACATCCCCATTGCCAATTGGGCCGACGTAGGTCGCGCCGCCGAGCTTGACAGCAGCGACCTTGTAGGCGGTGTTCGCGGGTTCGGTCAGTTGGCTTCCAAACCAGCCTTCGTAGCTGTACCACACGTTGCCCACAAGGCCAACCGCGATTGCGGCCGCGTAGGACTGCGGAATGTAGTACGCCTTGGACGTCTCGAAGTTGGAGGGGGTCGAGGTGCACTTGTAGCAGATCATGCCCACCTCGGTGTTGATCAGGAACTTCCCGGTCACCCCATACTGGTTCAGCACACCTTTGATGAAGTTGGTCTTGGCGATCAAGACCGGGCCGCTGGTGTTCCACGCCGTCTTCCAGCTTGGGCTGCGATATGCGCCCAGAGTGTTGGATGCATTGTCATAGAAGTCATACGCATGGAAGCTCACACCATCGAAGTGCGGCCCGCCGCCGCCGCGCAGAATGCCTTCCAGATACTTGCCAAAGTTTGGGAAAGGATAGTTGCCGGCTGGGAGGTCGTTGGGGTTCGAGTCGAGCAGCAACCCGCCAATCAAGATTTTCGCCTGCGGATCGGCAGCGCGAATCTGTGGGGCGACAGCCTGGAGCACTGAGGCATAGTACCCGCCGCCCCAATATGGGTCCGCCGTGTTTGCCCAGCAGCCGAACGGCTCCGCCGCAGTTGACGTGGCAATGCCATCCTGTTCATTCCAGATCTCCCAATATTTGACGTTGTAGGGTGGCTTGCTGTAACGCACTACGGCGTCACGCACGAAGGCAGCGAATGCGTTGATCTTGTCGTTGCGGATGGGTCCGCAATAAAACTGTGGCGACTGCCTCGCCCAGGCTGGCGTGCCATGGATGATCAGGATGAGCTTTCGATTCTGCTGTGACGCAGCAATCATGTCGCCCTGAATCTGAATGGCGCTGGCGGCATTCCAGTTGCGCGCACCTTCGGTCGGCTCGATGTCGGCCCATTTCAACCCGTTGCGCCGGATCCACGTTGCACCTGTGGCAAAAATGCCACTGGCCGATGCAGACAAATCGCTGCTTTCAACACCAAATACAGTTGAGGGAGGCCAATTCTTGTTGACCAACGGCACGTGCACCTTGGTCGCAAGCGTGGCGGCCGGCGACACATCGGCCGATGATTCGATGACAGCAGCAGGCGTGGGGTTGGGGTCTGCAACCACGGTTTCAGTAACCGTGACTACATCTGTTACTGGTGTTACCGGCGCTGTCTCAGTTAGCGTTGCGCCCGGTGCAGGTTCCTGTGCACGGGCAGGCACAGCCGAAGTCACGAGTGCCAGCGCGGCAGCCGCGATGAGCAGGCGTGATGAATGAAGGTTCTTTTGCATGCCGCAGATTTTAGGGAACTAGGCGCTCACTTTCGGACGATCAGCCGTCTTAAGTCGTACGCTGTTCTATGCTGATCGCCGTCGAATGCCCTTCGCAGTCAGACCGGGGCCGGTCGCGTTGTGCGATTAACCGCCGAACAATTGGTTAGCCAGCGCCTCGCCTTGTTGCGGAACATAGATTGGCCCAAACTGCGCTTCAAATCGTTCGATGTTTTGCTGCAAAGCCCGCAAAAGCAACTTTGCATGCATGGGCGTGCACACGATTCGCGCACCAACCTTTGCGGTGGGCATGTTGGGCAAAATGCGTGCAAAGTCGAGCACGAACTCCGAGGGTGTATGTTGGATCACGACCAAGTTTGAGTAGGTCGCATCCAACTGCGCCGGCAACTCGATCTGCAACCCTTGGTTACCCTGATGCGCGGAAACAGGCTGAGGTGAGGTCATAGGCTCCTTCGGAAAAGCGAAGCGCGGCACAGGTGTAGATCACCTGTGCCGCACATTCTACTTGTGGGCTAACGCCAAGTTTAGAACGGAATATCTTCCGTTGCAGGTGCGCTGTCCATATCGCCTTCAGTTGGCGCTGCGCCACCTTCATCACGCGGGCTGAGAAAGCGCACCGTATTGGCGACAATCTCAAAGCTTGCCCCAACTGTGCCGTCTTGTTTGGTGTAGGTTGCCGGGCCGCCGCTCTTGGGATCGGGCCGCAACCGGCCCTCAATGAGCACCATCTTGCCCTTGCTCAGGTACTGATTGGTGGTCTCGGCCTGCTTGCCAAACACGCTGATGCGGAACCAGGTCGTTTCCTTTTGCTTGTTGCCGTTCTTGTCGTTCCACGCACGGTCGGTGGCGATGCTGAAACTAGTCACCGGGTCGCCGCTGGGCAGGTATTTCATCTCCGGGTCACGACCCAGACGACCGATCACCGTAATGCTCTGATACATGGCTGTTACCTCCTGCTGTCTGCTATCGTTAATAGAACAAATGTCCTAAAGGACTGCGATGTTAACGCACATCCTTGTTCCCGTCAATGGGCCGGATGAGGACGCCACGATCTGTCTCTTCGATGATCGCGCGCAGGCCGATGCCCTTCTTCTCACGCAGTTCGCGCGGGATTTGCAGGCGACCGGCTGTGTCCAGCACAGCCAGTTCGACCAGTTCATGCTCTGGCGCGTCCGCGCTCTCGGCCATGCCCACCAACGCCGCCTCGATGCTCTCTGCGCTGCGCGCCTGACGCACGATCTCGCTGCTGGTGCGGCCGTCACGGATGGCCACCACGCGCCCGACCTCATCGGCGATTTTGGCATCGTGCGAGACGATGAGCACGGTGATCTTGTCCTGCTCGGCCAACTCTCGGAACAACGCGAAGATGGCGCGCGAGGTCTGTGTGTCCAATTCACCCGTCGGCTCGTCGGCCAGAAGCAACTTGGGGGTGTTTGCCAGGGCCACGGCAATGGCGGTGCGCTGTTGTTCACCACCGGAGAGCTGGCTGAGCTTGTGGCCGCGGCGATGATCCAACCCAACCCGCGCCAGCAACTCGCGCGTGCGCGCCTTGCGCTGTTTCGCACCGCTCAACAGCATGGGCATTTCGACGTTCTCTTCGGCCGTCATATACGGCAGCAGGTTGCGCGACACCTGTTGCCACACAAAGCCAACCATGTCGCGGCGGTAGCGGTCGAGTTGCGCGTTGCTCAAGCGCAGCAAGTCCTTGCCCTCCACCAGCGCACGGCCAGCCGACGGGCGATCCAGACCGCCCAGGATGTTCATCAGCGTGGATTTACCGGAGCCAGACGCGCCGATGATGGCAGTGCATTCGCCGCGCTCGATCGTCAAGTCAAGCCCCTGCAAGGCGAACACCTCGATGTCGGCCACCTTGTAAATCTTGACCAGGTTCTCGCAGTGAATAAATGGGTTCACATTCACAATTTCCTTCTCTCGTACGCCTTATAGCGTTTTTGTCGCGATCCTTCAAGCGACTAAGGGCGCATTATCAAGCCCAAGCTGTTGTCGTCCTATCTCGAAGATTCTGAAGCGGCGCTGGCGGGTTGATCCAGCAAGCGCCGGAAGGCCTGCACAGTCTTGCGGCCCCACGTCACCCGCTGTTCCGGGGTCAGCGCATACAGCGCCTGCGTCACGCGCGTGCGGGTGATCGGTGTCATGCGTTCGATTGCTTCGCGCGCATCCGTGACTTCCGGATGCGCCTGTGCCCATGCCTCATGCCGGCTGCGCATCTCCTCGGTCATCTCAGGCAAGCGGCGCACATGCGCGCCGATCAACGCCATCTCCGGTGTGCAGAACGCGATCACAGGCAGAGTCGTGCTGTCTTCCCGCAACGCCGGCACATCCTCAACCAGCGCAGTCACGACATCGGGATGTGTGGCCGGGCGAAACAAGCGCAGCACCAGCTTGCCGCCTTCGACAGACAGCCGGCTGATGATGGGCACGTCGCGCAGCGCGTCGAGATTGACGTCATCGGTCAAAACGGCGATTTGGACTTTGTGCGGCAAGTTGCGAAAGAAGGCCAGGTCTTCAGCGGTAAATGTCTCGGTGGCTTTGATGAAATTGGCTCGAAAGTTTTCTTTGTTCTGAGTGATGGAAGCAATGTACTGGTCGAGCCGCAGGCCCCTCTCGAATTGTTCTGAAGTAATCATCGCTGTGCTCAAGAGTCGCGTGAGTATAGTCCAGCGCACATGCGCGCATATTCGGTGTGGAATAATGCGCGCCCACATGAAGCGACTACTCTCGTCGCTGTGCACGGCGGTGATCCTGTGTGGACTGGCCGCCTGCTCAAACACAGCGACGCCTGAACTGGCACCGACGCCGCCCGCAACACCCTCAAACCCCACCGCCGCTCCGATCACTGTTTTACCTACACCAACGCCCACGCCGCCGTTCCGGCGCTCGCCGCCCGCAGGCACGCCCACGCCCGATCCATCGCGCGGCTTGCCAGAGGCCGGCGTCATCACCACCACCTACACAGTGCGCCCCGGCGATACGCTGAGCGGCATCGCGATTGCCACCGGCGCGACCCTCGAAGAGCTACAGCGGCTGAACAACCTGCGCAACCCGAATGCGCTTCAAGCCGGGCAGGCGCTGCTAATTCTGCGGCAGATCACCGGGCGCGCGCCATCCATCAAGCTCATCCCCGATAGCGAATTGGTCAACAGCCCCACCGCTGCCGGCTTCGATGTGGATGATTTTGTCTCGCGCCGGCGCGGCTACCTTGATCGCTACACCGAAGATGTGGCCGGCGACACGCTGACCGGCGCGCAGATCGTGCAGCGCATCGCCGACCAGTTCAGCGTGCACCCGCGCATTCTGTTGACAGCATTGGAGCATGCGGGCGGCTGGGTGACCAAGACACAGCCCTCGCCCGATCAGATTCTGTATCCGCTCGGCTACAAGCGCACAAATCTGGACGGCCTGAACGTGCAACTGACCTGGGCCGCAGCGCGATTGAACGAAGGCTATTACGGCTGGCGATTGGGCAATCGCAACTTTGCACGGCTGGATGATGGCGACTACGTTTTCTACGGCGATGGCATCAACGCCGGCACGGCCGGCGTGCAGAATTATTTGGCTGCCATCAACACACAACCGACGTGGGAGGCCGCGATGGCGGTCGAAGGATCGCGCGCCTTCATGACGACGTATCGCGCCTTGTTTGGCGATCCGTGGCAGAACGGTTTGGGCCAGCTCGTGCCCGACGATCTGAAGCAGCCACCCTTGGCGCTGCCCTGGGCCAAAGGTGAGACGTGGTTCTTCACCGGCGGGCCACACAGCACTTGGGGGCGCGGCACGCCATGGGGCGCGCTCGACTTCACCACGGCCAGCGTGAACGGCTGCGGCGAGCTGCCCGAGTGGCTGACGGCCGTGGCCGAGGGCGTCGTTACGCGCAGCGTCAATGGCGAAGTTGGATTGGCGCTCGACCCCAGCAGCGACGAACGCATCGGCTGGAGCGTGCTGTATTTGCACGTCAGCCACAACGGCCGGGTCGCCCAGGGCAAAAAGGTGAAGACAGGTGATCGTATCGGCCATCCCTCATGTGAAGGCGGGTTGTCCGAGGCCGCACATGTGCATATTGCCCGCAAATACAACGGCGAATGGATCAACGCCGAAGGCGCGATTCCTTTTGACGTGGGCGGGTGGGTCGCAGGCGAAGGCGATCAGGAATATGACGGCACACTCACGCGCGGCAACCAGACGCGCGAGTCGTGCGAATGCAAGCTGCCGAATGTGAATGGCGTGTCGTGGTGATGGGCTATCAGCGGATGAGGCTGAGCACGCGCAGCACCGCGTCGCGCGACTGCGACGAGTTGGCAGCGATGACGCCTCGGCGTTGCAAACCGCGCTCATCCTCGAAGTGCAGCCGCGCGGCCGGCATGCCGCCGTAGGGCGTGGCCACATCGAATAGCTGCACCCACTTCACCCGCCGCACCGACACCGACCACAACCCGCGCGGCTCGACCGCCTCGAAACGCGCCTCGTGCGGTGTGGCGTTGAACTGGGCCGGCTGGCTGCGGATGTAGGTGTCGTTGAACTGGCGGCCCAGCTCGCCAAACCAGAGCAGCGCAGGCGCATTGGCCACATTCTGCGGCGCGCTCCACGGCAATGGCACAGCGTAGTCAAACCGCTCGACCAGCCAGGCGACCAGCGCGATCACCATGAGCGCCAGCAACAACAGCATGCCCAGGCGCGCCAGCACGTTGGCCAACACCACGTTCGGCGGATAACCGATCTGTAGATAAAGCGGCGGCTGCTGCCCCACCCCTTCCACCACCTGGGCGACCAATGTAATTGTGGCGTCAGCGGCCGCGTTCGGCAGATTCTCGTCAATCACATACACCACGTCCAGCGAGTTGGGGCTGACGAAGGGTACGAAGCGGCTGCCGTAGAGGTTGATGTTGCCGAGGGCATATTGGGTGCGATATGCGCCCGATGGGTTCAGCACGCCGATGACGCGCACATAGGTGCGCAGGCTGGAGATGCTGATTTCGCCAACGGCCGAATCACGAATGGCTTGATTCTCAACTGCGCCCGGCCGGGAGAAGAGCGCGAGACCGAGCGAGATGACGGCGAGGCCTATGAACGCCCAGCGCGCCAGGGCGCTCCGCCGCACGCGATAGCAGGCTGCGGCAAACGCGTCGAGGAAACGCGAAAAAGCGCTACCACCAGCCACGACGGCGAATATACATCAGCATCGCCAAGGGCACTGAGACCATGACCAGCGTGGCGATGGCAAAGAACAGCCAGGTATTTGCACCGAAGACAAGTTCGATGCTTGACCCGAAGAAGTTCATGCCAAAGAAACCCGTGATAAACGTCAGCGGCATAAACATCACCGACAAGATAGTGAGTGTCTTTACGATGTCATTGGTGCGATTGGCCGTGACTGACAGATATGTGTCGAGCGCGCCACTGGTCAGGTCGCGCAACGATTCGTTCAGGTCGGCCAGCCGCACGAAGTGATCGTAGACGTCGCGAAAGTAGATCCGGTCGCGCTGATCAATCACGGCGAAGTCGCCGCGCGCCAGCTTGTTGAGCACCTCGCGCTGCGGGCTGAGCACGCGCCGCAAGGCCAGCACGGCCGACTTGAGCTTGAAGATCGCCTGCACCGTGCGTGGGTTGGAGCCAGCGAACACGCGATCTTCGAGTTCGTCTATCACGTCCTCCATGCGGTCCATGCACGGCATGTAATCGGACGCGATGGCGTCGCACAACTCATACAGCAGATAGTCCACACCCCGGCGGGCGTGGCGCTCGTCGCGCAGCGTGGCCTGCCACTGCCGCTCCAGCGCGTTGATCTCGGTGGTGTGGTGCGTGACCAGGTAGTTCGGCCCCACAAAAATATCCACTTCCTGCGTCTCCAGTTCGCTCAGGCTGTGCTGAAAATTGACCGCGTGCAAAACGATGTAGAGATAGTCGCCCCAGTCATCCACTTTGGGGACGTGCGACTCGACCAATGCGTCATCCACCGCCAGCGGATGAAATGCAAATATGCGGCGCAACACATCGTCCACGTCAGTCTGAGTGCCTTCGCCCGGATCGGGCAAGTCCACCCAAATCACGTTGGCTTTATCCGAGACGAGCGGCTGAATCTGCTCAACGTCGCTGGATTCGGTGACGATGCCTTGAGCATTGCGGCACAGGATGCGAACCATACGCGCCGGATTATCGTCAGAATAAATCTGGTTACAATGTTGGCGTCCGTAGGGGGCAACTGGGGCAAACCTGGCTTATGAACGCATTTAACCGCGTATTTGTCATCGTCACGCTGGTCATGCTGTTGGTATTGGGCGTGGCAACCCTGCTTTCGCCGGCGCTGATGCTCGGCCTGGCGCAGTCAACCGCCAATGCCATCCGCACGGGCTTCTTTGCCAATTACACCGACGTTGGGCGTTTCCTGGCCCGCTTTATGCTGGCCATCGGGTGGGGTCTGCTGATCGGCGCACTGCTGTGGCGCGAACTGCGGCGGCCGGGATCACGCACGATCGAAGTCGCCAAATACACCGGCGGCAGCACCATCCGCATCAGCACCGCCGCCGTGGCCGAGCGGGTGAAAGAAGAGGTGGATGCGATTGAGGGTGTGATTGACGCCAAGGTGATCGCGACGGGCCGCAACAAGGCCGTTGAACTGAGCCTGGACGTCTCGGCTGCAAAAGGCACCGACCTCGTCGCGAAGGCCGAGGAGATCGCGCAGGCAGCCCGGCATGTGGCGCAGGACGAATTGGGCTTGAAGCTGACTGGCAAGCCACAAGTCGCCATCGAAGCCAAGCAAGGCAAGGCCAGCAAGCCGAAGCCGCCCAAAGCCAGCCTGCCCTCATCTGAACCGTCCGAACCTCTCCTACCTGAGTTGCCTTCCCCGTCCGATTTGACTCGTCCGGATTCACAGCAGCCCGCGTAAGCCCAATAGCCCCGATCCATGAGCGACACCGACATCGCAATCAACGCTGCAACTGCACCTACGGCTGTCGCGGTGCTTTCACTCGCCGCACAGCTAGAGGCATTGTTGTATGCCTCGGGTGAGGCAGCCACGCTGAGCGCGCTGGCGACGGCGCTCGATGCCACGCCCGGCGAGATCGAAGCGGCGCTCGAAGAATTGACGGCGCTGTATGCCGTGCGCGGCATTCGTGTGCAACGCAACGGCAACCGGGTGCAACTGGTGACCGCGCCGGAGATGGCCGAGCGGGTGCAAAAGTTCCTGGGGCTGGAAGAGGTAAACCGGCTGTCGTCGGCCGCCTTGGAGACGCTGGCGATCATCGCTTACAACCAGCCCATCACCAAGCCGCAACTGGAAATGATTCGCGGTGTGAACTGCGACGGCGTCATCCAGACCCTGACCGCGCGCAACTTGATCACCGAATTGGGACGGGCCGACACAGTGGGCCACCCAATGCGCTATGGCGTGTCGTTCGACTTCCTGCAATACTTCGGCTTGCGCGGCGTGCACGAGTTGCCGCCGGTGGAGAAACTGGATACATTGCCGATTGAGCGCGGCGAACAGACAGCCGACGGCGCTGCCAAAGAGAACCCACCTGCCGACAACGATCAGGTCATGCCATTGCCAGTCGAGGCTGCCCTCCCGGTCGCAAACGACGACAACGCGAGCGCATGAGGCCGTAGTCGTGGCCATGCGGCTGCAAAAATTCCTCGCCCAGGCCGGCTATGGCGCGCGGCGCAAATGTGAGCAGTTGATCGCGGCTGGCCGCGTGACCATCAATGGCCAACCTGCCCAACTCGGCGCGACCGTGTCTCCCGACGACGACGTGCAGGTAGACGACCGGCCCGTCGCGCAGGTCGAAGAGAAGGTCTACATCGCGCTGCACAAGCCAGTCGGTTACGCATCCGACCTGAGTGACCCGCGCAACAAGAACATGTTTGAGTTAGTGCGCGTGCCGCAGCGGCTGTTTGGCGTGGGGCGGCTGGACAAGGACAGCAGCGGGTTGATCCTGCTCACCAACGACGGCGAGTTCGCCCAACGCCTTGCCCACCCCAGCTTTGAGCATGAGAAGGAATATCGGGTGCTGGTGCAAGGGCATCCGAGCGACGCTGCGCTGCGACGCTGGCGCGAAGGCGTGCTGTTGGAGGGCGAGACGACCAAGACAGCGCCCTGTCAGGTGGAGGTCATGGGCAAAGCCCCCACCCCGGCCCTCCCCCGCGATGCAGGGGAGGGAGTTTGGTTGCGGGTGGTGATGCACGAGGGGCGCAAGCGCCAGATTCGCCGCGTTGCCAAGTTGCTGGGCCATCCCGTCGTTGAGTTGCAGCGCGTGCGCGTGGGGAGCGTGCGCCTGGGTGCACTAAAATCGGGGCAGTGGCGCAGGCTGAGCGAACACGAAGTGCGCGCACTCTCGGGCGCACTGCCGGCCAGCAAATAAGCCCTGCCCACCCAGAGCCATATCACCGTGATGACGACCCTATACGCGCGCCCCATCGAGACCATCGCCATTGACGGCCCAGCCGGCTCTGGCAAAAGCACCGTCGGGTTGGGGTTGGCCAAACAGCTCGGCTTTTTGTACTTCGACACAGGCGTCATGTATCGGGCGGCCACGCTGGCCGCGTTGCGGCAGGGCCTAGCGGTGAGCGACGAAGCAGCTATCTCCCAGATGGCGGAAGGGCTGCACATCGAGGTGCTGCCGCCGGATCGAGACGACGGCCGGCAATACACCGTCGGCGTGGACGGCGAGGATGTGACGTGGGACATCCGCACGCCCGATGTAGAGGCAAACGTGTCCGCCATCTCCGCCTACCCGCGCGTGCGCAAGGCCATGGTGAAGCAGCAGCGCCGCGTGGCAGCAAACGGCCAGGTGATCATGGTGGGGCGCGACATCGGCACAGTGGTGATGCCCGACGCCGACCTGAAAATCTATCTGGTTGCATCGGTGGAAGCGCGCGCCCAGCGGCGGCACCGCGAGCTGGTACAGCGCGGCCAGCCCAGCGACTATGAGGCCGTGCTGGCCAGCATGCGCGAGCGTGACCGGATTGACATGACCCGCGCGGAATCGCCATTGCGCCCCGCCGCAGATGCGTTGATCGTGGATTGCACCGACATGGACGCCAGCGACACACTCGACTATGTGCTCAAGCTGGTCGAGGCGCAGCAAAAGGCCGCGGTGGTGCGCGAAGCGTGACAGCATGACGCAGGCCACCACTCCGCAGTCCAGCTTTAGCAAACGCCAGGTGTGGAACAAGCGCGGTCAGTTGCGCGGCTTCTACAACGGGTGGCTCAGGCTGTTTGAAGCCACGTTGATGCACTATTCCATCCGCGGGCTGGAGCATGTGCCCAAAACCGGCGGGGCCATCGTGATGATCAACCACATCAACTTCTGGGATCCGCTGGTCGTCATGCCATCGCTCGGCCGCGACGTGATCCCGATGACAAAGGTCGAGGCGTGGGAAAGCGCGTTGCGTGTGTTCGTAGAGTGGTATGGCGCGATCCCAGTGCATCGCGGCGCGGTGGACACATCGGCCGTGCGTTCGGCCACCGAAGCGTTGAACGAAGGCTATCTGGTGCTGATCTCGCCGGAGGGCACGCGCAGTCCGGATGGCGCGTTGCAACGCGCACAAGAGGGCATGGCTTTTCTGGCGGCCCGGACGAAAGCACCGGTTTTGCCTGTCGCCATTCAAGGCACGCCCGGCATCGTGCCCGGGTTGAAGCGACTCAAGCGCGCCGAGGTTCACGTCACGGTCGGGCCGCTGTTCACGCTTGACACACACGGCCAGAAGGCGACGCGCGAGGTGTTGGCGCAGCTCACCGATGACGCCATGCGGCATTTGGCGGCGTTGCTGCCGCCGGAGATGCGGGGCGCATACTCCTAGATGTCAGGCCTCATCAAATCCACCGAGCCAGACAGCGCAGCGGCGCACGCCGGCTTGCTGCCCGGCGATGCTGTGTTGGCGATCAATGGGCACGCGCTGCGCGACGTGATTGACGCGCAGTTCTACGGCGCGGATGACGATTTGGCGTTTGACATCTTGCGCGATGGCCAGCCGCTGCGCCTGCGCGCTGAGCGGGCATCCGGTCAGGCACTCGGCATCGCGTTCGAGCATCCGACGTTCGACATTGATATCCGCCGCTGCAACAACCTGTGCCCGTTCTGCTTTGTGCTGCAAAACGCGCCGCGCATGCGCCGCACGCTCTACATCAAGGACGACGACTATCGCTATTCGTTCTTGTTCGGCCACTTCGTCACGCTGACGAACCTGAGCGACGAGGATTGGGCGCGCCTGGCCGAGCAGCGCCTATCGCCGCTGTATGTGAGCGTGCATGCCACAGATTTAGAGACGCGGCGCAAGTGCCTGCGCAACGCCAACGCGCCGGACGTGATGGCGCAGTTGCACTGGCTGGCCGATCACGGCATCGAGGCGCACACCCAACTCGTGATCACGCCAGGGCTGAACGATGGCGCGCAGCTTGAGAAGAGCGTGCGCGACTTGGCGACGTTGTGGCCCAACGTGTTATCCATCAGCGTCGTGCCGGTCGGCCTGACCAAACATCACAAATATGGCCATCGCCCACACACGCCGGCCGAGGCGACGGCAACCATTGACCAGATCGAAGCGTGGCAAACCGAGTTTCGTGCGACGCTGGGTGTGAACTTCGCTTATTGCACCGACGAGTGGTATTTGGTGGCTGGGCGTAGCGTGCCGCCCAAACGTGCCTACGACGGGCTGGACTTGCAAGCGAATGGCCTGGGCATGGTGCGCGACTTCTTGGATGAGTGGCGCAGGGTCAAAAGAGCAGAATTGAAAATTGTCCCGATCCCGCTTCCGGTGAAGCCTTCAGCGAGCCGGGATCGCGAGAAAAATGCAAAATTGAAAAGTTCGACACTCCCTTCTCAATTTTCAATTCTCAATTCTCAATTTAGCGCAGCGACATTAGCCACTGGCACGCTCTTTGCGCCGACGCTGGCCAAGGCGGCCAAAGAATTCACTCGCGATACGGGCATGCAGTTGCGCGTCGTGCCCATTGTCAACGAGCGGTTGGGCGCAACGATCACCATCGCGGGGTTGTTGAGTGGGGATGATGTGATTCGCCAATTGCAGCAAGATGATGCAACGATGCGCGAGAGCGCGCTCGTCATCTTGCCGCGTATCATGTTCGACCATCCGGACGGCATCGCGCTTGATGATGTATCGCCGCTCGACATCGCGCGTGCCATAAATAAGCCGGTCGCGTTGGCGGATTGGATGGGCGACGTAGTGGATGCGTTTAGGGGCACTAATAGACTTCTATTTGCCCCGCAGGCCGACAGCCTCGACGTGCCCATCGTGCGCGAAGGCGGCTGGGCGGTTGAGAAATATCTGTAGCGGGTTTGAAGTTTGGATTTGAGAGGTTCCAAAAACATGAGACGAGGACAGTTGATTTGCGCCGCCATCGCAGCGGCGGTTGCGGCTGCCAGCGCCGGCACTGGCGCATCTGGCGTCGTTCGCGCACAAGGGGTGGAGTTGACCGTGACATCCGCAACGCTGAACGTGCGCAGCGCGCCAAGCACGGGTGACAGCATCGTCGGGACGCTGCAATGCGGCCAAAAGGTGATGGCTGATGCCAAGACCCAAGACGGGGCGTGGTATCAGATCACCTACAACAACGGCAAGGGCTACATCTTCGCCCAGTTCGCCGTAGCAGGCGGCACATGCTCCACAGGCGCGGCGCCGGCAGCGGCCCCCGCGGCTGCACCAGCGGCTGCGCCGGCGGCTGCACCTGCCGCTCAAGGTGGCAGCGGGGTGACCGTGACTTCGGAGACGCTCAACGTGCGCAGCCAGCCCAGCACAGCCGGCGCCATCCTCGGCAAGCTCACCCGAGGCGCGGCCGTGCAAGCCACTGCCAAGACATCCGATGGCCAGTGGCTTGAGATCAGCTACAACAACGGCAAGGGCTATGTGTTCGCGCAATACACCACCTTCGGCGGCGGCGCATCGGCCGCAGCGGCATCGGCACAAACGGTGGCTCCCGCAGCGGCGGCGGCGGCCGCTGCACCCGCGCCGGCCGCCAGGAGTGGCGGGTGGACGTTTGAGCTGGGCGGCCATATGGGCAGCAGCGGCGTGTTCGCCCAAATGCGCGACATGGGCATGACCTGGGTCAAATTCCAGACGCAGGACACCGACATCCCCGGCCGCATCGCGGCGGCCAAGGCCAACGGCCTGAAGGTGCTGCTCGGCGCGGTGGGTGAGCGCGGTCGCGCGTCCGACCCTGGCTACCACAAAGAGTTCGCCGGTCAACTGGCCTCCTACGCAACCCAGGGCGTGGATGCGATTGAAGTGTGGAACGAGCCAAACCTGGATCGCGAATACGGCGGCAGCGGCAGCGGCACGGTCAACCCAGAGAACTATGCCAACATGCTGAAGGAGGCCTATGGCGCGATCAAGGCGGCCAACCCAGGCGTGCTGGTCATCGGCGCGGCCATGGCCCCCACCGGCTACTTTGGTGGCAACTGCACCAACGCCGGCTGCGACGACGCGCCCTTCCTGCAACGCCTGGCCGCCACCGGTGCAGCGCAATGGATGGACTGCATCGGCGCGCATCACAACGGCACGATGGTCGGCCCGGATCAGCGCACCGATGCGCCTGTGGGCAGCAGTGGCCATCACCAGTGGTATTTCTGGGGCACGCTGGACGTGACCTACAACGCCTTTGGCGGCAAGATACCTGTATGCTGGACTGAGTTGGGCTATGTGACACCTGCCGGTCTTGGCCCGATTACTGCGCCAAATTTCCAGTGGGGCAACAACATCACCATGGAAAACCAAGTCCAGTGGCTGACACGGGCCGCACAACTGTCCAAGGACAGCGGCAAGGTGCGCATCATGATCATCTGGAACCTGGACCGCCGCCAATACGACGCGGAAGACCCGCAGGCCGGCTTCTCGATCTTCCGGCCCGACGGCAGTTGCCCGGCTTGCGCAGGGCTGCGACAGGTGATGGGCCGGTAAAAAGGAACAAGTCAAAAGTGAGAAGTGAGAAGTAGGATGACTACTTCTCACTTTTTCGTTTTCAGTCGTCGGCGTGCGCAATTGTGCAGGAGGTTCGACTAACAACACATGTGCGGAATCATCGGTTACATCGGGCCGCGCGAGGCGGCCAACATCATTTACGGCGGCTTGAAGCGGCTGGAGTATCGCGGCTACGACTCGGCTGGGATCGCCCTGATGAACGGCGACGCAATCCACGTCGAGCGGGCTGTCGGCAAACTGGGCAATTTGGAGCCGCAATTGCCGCGCCTCCAATCCGAAATCCAAAATCGAAGATCCAAAATTGCCACGGGCATCGGCCACACGCGCTGGGCTACGCATGGCGGCGTGACGGAGACAAACGCCCACCCCCACCTCAACACCGACGGCACGATTGCCGTCATCCAAAACGGCATCATCGAAAACTTCGTCGAGCTCAAGCGCGAATTGCAGGCCGAAGGTGTGCAGTTCAGGAGCGAGACGGACACCGAAGTTGTGCCGCATCTGCTCGACCTGAACATGAAGTCCGGCAAGACTTTCGAGCAAGCCGCCTTCGCCACGATCCGGCAGCTAAAAGGCTCGAACGCGGTCGTCATGATGAGCGTGAAGGAGCCGGGCAAATTGATCGCGGCGCGGCTGGGCAACGCCGGCGGGGTGAGCATTGGCCTGAACGCCGATGAGATGTTCATCGCCTCGGACATCCCCGGCATCCTGGAGCACACGCGCAACATCGTGTTTCTCGAAGACGGCGAAATGGCGGTCGTGCAAATAGGCAATTTGAGCGTAACCCGGTTAGACGGGTCACCAGTCAACAAGCAGCGCCACATCATCGCGTGGGATCCGGTCAGCGCAGAGAAGGGCGAATATCGCCACTTCATGCAGAAGGAGATCTTCGAGCAGGCGCGCGCCATCACCGACACGCTGCGCGGGCGGGTGAACTTTGAGACGGGCGAAGTTGCACTCGAGTCTCTGACCCCCCTCCCCTCCGGGGAGGAGTTGGGGGCAGGGGGGATTGCGCCAAGCAAAATCATCACCGTCGCCTGCGGCACGTCGGCGCATTCGGCCCAGGTGGGCAAGTTCATCATCGAGACCATCGCCCGCATCCCGGTGGAAGTGGACTATGGCAGCGAGTATCGCTATCGAGACCCGTTGATTGACGACAGCATGGCCGTGCTGGGCATCACCCAGAGCGGTGAGACAGCCGATACGCTGGCCGCCATGAGCACAGGCCGGGAACGCGGCGCGCGAGTGTGGGCCATCGTCAACGCTATCGGCTCGCAGGCCGAGCGCATGAGCGACGGCATCATCGGCATGCGGGCAGGGCCGGAGATCGGCGTGGCCAGCACCAAGACCTTCGTCGCCTCCATCGTGGATCAGTATCTGTTGGCGTGTGCGCTGGCACAGCAGACGACAGATGACAGGCGACAGACAGCAGACGCCTACGCGTTGGCGCGCGAGTTGGCCCATCTGCCCGGCTTGGTGAGCGAGGTCTTGAAGCCGAATCCGATCTACGAGGAGCTAGCCAATCACTTCCACGACCGCAAGCACTTCCTATTCCTTGGTCGCGGCATCAACTATCCGATTGCGCTGGAAGGCGCACTAAAACTGAAGGAGATCAGCTACATCCACGCCGAAGGTTACCCGGCCGGTGAGATGAAGCATGGCCCGATCGCGCTGATTGACGAGACCATGCCGGTGGTGTGCATTTGCGTGAAAGACAGCGTGTATGACAAGATGATCTCGCAGGTGGAACAAGTGAAGGCGCGCGGCGGCATCGTCATTGCCGTGGCGACCGAGGGCGATGATTTCATCAAGACCAAGGCCGACTATGTGATCAGCATCCCTGCCGCGCCGGAGTTGCTCACGCCCGTGCTGACGGCCATCCCCATGCAGCGCCTGGCGTATGAGATGGCCGTGCGGCTGGGTTGCGATGTAGATCAACCGCGCAACCTGGCCAAGAGCGTGACGGTGGAGTAATCACCTCGCTACAAGCGCTGCGAATTGGTCGAGCGTAGTGGCGTTGCGCACGCGCACGCGCGGCCATTCCATGGCGTTGCCCAACGACTGAATCGCGCCGAACTCGGTGGTGACCGCTGCGAGCGTGCTCACCTCGCGCAACATCTTGACAACACCTTCGTCGTAACGTCCAGACGGATACGCAAAGAAGCGCGGCTTCTTGCCAGCGTAATAGGTGATTTGCTCCACAGGTCCGAGCAACTCCCACACCAGGAAGGCCGTGCTGCGAGCGCGCAGGTCACGATGAGTGCGGGCGTGCGACTCGATGCTCATGCCTGCATCGGCCATCTCGCGCGCCATCTTCCACGTGATGTGCTCAGGGTTCTTGTAGTTGATCAGATCGGTCGAGACAAAGAACGTGCCCTGCATGCCGTACTTCTGGAGCAGCGGGAAGGCCTCGGTGTAGGCGTCGAGGTAACCATCGTCAAAGGTGAGCACGACCGGCTTGGGCGGCAGCGGTTTGCCTTCGCTCAAATGCGCGTACACGTCGGCCAGGCTAACCGTCTTGAACCCGTTGGCCTTGAGATAAGACAGTTGGCGCTCGAAGTTGTCGGGCGTGACCGATAAGTCAATCCGATATTTGTCTGCACCGGGTGGCGGCGCCGAGATGTAGTGATACATCAGGATCGGCACGCGCGCGAGCGCAGGCAGCGGCGCAGGCGTGGGCGTGCGCGTGGGAACCCTGGGCCGCGCCGTGGGTGTCGCGTCATCGGGCGGCAGCGTTCCAGCGGCCTGGGCGTCGAAGTTCAGCCATAAGCCGGAAAGGATGAGGACGATTGATACACAGGCGACGAGCGCGACGTGAGCGAGGCGGGTCATGATGCGATATGCGATGGCGATGCGGCGCGGATTGTAGCGGGGTCACCTGAGCGAGTGACCGATGACGCGGCAGCGGCGCGCTTACGACTGCTGCACGGCCGAATCGGGCCCCATGTTGGCCGCCGTGATCGTCTGGCCTGGGTTGCCGTCGCGCTCGTGCACGTTGCGATACACGCCGCGTTCCTCATCAATTGCCACGGCCAGTTGGGTCATCACTTTGGCATGCTGGCGTTGGGTGGTTTGGTCGTCGTAGGTGTATTGCACCGCCAGGTTGACCGACTGCACGAGCCTGCTCCACAATGCCCGCAGTGACGCGAGATAGCTGCCGCGTTGTTGAAAGGCATAGCCCAATAGCGCCGCCGGTATGGCAAAGACAAACGGCACCATCTCCTTGTAGGCATCGTAAATGTCTGTGCCCGGCGCTGCGAGGCGCAGCGTCGCGCCGAGGATGCCGAGCGCAGCGTAGGCGCACACCACGAGGATGACGACGATGCGGAGTTGCCTTCTGGTCATTGCGGCTGGAGTGACCAAAAGATACAACCGCGCGGCCAAAGCGCAAACGCCGTGAACTTGCGCCGCGCTATCATTCGCGCATGGCATTTGCACAACGACTTGCAGTTCTAGCCGCGGTGATGCTGCTGGCGGGATGCGCGCAACAGCCGGCCACACCCGCGCCTGCGTATACGCCGCTGCCCTACAGCGATGACTTCGGCAACCCGCAAAGCGGCTGGCAGACCTTGTCTGATCTTTCGGCCGACGTGGCCTATGACGGCGGCGCGCTGCGCATCGTGGTCAAGCAGGAGAACCTGACCCAATGGAGCCAGGCAGGCAAGCTGTTCAAGGACGGCGTGTATCAGGTGGAAGCCAAGCCAAACGACGGGCCGACGGACAACGGCTTCGGCGTAATGTTCCGCGTGCAGGATCGCAAGAACTTTTATCACTTCGAGATTTCATCCGACGGGTATTACCGCACCGGCGTCGTCCAGGACGGCGAGTGGACGACTTGGGATGATTGGCTTCAACACCCGGCCATCAGGCTCAACGGCGAGGCCAACACCTTCAAGGTGGTGATGCAGGGGCCAAAGTTCACGTTCTTCATCAACGACCAGGAGGTTGCGACCAAGGAAGATTCGCTCTTCGCCGAGGGCGACATCGGCGTGCTGGCGCTAACGCTGATTGACGCACCGGGCACGGACATTTCATTCGACAACGCCAGCGTCACTGCCGTTCAATAAAGGCGCGTCACCCCGCCGTAACAAGCGCGCGCTCCGCCAGATATGTGAGCACTTGATGCGCGCAGCCCTGCGCCGGCATGGCGGTGGTGCGCAACACGATCTCGGGTCGGAGCGGCGGCTCGTAGGGATCGTCTACGCCGGTAAAGTGCGTGAGTTCGCCGCGGCGGGCCTTGGCATACAGACCCTTCACATCGCGCTGCTCGCACACTTCAAGCGGTGTGTCTACGAACACCTCAACAAATGAGCCGGCGGCAATGCCTTCTATCCTGGCGCGCACAGCATCGCGCGTCTGGCGATACGGGCTGATGGCCGCGCAGATCACCGCGCCACCATGTCTCACGATCTCGCCCGCCACAAAGCCGATGCGCAGGATGTTGGTGTCGCGGTCTTCGCGGCTGAAGCCGAGGCCCTTGGAAAGATGCAACCGCACGGCATCGCCATCAAGCAGTGTGGTCACGCGACCTTTGGCATGCAGTTCCGCGACCAAGGCGTTGGCGATGGTGCTTTTGCCTGCGCCGCTCAGGCCGGTCAGCCAGATGCACGCGCCGCGATGTGGTGGACAGTGATCAGGCGACATCCACGACCTCGCCAGATTCCAGAGAGTCGATGCCGGCCTGAATGACCTTCTGCGCGGCCAGGCCGTCGGCGCCGCTGCCGTCAATCAGATCGGGGGGCACGCCATCCGTCACTTCCTTCAGGAAACTGTGGATGCGATCACGGAAAGTGTCGCCGAAGCCGGTGAAGCCGCCGAAGACCGGGTTCTGATACACCTGCTGCACCATGCTGTCGGCAGGATAGAGCGTCGCGCGCAGCCACATGTCTTCGATCACGAAGCGGCCGTCTACACCGGTGATTTCGCAGCGTTCGACGGCGTGGGCGCGCTTGAGGTCATAGCTGCTGGTCAGGTGGCCAACCGCGCCGTTGGCGAACTGCATGTTGAACGAGGCTGTGCTCCACATCCACCGGCCCGGCGCTTTGGTGGCGAAGCACTGCACCTTGGCCACGTCGCCGCAGAAGTGGCGCATGATGTCCACCGAATGGGGATTCAGCGCCTTCATGTGGTAGTAGGGCGAGTCGAGGTCTTCGGGCCGGCCGATCCACAACGCCATGTTGCAGAACAGCAGCGCGCCGAGCCGGCCTTCGTTCTGCCACTGCTTGGCCGTGCGCGCCGCCGGCGTAAAGCGATGGTTCAGGTCAATGGCGTAGCAGCGGTTCTTCTCTTGCGCGAAGGCTACCATCTCTTCGGCGCACCGGATGTCGTTGCTGATCGGCTTTTCGCCCAGCACGTGGCAACCAGCGTCGAGCGCCTGCATGGTCGGCTCGTAGTGATCGCTCGAATACTCAAAGCCGCCGGTGGCCACGCTGCATAGGTCAGGTTGAAGCGCTGCCAGCATCGCCTTGACATCGGTGAAGTGCGGCACGCCCAGGCGCGCGCTGGCCTTCTCGGCGCGCTCAGGGATGCGGTCGCACACGCCGACGAGCTCGGCCAATGGGTCGGCCTTGTAGATGTCGGCGTGCAAGTTGCCGATGTTGCCCAGGCCAATAACACAAACGCGTAACATATGCTTTTATCCACGAAGGACACGAAGCGTCACAAAGAAACCTTCTCCAACCTTCGTGACCTTCGTGTTCTTCGTGGTTAGATTTCTTAAGCGTATCCCTGTTCAATCATGTCCTGCCGAAACAGGTGATCGAAGCGGCTGAAATCCACATCGCTCGTGCGCCAGCGGCCCACCGTCTCTGGCCGCATGATGACCTTGCCCAACGGCATGCCGAGAAAGTCTTCCAGCCTCGCCAGCACCGCAGCTTGATCCAGCACGAAGTCCTCGAAGCGCACCTCAACGCGCCTGGCCGGCAGCGGCGTGGCGCGCACGATGTCGCGCTGATACTTCCAACTGATGGCGCGCTGCATCAGCACATCGTCCGGCTTGTCGTACGGCACGCCAAAGTCGCTCAGGTCGTCGGTCAAATGCGCGCCGAGGATGCTATCGCGTGGGTCGCGCACCCACATGATGTAGTGCGCCTCAGGGAACAGGCGCACGATCCACGGATAGATCAGCGTGGTCTCCGGCAGCTTCCAGCCGCGCGGCTCTTTGCGCCCCAGCACATCGCGCAGGTAGCGCTTCACCAGGAACTCAAAGGCCGAGTCAATCGGCATGGTCTGCAACTGCGAGAAATCCCACTGGTTGTTGCCCAGATGCACGACGTATTGGGCCATGACGCGGCAGGCGTCATACAAGTCGTCGGGCGGCAGCATGTCGCCGGATTCGTTGATGACGCTGCCCATGAACACGCCGCTGGCGGTGAGGGTGTGTGAGATGGCGCGCGTGCCGGAGTGGCCCCGGCCGATGATCGTAATCATGAATTGGGAATGCCGAATGCGGAATGCGGAATGGTGAACGGGAACAGCATGATGCATTCCCAACTCGCCATTCCCCATTCACAATTTCTTGGCGCCGCGTTGGGTTTGTAGTTCCTTCAATTTCTTCTTTGCGTCTTTGGCCTGCAACTGCTGCGCCACCCGCGGCGAACCGATATACATCGTGTCGTAGGCTTGCTGAGACGAGGCGAACGGCTCACTGCCGTGGCCGTGCCAGCCGAGGTTGGTGAACATCGGGTTGGGCCGGCCGGTCTGCTTCTCGCGCCTGGTGATGTGCGCGTTCATGCGCTCGGTCAGCATGGCGACGACGCCCGGCTCACGCTCGGCCACGTTGGCGTTTTCATCCGGGTCGGTGAGCAAGTTGTACAGCTCAACCGCCGGCTTGAAGTGAAAGTCGGGCTCGAGCGCGCGGATCAGTTTCCACTCCGGCGTGCGCCAGCCGTGCTTGCGCATCCAGGTCGCCTCGGTGATATACATCTCCGGTTCCATGATGCGCGGCTTGCCGTGAATCAGCGGGGTCAGGCTGCGGCCATCAAACTTGATGCCGCTGCGGATGCCGAGCAGTTCCATGATCGTCGGCATCACGTCTTTCATGTGACAGATGTCGCCGATGCGTTTGCCGGCCGGCACGCGGCCAGGGAAGCGAAACACCAGCGGCACGGTTAGCGTGCACTCATACAGGCCGTGATGGTCGAAGAAGCACTCGTGGTCGTAGAGCGTCTCGCCGTGGTCGGAGTCGAACACCACCAGCGTCTCCTCCTCGATGCCCAACGCGTCAATCGTGGACAGGATGTTGGTGATGGCCGCGTCCATGTAGGCAACCGCGCCGTCGTATTGAGCAATGATGTAGTCCTTGTCGGTGCAGCCGGGTGGGAACCAACTGCGCAGGTAGTCGGCAAAGGGCTTGAAGGCATACACCGGCTCCAGCGAGGTATTAGTCGGGTCAAGCTCATCCCCGCTGTAGAACATGCGCTCGAACGGGCGTGGCGGCAGATAGGGCGAGTGCGGGTCCATGTGCCGCAGAAACAGGAAGAACGGCGCATCCTCACCCGCCAACCGCTTCAACTCCGGGATGGCCACATCGTTCAAATTCTCGGCCTTGTGGCTGCGGCCCTCTTCCCACGATCCCCAACCGGAGAAGTCGAGATATTTTTGAAAGCCGCGCGAGGCCGGGTTGCCGCTGAAGCCGACGCAGGTGGTGCTGTAGCCATTCTCGCCCAGCACCTCGGCCATCGTCCGGACGTGCGTGCCCAGGCCGCCCTGGTGCCGCAGCGCGACGACATCGGTGCCAAAGCAATCCATGCCGGTGAACATGGAGCTGTAGCCGGGCGTGGTCGGGATGGACGGGCTGAACAGTCCCTCGAACACCGTGCCACCCCTGGCATATTCGTCCAGGTGCGGTGTGGTCAGGCGCGGGTAGCCATACAGGCTCATGTGGTCGCGCCGCAGGCTGTCTATGCCGAACAAAATCAGGTTGGGTTTCTTCTTTGCCATGTCTTTTGCTCCCTCTCCCAAAGGGAGAGGGTTGGGGTGAGGGGTGAGGGTCTATCGTGCTCCAAGTTGCTTCAGAATCGCGTTGAGGTAGCCGTAGCTCTCGGCGGCGATGATCGAGACCTGGGGCAGGTCGAGCTGGTTCGCGCCGATCACCTCGAGTACAACCGGCCCATCGTAGCGCCCGTCTACCATCGTCTTGCAATAGCCGAACAGGTCAATGTCGCCGCGGCCGCAGGCCTGCGTGGGCGGCGCGCCCGGCGCCGGGCCGCGCCCCTTGCAATCCCGGATGTGGATGTGCTTGACGCGCGGCAGCACGGCCTTAAGCGCGGTGGCTGGATCTTCGTTGGCGCGGTAGATGTGGCTGGGGTCCATGTCCACGCCGAAGCCGGATGACGTAATCTTCTGCATGGCCCGCAATGTCGTCGGCGTGTTGTAGATCGCGCCGCCGACGTGGGCTTTGCAGCACAGCGTCACGCCATACTTCTCGGCCAGCTCGGCCATTGCCGCGATGCGGTCGGTCTGGCGGACGAAATCTTCCTCGACATCGCTTTTGCCGCCCGGGCCGATGTTGATGATGGGGATGCCGATTTCAGCTGCTGCCTCGAACGCCTTTTCCAGCCGTTCCTCGTCCAAGGCCGTCTCCTCCATCGAGAGCCACTCCAAGCCGTTGTCGGCCACAATTGCCTTGAGGTCGTCGGCCTGTTGACCCCAGCGATCCAGGTCGAGGTGCTCACACATGCCCTTGATCGCTGAAATTTCGATGCCGTCGTAGCCGGCCAGCTTGATGTGCTTGACGGCTGTTTCAAAGTCATAGCCGCCGAACAGCACGGAATTCACACCTAATTTGATCATTTGCCATCTTTCATCTTTCATCTTTCATTGAACTTGCTTTGCGTGAGCTGCGCCAAATGAAAGATGAAAGATGTGAAATGAAAGATTAAAGATCAACGACGGTCTTCGTCTCGAATGACTTGATGGCGGCTTCGATGATGCGCTGCGCCTTCAGGCCCTCTTCACCGCTGCCGTCAATCTCGTCGGCCTGTGCGCCAACGTCGAGTTGATCCACCCACGCGCCGATGCGGCTCTTGAACGTCTCGCCGAACGAGCGCATGCCGCCGAGGTAACTATAGGTTTCGGTCTCGATGCTAAAGCGCGGCTTGAAGTGCAGGTGTTCACACGCGTCCACCAGCTCGAACATGGCCTGTGACCCGGCGACTTCACACCGCTCCAGGCCGAAGCTACCGCCGCCAAACGAGCCGTCGTATGAGCCGATCAGGTTGCCCACCACGCCGTTCTCGAAGTGGAGAATGATTTGCGCGTTGCTATAGGTGAGGCGCGTCTTGCCATCCTTGGTCTGGCCGTGGTTCATGAAGGCCGCTACGCTTTTCACATCGCCGCAGAAGTAGCGCATGACATCGAATGAGTGCGGGTGCAGGGCACGCATGTGGAACCACGGCGAAGTCTCGACCGGGTTGTTGATCCACATGCGCATATTGATCGTGTGCAGGTGGCCCAGCCGGCCACTCTCGATCCACTCTTTGGCCCGTTTGGCTGCCGGGGTGAAGCGGTGATTGAGGTTGATGGCATACGGCACGCCCTTGCTCTTGGCCAGGGCCACCATTTCCTCGGCTTCTTCCACCACATTGGAAATCGGTTTTTCGCCCAGCACGGGGATGCCGGCGCTCAAGAGCTCGATTGTCGGCTGATAGTGATCGCTGCCGTTCTCCTCGCCGCGCGTAGCCACGCTGCACCCATCGAGTTTGATGCCGCTGGCGAGCATATCCTGCACGCTGTAGAAGGCCTTGCCGCCAAACTTCTGCGCCGCCGCATCGGCCTTCTCTTTGACGATGTCGCACACGGCGACGAGTTCGACCTTCGGATTATTCTTGTACACCTCGGCGTGAATGCTGCCGATATTGCCCACGCCCACGACGCCCACTTTTAGGGTCATTGTTGTTTATCCTTTGTTGGTGTGAATGGCCGCCAGCAATTTACCGGCGGATTGGGCCTTGATTGAAGTCGCGCTGCGATGGGGTAGCCCATTGTTCCCCGCTGCCTCTTGCTCCCTCTCCTCTGGGTAAATGTGATCCACATTGTGCGCGTCAATCAGCAGATGCTCGGTGTAGGCAGCCGGCGGCACACTGTGCCCAGCCAGCGTTTCCAACGACATTTGCAACACGCGCTCGCCGTAGATGTGAGGGAAGTAATCTACGCCACCGATGAGCATGGGGTTGCCTCGCCGCAGTTCGCGCCGGATGCGTTTGCTCACGTTCTGGCTGACGATGGCGGTGCTGCCTTGGCGCCCCAACACCTCCGCCGCCTCCAACGCACCCAAGGTCGAGTTCGCATTGATGCCGATAAACAGCACCTTGCGCCCCCATGGGATGTTTCTGAGCGCCTGCGTCGCGGCGGTGCGCGATTCGTCCAAGCCGCCGCGCGTGTCGTAGTGCAGGATGTCGCTCTCTTGCAGTTGAAACACGGCGCGCAGCGTGACTAACGCGCCGTGGATGCGCGCAGCCGGAATCGAGCCCGACTCCGACTGTTCCAGACACACTACTTTGTCCAGTTTGCCATTCCACTTCTTTTGAATCCATTGCACGGCTGCCTCACCGGCCAGCCGTCCCGCCCGATAGTTATCGGCCCCGAAGTAAGCTGCGCCGGGCATGGGGATGTCTATAGCCACCACGCGCACGCCCGCTGTGCGGAACATATCCATGAGCACGTAGTTGGTGCGCTCGTCCTGCTGATACTCGATCACCAGGTCCACCTTGGCATCCAGCATGCGCCGCGCGTTTTCCAGTGCAATCGCCGGGTCGCTTTCGTTGTCGGCCAGGATCAACTCGACTGTGCCAATCTCGGCGGCCGCGCGTTCGATGCTTTGGCGCACGGCTACGGAAAAGTCCTGTTGCTCGGTGAGGTTGGCGAACCCGATGCGCCACTTGCGGTCGGGCGGGCAATCCGCGCACACCTCGGTGATGCGCTCGCCGCACATGGACACGCGCACCCCGGCCGACATCAGCGCGTTGATCGCGTCGGCGGGGCTGTCGTTGGTGGTGATGAGTTGATGGGCCTGGCTCAGCCCGGCAAAGCTCATCAGCGCCAGCCGGCCGATGGCGTCGCCGGGGGCCATCATGACCACGGTGTCGGCGCAAGCGACCATGCTGGCCTTCACCTGCGCGTCGGTGATGTCGTTGCTGGCAAATCCCTGCGCTGTGCTCACGCCATCACAGGTGATAAAGGCTTTGCTCACGCGCATGCGCTCCAGCGTCGTAGAGATCAGCGGGCCATCCAAGGTGTCGTGCCCGGCGCGCATCTGCCCACCGATCAAGATGACGGTGTGAGCGGGATTGTGCGAAAGTTGCTGCGCGATATCCAGGCTGTTGGTCAGCACCACCAGAGAGCGCATGGCTTGCAACTCACCGGCCAGCGCGTGCGTCAGCGAGCCGCCGCTGAGCATGATCACGTCGCCTTCGCTGATCAACTCGGCCGCGCGCCGGGCCACGCTGCGCCGCTGCGCTTGCGCCGATACCGCTGTGGCGTCCGGGCTTTCTGGGAATTTGTGGCCGTTGCGCTTGGCCACGCCAAAGGTGAGTTGCGCCGATGCGACGGAGACTGCGCCGCCATGTGTGCGAATGAGCTTGCCCTGACCTTCGAGCGCGCGCAGATCGTTGCGCACGGTTCCTTCGGACACTTGAAACCGCTCGCGCAGCTCAAGGATATCCAGCGATCCTTGCCGGATGAGGTGCGTGAGTATTTCCTCCTGTCGCTCTTTGGGCTTCATGGCGTGCGCTGGGATTGTAGAAACCTCAATCGCTTTGTCAATTGCGCAGCACAAATACGCCAATTTGTGTCATATACACAACCTTGGATGAAAAACTTGACGAAACGACAAATTTACTTCGCCAATTGACAAGGGTTGGCCCCCCCCTATGATGACTAGCACTTGCGGTAATCCAAATCCAAACGAGGCGCCCGTTCTTGACCCAGTTGCGCGCAAATTTGACAGATGAGAACTGCGTGCCTATAACCTGACAGTGAGCGTCACCGTGCAACGTCCGCACGATCTAGCGTTGAACTTCATCCGTCACCCGCACTGCTGACGAGGCTTGGAATAGTCCAGGTCTGAGAGATTGCCGCGAAGTACATCTCATCTTTTTGAAGCGGAGGCTAGGAATGCTAAGTGAAGCGCAAGTCAAGCAGTTTGAGCGCGACGGCTATTTGCATGGCGGTCAGGTGCTCACGGATGCGCAGGTGGACACGCTGCGCGACGAGATCCAACGCGTGATTGATGATGACGGCAAGGCGGGTATGCCTCAACCCGTGTTGTTGCGCAACCTCAACGCCAACAACCCCAATGCGCCAGTCTGGCAGATTGTCAATATCTGGGAGGCCAGCCCCTCGTTCCGAGACCTGTTGATCTTCAATCCACACATCTCGGAGGAAATGTCCCAACTCACCGGCGCATCGCAATTGCGCATCTGGCACGATCAGGTGCAATACAAACCGCCGATGTATGGCGGCACCACCATGTGGCATCAGGACGCACCGCTGTGGCCGATCATCGCGCCCATGACCGAGGTGTCGGCGTGGGTGGCGCTGGACGATGTGGATGTGGACAACGGCTGCATGTGGATGGTGCCCGGGTCGCATCGGTGGGGCAACCACATGAGCTTCATCCGCGAACACGTGCCCACGTTCGACGCCATGCCGGCCGAATTTGAGGGCCGAAGCATTGAGAAGCGGCCCTGCCCCGTGCGCAAGGGCGAAGTGCATTACCACCATGCGCTCACCTGGCATGGTTCGCCCGATAACACCAGCGCCCGCCCACGCCGCGCCATCGCCATTCACTACATGACCGACGAGACCCGCTACGTCGCTTCCGGCAACCATCCCATGAAACCTTTCGTCGAAGTGCAGGATGGCGACGTCATGCGCGGCGATCACTTCCCGCTTGTGTGGGAGAGAGGACTAGCGCCTGCATAGGCCGAACACGGAACACGGAGGTGAAACCCAGCACAAGTTGCCACAGATGAACCCATTCCACGATTCCACGAAGAATTGAATCAGATGAACGTCTGGCGGCGCGTCCGCCTTGAATTCGTCTTTTGTCCATTCGCCAATTGGAGGGTTAGAAATGCACACACCAAGTCGTTTGTTCAAACCATTCGCGCTGATGGCAGCCGTTGCTATCCTCATAAGCGCATGTTCCACGGCACCTGCCGCACCTGCCGCACCCGCAGCGCCCGCAGCGGAACAACCAGCGGCCCCGGCGGCAGAAGCGCCTGCCGCTACCGAGGCCCCAGCCGCAGAGGCGCCTGCCGCAGAAGCGCCAGCAGCGCCAACCAGTTTCTCCGAGGCACCCATGCTGGCCGATTTGGCCAAAGCCGGCACGGTTCCGGCGCTCGCAGACCGCCTGCCCAAGGTACCGTTCGTCGTCGGCCCAGGCGTGCTCGTGGCCGAGAAGGACCTGCCGGATTGGCAGCCCGGCAAATACGGCGGCACGTTGCGCACGGCGCACAGCGTCGCCAATTGGGCACCCGATGTGTTCGTGATGGTCAACGAGCCATTGTTGATCTCGGCTGGCATCGGCACCGACAGCATTCAGGGCAACGTGTTGGAGAGCTACACAGTCAGCGACGACGGCACGACCATCACCTTTAAGATGCGCGAAGGTCTGAAGTGGTCGGATGGTCAGCCCGTAACCAGCGAGGACATCCGCTTTACCTATGAGGACATCCTAAAGAATGCGACGCTGACGCAAAACTTCCCGGCGCGCTGGAAGGTGGGTGCCAGCCCGGATGGCGCAGAGCCAGCGGTAAAGATCGTTGATGACTTCACCTTCGAGGTCTCCTATCCGGAACCCTACGGTGGCCTGTTGCGCCAGTTCACGATCGAAAGTTGGGTCGGCTACACCGAGTGGCTTAACCCTGCGCATTACCTGAAGCCATTCCACGAGAAGTATGCCGATAAGGACGCGTTGGCCAAGGCGCTGGAAGAGGCCAAGCTTGGCGCAGATGAATGGAACGCGCTTTTCAGCCAGAAGCGCTGCCTGAATTGGGATGTCACCAACCCACGCTGCATTGATTACCCAACCTTGAATCCGTGGACCTTGAAGAGCGGGGACAACAGCCAGTTGGTGTTCGAGCGCAACCCGTATTACTTCAAGGTGGACACGCAGGGCCAGCAATTGCCTTACATTGACAAGATCGTCTCGACTCAGGTCGAGGACGTCGAAGCAGTCAACCTGAAGGTGCTGGCGGGGGAGATTGACTTCCTTCGCGAGAGCACGGCGCTGATCAAGGTGCCGCTGTATAAGGAGAATGAGGAGAAGGCCGGGTTCAATACAGTTCTGCTTGACATGCACGTGGATTCAAGCGCACTCCACCTCAACCAAACCTTCACCAATACTGCGCAGTCTGCCGACTGGGCCAAATTTGCCCAGGATGTCAAATTCCGCAAGGCCTTAAGCATGGCCATCAACCGGCCGGAGATCATCGAGACGATCTACTATGGCTACGCCGCGTTGCCAGTGCGCGATGTGGGTGAAGAGGCCAGCCAATACGACCCCGACACAGCCAACGCGCTGCTGGATGAGATTGGCCTGACCAACAAGAACGCTGATGGTATGCGCCTCGGTTCCGACGGCCAGCCAATGACGTTGCTACTCGAACACGGCGCGCATGCGCCCGATCTATCTCCCATCGCCGAGGTTGTGGCTGAGGACCTCAAGAAGGTTGGCATCAACGTGCTGGTCAAGAAGATTGACTCGCAATTGTGGGGCACACGCATGGGCAACAACGACATCATGACCACCATGTTCTGGACGCATGACGTGGGTTGGGGTGGCGGCGTTGGTCTAAATGAGACCCTCGAACGCGCAGGTCGCTCGTGGTTTGACTACAACAACTCCCAGGGCAAACTCGGTGTTGAGCCCCCAGCCTGGATGCAGCAAGGCTTTGACCTGAAGAAGGCCTGGTGGTCGGCCGTGCCAGGCTCGGATGAGTGGAAGAAGATCACCGACGATGCGGCTGCCTGGCAACGCGACAACCTGCCGATCATCAAGATCGTGGAAGGTGTGAAGTACCCGATGATCGCGAGCAAGAAGTTGGGCAACGTGGCCCAGGGCGGTTACGCCATCGCGTCGAACTTCTCCGGCGAGCAGTTGTTCTTCAACGAATAACGCTCAAGCGTAAGCCTAATCTTTGGAAGGGCGAGTCGCCTGCTTTGGCATCACAGGCGACTTGCCCCATTCGTCATCAATAGTACATACTTCAATTCCGAAGGAGTATATTGAAGTGATCTCGTTTATTGTTCGGCGCATTCTCACGCTGATCCCCATCCTGGTGCTGATCTCGTTCGTCTCCTTTGTTGTCATCGAGCTGCCACCAGGCGACTGGGTCAGCTTCCGGATCGAGAGCCTGCGCATGTCCGGGATTGAAGTGGATGAAGGCGAGGTGGCGCGACTCACCGCCCAATACGGCCTGGACAAGCCTTTCCTCACCCGTTATTTCCGCTGGATGGAGGGCATCCTGTTGCATGGCGACTTCGGGTATTCATTTCAGTGGAATCAGCCGGTGAGTGAAATTCTGGCCGAACGCGTGCCGGCCACAATGATGATTGCAGTGCTGTCGTTGCTGGTGTCGTGGGCCATCTCAATTCCCATCGGCATCATTTCCGCTGTCAAACAGTATTCGCCCGTGGATTACATTGCGACATTCATCAGCTTCATCGGTTTGGCGGTTCCAGGATTCCTTATCGCGCTCGTCGGTGCCTACTTTATTCTCAACAACTTCGACTTTTCGCCGCTCGGCCTTTTCTCGCAAGAATTCGTTGACGCGCCATGGAGCCTGGCGAAGGTATTGGATTTGCTCAAGCATTTGATTCTGCCGTTGTTCGTCGTCGGCCTCACCAGCACCGGCGTCACCATTCGCGTCATCCGCGCCAACCTGCTGGACGAGTTGAAGAAGCAATACGTCATCACCGCCCGCGCCAAGGGCCTCAATCAGCGCCAACTGCTGATGAAGTATCCGGTTCGCATGGCCATCAACCCGCTCATGAGCACAGTCGGCTTCGTGCTGCCGGCTTTGGTGGGTGGCGAGGTGCTTGTGTCCATCGTCCTCAGCTTGCAGACGACTGGCCCGGTGTTGCTGCGCGCCGTGCAAGCGCAAGACATGTATCTTGCTGGCGGCATCATCCTTATCCTCAGCGTCCTCACCGTCATCGGCACCTTGCTTTCAGACATCGCTCTGGCCGCCCTGGATCCACGCATTCGATTTGGAGGCTTGAAGAAGTGAGCGCCCAAGACCCATCTGTCGAAACGTCCCCTGCTCTGGGCGCCATCAGCATGGCGTCGCCCGGTCAGGCTGGTGCGTTGCCCGAGCCCGTGGCGGTTGATCACGCCCACGCCCAAGAGCGGGAAGACCGCTTTTATTACGCCACTCAGTGGAGCTTGATCTGGTGGCGCTTCAAGAAGCACAAGGTCGCGTTGGTCTCCACCTTCTTGCTCGCATTGCTCTACCTGACCGCCCTGTTCGCCGATTTTGTCGCACCCTACCTCGCCGCCACTCGCTTCAGCGGGCAACAGCAACAACCACCCACGCAAGTGCGCTTCTGGCGCGAAGGCGAAGGCTTTCGTGGCCCATTCATCTACGCCACCAAACGCAAGGCCGACCCAGAGACGTTCAAGTTCATCTTTGTGCCCGACGAGACCAACCCCATCCCGATCAAGTTCTTTGTGCAAGGCGAGCCTTACAAACTGTGGGGCTTGTTTCCCAGCACCTTGCGTTTGTTTGGCACGGGTGAAGGCAATCCGCCTGTCTTTCTGTTCGGCACGGATCGTTTAGGCCGCGACCTGTTCTCGCGCACGATCTACGGCGCGCGCATCTCTCTGTCCATTGGCCTGTTCGGCGTGCTGCTGAGCTTCTTCATTGGCGTGACGTTGGGCGGCATTTCCGGCTACTTCGGCGGCATCATTGACGAGATCATCCAACGCATCATTGACTTCCTGCAATCCATCCCCACCCTGCCGTTGTGGATCGCGTTGGCGGCAAC
>Ga0224722_1000132_pt1 | contig 41977 bp, 35 predicted proteins | sample Balambano_FR1_Me_FD_161646 | JGI IMG/M metagenome (GOLD analysis project Ga0224722, IMG submission 161646) | Freshwater sediment microbial communities from Lake Towuti, South Sulawesi, Indonesia - Balambano_FR1_MetaG | ecosystem: Environmental > Aquatic > Freshwater > Lake > Sediment | place...
GTATTGCCCGTTTGAGCGACTCAAAGAGCTGACCCAGCAGCATGCAGCCTATGCCAGGAGCTTGGGCATTCCGTTCGTGGCTTCCCTAGCTGATTTGCAACCCTGGGATGTTTTGGTGGATGGTTTGTTTGGGTTTGGCCTGGAACGGGCAATTACCGGAGAAGTGGCCGCGGCGATCGATGAGGTGAACCAATGTCGTTGCCAAATCGTTAGCCTGGATTTGCCTTCTGGCCTGCACACCGATACCGGCCAAGTGATGGGGACAGCCGTGCGGGCAAACCACACCCTGTGTCTGGGGCTGTGGAAGCGTGGGCTATTGCAAGATCATGCATTGGAATATGTGGGCAATGCTGAATTGGTAGACTTTGGGCTGCCTTTGGCAGATATTCAGGCAGTGTTGGGAAAGGAACCTGCCCTACGTCGGATTACCTCCCACACGGCTCTGAGCGCCTTGCCTCTACCGCGATCGCCCGTTGCCCACAAGTACACAGCAGGACATCTGTTGCTGGTAGTTGGCTCCCAGTGCTACGCCGGAGCAGCAGTTTTGGCAGGTTTGGCCGCCAGAGCCAGCGGTGTGGGAATGCTGTCGATCGCGGTGCCTACCTCGCTCAAGCCGCTATTGCTGACTCAGCTCCCCGAAGCAGTAATTCTAGCGTGTCCTGAAACAGACACTGGGGCGATCGCCCACTTACCCGACACCTGTGACCTGAAGAAGTACACTGCAATTGCCGCGGGCTGTGGTCTGACCTTGGATGCCGCTAATGCCATACGTCAACTTCTCACCATCGATAAACCACTGCTGCTAGATGCCGATGGGTTGAACCTGCTAGCTGAGTGTGGCATTGTCCAGACGTTGCAGGAGCGATCGGCTCCCACAGTACTAACACCCCACCTGGGAGAATTTCGCCGCCTGTTCCCTGACCTAGCTCAATCCCTCAGTTGCCGCCTCACAGTTACCCGCAATGCTGCCAGCAGTTGTGGTGCGATCGTGCTGCTAAAAGGGGCACGGGTAGTCATTTCTGATGGCATGACCACCTGGGTTAATCCCAACAGTACCCCAGCCCTAGCTCGCGGCGGTAGCGGGGATGTTCTCACTGGTCTTTTAGGAGGATTGCTGGCTCAGCCCCATACCGAGGCGATCGCCACGGTGCAAGCAGGTACTTGGTGGCATGCCCAAGCCGGTCAGTTGGCAGCACAGGAACGTACAGAGCTAGGTGTAGATGCACACACACTGGCGCGCTTCTTAATACCTGCACTACAAAAGACGTTGGGCTAAAAGAGTCGGGCAAAGCCAGCTATTTTGAATTCCTTTTGGTAATTTCTCTGGGCAACCAATGTGTCCTCAGCTCATTGCACACAGAAAAAGGCCAGAAGCAGAGCATCTTGCTAGCAACTTCTGACCTTTGCTTGTGCGATTGAATCATCGTTTGAGGATGAACTACTTTGCGGACTTCTTAGACTGACGCTTTAACAAAGCACCTAGACCAAAAACACCTAGACCAGCCATCGTAGTCGGTTCTGGTATAGCCGCTGGATCAACGACCTCGGCATCGGTAACTGCCAGCTTTGCAGCACCAGCATTAGGAGACTGGAACAGCTTTAAGAAGGATTTCGTTGGATCAGCTACAAAGCTGTCACCCGAAGGAGTTTGAGTAGGTGGCTTGTTAGGATTGCCAACGGTGTCGGTGAAGAAGAGCGAAATATCCGACAACGTAGGGTTGTTTAACGAGGTATTGCGAGTTCTAGCATTAGTAATAATGATGGCGTAGCTGCTCAATTCAATGAATGCCTTTGTCTCATGGCCACGATCGATCTCGGCTAGAAAGGAGGGATAGTTAGGATTTGTAATAGTGAACGAGAAATCCTTAATTTTGAATCGGCCTTGATAGGGGTCAGGATTGAGATCCTTAGCGTCCAGAGAATAGGTGACTGTACCTTGCAAGTTGGCAAACTGGTACTCTAGATAGTCCGCAGGGTTCCCATCAACCACACCACCCGTAACACCAGAAACTGAGAGAATTTTGAAATCGGCGGCATTGCTTGGGAGTGCTGCACTGAGGGCTAAAACAGATGCCCCGATCGCGGCTAGTGGCAACTTTTGTACAACGGTATTCATGAGAATAGATTCCTTAGGGATGTAGTTGACAAATAAACGTGCAGCAGAATGGACATACAAACAGTGCAACCGTGCGATCGCCTACAAGAGTCAGTGGAAACCTCATAGCTTGGTATCCATTAAGTTCAGCCTTTCAGTAACATTCCGTAGGTCGATCGCAATTCACAAACTCAAGGGAGCAGTGGCCATACTCAATGAAACGCTTCTGAGGGTAACCTCCTACTCGTTAAACTAATGGGTACAGCCTCTCCTGATGAAAAAATAATTACATTTGTCGTTGATAGCCGTCCAGTATTTACACGGAGTCTTTAAATAGGGAAATCCTCAATAGCTTCCCGTGAGATAACTGAAGTCCTTTAATATCTTGGTTTCAGAGAATTATCGCTACTGAGAAACCCGAAGACAGCTCATAAATTTTTAATAAAGTGCTTGCCTCAATTGAGGTTTTCCCGACTGAAATCCACCGTTGGGTATAGTCGCCCACTATGCCCAACGGTAGATTATCTAACATCTCCAAGACAGTTCAAGGGCTCTTGGCATTGGTACATTGGACGCTAGGCCAAGCAAGGGACTCGTTGCCGGATATATTGGGAGCTACCAGCGCAACTTGGCCATTGCGATCGCGAATCCACTGCTGAGCTTCCACAATCGGGGTACTGTCTGAAAGACGCTTCCCACCCTGCTGAGTACTTCTCCTTGTGCTGCTAGCAGGAGGAGTAGTTGGTCGCAGGTCTTGCCAAACCGATTGGCTCGTCAAGCCATCTCCGGGAGCAGCGGGCAAACCACCCCGCCCCGTTTGGATAAATTCTCCTTGTTTGGATGTCGCGCCCGATCGCGGAGAACAGTTTTGGGCAATGAGCTGGGAGGCATCCACAGGCCCTTCTGGCAGCTCTGTCAGCCCTCTACTGGGATCTAGATTAGGAGTATTGATAGTCACCACACCAGCAACGCCAAATTGGGAGCTAGCGATGATATCGCTTTCCGGCGTTTGTTGTAGTCGAGCTTGAATGCCAACAATGCCTTGAGCCGTGAGGTCAACTCGTCCCCCATTCCCTGTAAAGGCGTTTGCCGCGATGTCGCTGTTCTCCGAGAGCACTGCCAGCAGAAAGTTAGTTCTAATATCAATATTGCCGCCATTGCCACCGGCTTGAGCCGTACCTGCCGTCGTGGAAATGAGGCTATTGCGCCGCAGCAGAACAAAATCCCTAGCTTGAATACTGATGTTGCCACCATCCGCGCTGGCCGTTTCTGCAGTGAGGGTAGCCAGCGTATCTAGAGTTAAGGCATTGGTCTGGATTTGGATATTGCCCCCTGTGCCGGTACCGCGGCTGCTAACGGATACTGCGGCGTTGTTGAGAATGGAGATATTTGCTGTAGTCAGTTCAACCGTGCCACCGTTTCCGCTAGAGGTTGGGCTGGTACTAGCTATTAACTGAGCATTGTTTGACACGGTTAAATTACTTGTGGCGATCGTCAGTTGTCCGGCATTACCCACACCAAAAGTCTCGGCTCGAATTTCTGAGGCGAACATTTCCCCACTACTTAACTGACTGGAGCCGTCTAACAATACCCAGTCTGTTGCATCAATATCGATATTGCCAGCGTTTCCCTGGGTAGGAGTGCTGATAGGGCTAGTTGTATTGGCGCTGATGCTGGCTCCATTAGTGACCTGGAGAGAACGGGCTGCGATGGTAATATCTCCCCCATTACCAGTAGCACCATCCAACACAGTACTGGAAATGGCGGTGGGAAAGCCATTGCTGCCAATTCCATCGAGGGTAATGGTATTGGCTTTGATTTGGATGTCTCCAGCATCCCCTGGCCCTACAGAAACTGCTCGCAGTTGAGCCCCATTGCTAAGGGAAAGCGTGTTGGTAGTCACTGTCGTAGTGCCGCCCTTGCCCGTAGCAGGGTTGCCAGTCAGGGGATCGAATTCTGCTGCGCTGATGGCACTGCTAAAACCACCACCACTGCTCACACCATCAAACAGAATGGACTCTGTAGCAGTGAGGGAGATATTACCAGCATTGCCTGCGCCGAAGGTGGTACTCACAATCTGGGAGCCCTGAGTAACAGAGAGCGATCGCCCCTCAAAGGTGACATTGCCTGCATCACCCGTTGCCCCAGGCAGTACAAGGCTGCCAGTTTGGCTTTCGTTGTCAAGGGAAATAGTGTTGGCGGTAACCAGCACATTGCCCGATCGCCCATCAAACCCGGTAACTGCTAGTAAATTACCCCGATTGCGCTGGATCACTTGATTAGCCACGACAGTGACATCCCCGCCATTGCCCAAACCCAGGGTAACGGCATCGGCTTCGCTTCCGTCAATGATCAGCGTGTTAGCTCGTAAGGTGACATTGCCAGAATCGGCATCAAAGGTTCGAGAAACAACGCTTCCAGCATTGGTTAGAGCCAGAGTTTGCGCCGCCTCAAGGTTAATGTCGCCACCTTTGACATTTGTGGAAAAGGTAAGGCTATAGCTGTCGATCGGGAAAAAGGAGGTATTCCCCGTGCCAGTTACTGAGAGGTTAGCTTGGCTTTTGAGGGTAATGCTGCCACCTAGTTCACCGTAGGAAAGAAGTGCTCCTGTTCCTGAAACAGTTAAATTACCGACTGACAACAAGGTGATGTCGCCCCCGTTGCCCACGCCAAGGAAATTAACGAAATCAGCACTAGAGGTGTCAATCAAGCCATTTACGGTAAGCGCACCCCGGCTATCCACCACCACACGACTGCCATTACCTGACAGGGTTGGATCGTTAGCAAAAATGTTGCCTACTGTAATGCTGCCGGGATCCGTCGTTGGTTGGTATTGGTTGCTGAGGTAGACTAGGCCGTTGGGTTGATTTAAGGTGATGCTGCCGATCGCAATGTTGGCTGACCCTGGCACTGTGCCTAAGACCAAACCCGTTGGGGTGTCTACACCCGTTTGCCCAAGCGGTGTTCCAACTGCTCCTGTGCCAGCACGAATATCTAGCGTCGGTTGCGCTTGCCCGTTGATGGCAAGCGACGTGGTGCCATCGGAGAGCGTGATGGTTTCTACCAAGCCTGTGGTCGTATCGGCTCCAGTAATCGTGATGCTATCTGCCGTGACGGAACCGCCTGCCAGAATGTGGAGCGATGCACCTGTGTAGCTAGTGAAGCTGACATCACCACTGGCTCGAATCACCGGATCATTGGGGCTAGCCCAGGATCCCAGCGCCCCAGTCAACTGCTCAATCCGAAAGTTACCACCGGTTGTGAAATGGGCATCACCCGCGATCGCCCCTGCCGATCGCACCACCAGATCGCCCCCTGCAAAAAAGCCGCTGGCCGGATGATTCAGCGCAAAAATATCGACAGCTTGGTTACCTTGTACCAGTAGCGCTGCCCCTGCCTCAGCCCTGAAAGCACGGAGAGTGCTATCCCGAATCGTGACAGATTCCTGGGCGTACAGGGTCAGGTTTCTGCCTGCGCTCATTTGTCCTCGCACATCCAAATAACCCGCTGCTAGGGTCAGGTCTTGGCCTGCTGCCAGGGTGCCCCGCTGGGTAAGGGTAGCAGGCGCACCGTACTGCAATCCCGGTGTGATGGAAACCGTCAGCAATGGAGACGGTTGTGGATTGGTAGCACTAAACTCGCTACCATCTGGGAACTGAAAGCTGGTGGCCGTAGTGGCTAAAAACGCGCCCCGCACGTCAAGGCGGGCATTAGACCCAAACAAAATCCCGTTGGGATTAAGGAAAAATAAGCTGGCGGTGCCATTGGTTTTGAGCAGTCCGTCAATGGTCGATCGCTGGCTTCCCGTAACCCGGGTGAAAATGGTCTGAATTGTAGCGGGGTTATTAAACCAGGCACTGCCACCTGTGGGAACCGAAAACTCTTGAAAACTGTGGAATAGGTTATTGCCGCTGACAGTACCGCCGGTAATAGTGCACTGGATGCAGGCTGGAGCATTAACCACAGAAGGCGTGGAAAGCGTGCGATCGGGAATGATTTGGGCGATCGCAGGTTCACCTACCATCAAGCCACCAACCACAGCCAAAACCCCTACCTGAAACCTTTTCAGGCTACAGGGTTTATCAGTACCTTGCATTATCTTCATTGTTCTGTAACGTTTGCTCCAGGAAACCCCTTAACCTTTCCGAGGGACAGGATAAGACTCTAAGTACGGATACACTTAAGCCATATAGCTATCCTCACCAGAAACGCATTGACCGTATAAACACGGTGCTGCTGCAAAACCCAACAATAACAGAAGGTTCACTAAGTCGGTGAACCCTCCCGCCTCTGACAGATACTTTTTATATCTTCTTCAAGAAAATTTGCAAGTTACCAGTCAGAATCGTAGTGCTACTGAGATAATTGCTCCCTAAGCCACAGCACTAGGCGATCGCATAGGCGCGCTTGAGGCAGGTCAAACACGGCAATCCGGTACTGATTGCCTAGCGCATAGAACGGGGGACACTGCTCAAAATCGTAGGCTACCTGAGTTTTAACACCATCTAAGAATTAATCAATGCTCGCAGTACATCTGCCCCAGCCTTAGCCAGCCACTTCAGCCAAAATTGCCCCCACATGCTGAGCCCAACTATCCCAATTAAGGCGAGAGTCATACTCCTCGCGAGAGCAGAGCAATAGCTGGCGGTATAAGGTGCGATCGCTAAAGCAACCTTGAATCAATTTGGCGTAGGCATCAGCCGTAGCAGTTTCGGGGAGGGCGTACCCGTTTCTTCCGTTACGTACAAGCGATGTGATGCCACCAATATCGGTAGTCAGCACAAACATCCCATAGGCATTGGCCTCAGCAATTACCATCGGAGTGCAATCCGCTCGTGTGGGCAGCAGCAGGAAATGTGATCTGAGGAAAACCTGGTCAAAGGTAGTACGATGACGGGGGTTATTCTTATCCAGGTAAGGAATGAACTGTACCCGATCGTGGTTGGCAACAGCGTCGGGTGGCTTGCATCCCACAATCAACAGCTCCACATCCATGCCCTGCTCCAGCAGCATCACCAGCGTTGCAAAGGCCGCATCACCCCCTTTACGTTCCCATTCCTTACCTACGAACAGCAAGCGGCACCGGTCCGTGGTACATCGCTCAAGAATTTCAGCAACAGAAGGCACTCGCTCTAGGTTAGCTCCAAAGGAAACTACCTCAAGCTTGGATGCAGGCACACCATAATCCTTCAAAGCAGATTCTGCCGCCCACTGCGAAGAATATACAGCCTTAGTTGCCCGATCCAGTGCAATCTGCTCTATCTGCTCAAGTTGAGCAACTACATTGGGCTCAAACACCATCTTGTAGAAGCGTCGATAAAGCCCAAACGTCGTATCCGAGAGATACACGATCGGCGTCATCGTTGTAAGAAAGCTAATTTCCGCTGAGGCAACTGGCGCAAAGATTACATCGCAGGGTGTGTCCTGAATCGCTCGGTTGACCTTGGTCACATATCGCTGCACTCGCTCGACGTAATCAGGTGCTCGACTATCGATCGGCGGCGTCGGAAATAGCTTGTTTTTAACTGCCCATCCCAACGGTCTCGGCTTCATGCCCAAGTTAATCACCTGCACGCCCAACTGAGTCAACGCACGATGCATCGAATAAAGCGTGCCAGAAAACGCGTTGCGATCTAGATAGTCATGAGAAGACAAAAAACCTACCCGCAGGTGACGCAATGCTTCAATCACGTCACTAGGGGCTGTAGAAACTTCACCTGCCAGAGGTAACTGGAATGAAACGCCCTTCTCAAACAGAGGTGACATAGGAACTGCTGACACAGCCATACCTTGTAGAGAGGCTAATCTATCCAACACAGAAACCTCAAGCATTGTATGCATGCCTGATGAAGCCAACATCTTATCGGATAAGGATCTCAACCCCGCATGCACAGTACACCTCGGGAAAGGATTAAGGAGCTAAGATTATATAAGTAAACTTGCGCAAAGTATACAGGTTATTTATTAAAAATCCAAACAACATCTCCGTATTATTGCCAGTATACAGTGTATATTTTTCACCGTATCGACAGAAAATAATCTACGATACGTTTTCCTAATTTTTGCTAAAACTTAGTCGCATCAGTAGGGGTATGGCTGCCACCTAGAGCAAATCCAGATCCGAACTCGATGTCCATTGCAGAAACATAGAGTAAATTTTAAGAATCCTATTATGTTTGTAAGGGGCTAAGCCCCCTTGACTTGAAATAGTCATGCTTGTGAGCCTACCCCTGGTCTTGAAATGCAAACTATTATGTAGCTGAGATTTATTTGCGTGAGACTACAGAGCAGCACTCAAAGAATTTCATAGTCTCAGTTTAGAGCTGTTCAGCAGGGGAATAGTGTGATTAAACTTTATAAATTTCTGTATTTGTTCCCTTTAAAAAAAGAAAAATATCAGTAATCTTGCGAAGTTTTTTAATCGCCACGAAAAAAGGTTCGGTGTTTGTGCCAGTTTGGTGCCTGTTTTTGGTGACTATTCTGAAAACGAAAGCTAAGGCTCTCTGCAATCGTCACTTTACAGAGATCTAGCCTCAGAGTTCCATTTCACTATCGTCAGAGGAATCAAATCATGGCTGTTGAAAAAGTAAACTCTTCTTCTAGCTTGGCTGAAGTGGTCGATCGCATCTTGGACAAGGGCATTGTTGTGGATGCGTGGGTTCGTGTCTCGCTGGTTGGGATTGAACTGTTGGCTGTTGAAGCTCGGATTGTAATTGCTTCAGTAGAAACTTACTTGAAGTACGCCGAAGCCGTTGGCTTGACCGCTCAAGCGGCTGTGCCAGCCGCTTAGGTGCTCCATTGGCTGGGGAGTTTAACAAGCTTCCCAGCTTTCTTTTCGCACAAACTCTGACTGGAAGTTGGGATAGGGTTTGAACTGCTCAGGGCATCGTTTTGCTATCTCTTATCCGAACTTGCGTCAGCTTTGACTATTTTGTGGTTTTATCCTGCAGGAGGCAATTGATAGCATGATGTCTCTCCACGACTCCTGGTTAATGGCTCGACAGTCCCGGCGGCAGCAGCAGTGTCAGCGTTGCCACGAGGTTGATCAACTGCTTCAGAGTATCCAAGCCGAACGGCAGCATCGGGCTACTCAGTTGCAAGCCGATTTGGCCTTATTCCGCGAACAACTGGCTCACGATGGTCAGGTACGCCGCAGCACCCTACAGCACGATCGCGCACTGATGCAAGCAACGCTACAAACCTGGTTGCAAGAACAGCGCGATCGCCGCCAAGCCCAAGCCTACGAATTGGCGCAGAATTTAAATGAATTTGTCCTGTCATTGCAAGATCAGACAGCAGATTTTTTGGCTATGGCTGCCTGCGATCGCCAGATCATGGCCACGCATCTGACCAACAAGTTACACACCTTCCACCAGACTCTTCAGGCTGAGGGAATGGCTGCAAAGCAAACTCGTCAGGCCGAATTAGCAGAAATGAGTGCTCTGGTACAGGATTCTCTTGCTATGAACAGCCAGGTTCGCTGGCAAACTCAGGCTGAAACGGCTCAAGGCTTAGCAGAGTTTGTCCAAGCCTTGCGTACTGAGGTGGCGACCTATTTGGAAACCCAGGCGATCGCCCGCCAGCAGCAAGCCACTATACTCCAGCAAAATTTGGCTCATGGCCGCAGCCAGCGCCTGTTGGGTATGCAGCAGTTAGCGCATCAATGGAGACGCGATCGCTCGGCACGTCAGGCTGAACATCGTCAACTTCAACAAACGGTTTGGGGGCGTACCCAGACTACTGGACTAGGGGCTGCACCTATCAGCAACGCTCAACCTAGTCGGGCAAAGCCAGTAGCAACTGGTTCAAAGCCTGCACCTGCCAAACCAGTTGCTGCCAAACCTGTCACTATTAAGCCAGCGCCTGCTAAACCTAGCCTCAAACCTCTACCCAAGCCAGCCGCACCCACCAGCAAACCTGCCCTAGCGGCTGCTCCTATTGCAGTATCCCAGCGGCTACCTCTCGTGGCAATGGAGCCTGCTAAGCCTGCTACCGTTCCTCACGAGCAGGATGTTTTCACCTACCTGCACCAAACTCACGGATCCCGCTTAACCCAGATTGAATCTGCACTGGGCATTAACCGGTTCCAGGCTGTAGATGCTCTGCGATCGCTGATCAAAAAAGGCATGATTACCCAGCGCGATCGGGTCTACCACGTCCAAGAGCAACTGGTTCATTCCTAACAACATTCAACTGTTTTTCCAGTCCCCATTCTTTAAAAGCGACCCATGACTACCATCCTTCGTGCCAGCCCCCGCCGTTTCGTCAGTACTCCAGCGGTCGATCGTATTGTTGCCCGTGCTCTGCGCTATCTACAATCTGGCTATTCCATTCACCTACGTGGCCCAGCCGGAACTGGCAAAACTACATTGGCATTGCACTTGGCCGATTTGATTGCTCGTCCAATCATGCTGGTGTACGGCGATGATGAATTTAAAACCTCAGATTTAATTGGCAATCAATCTGGGTATACCCGCAAAAAAGTTGTGGATAACTTCATCCACAGCGTCGTCAAGGTAGAAGATGAATTACGCCAAAACTGGGTAGATTCGCGCCTGACGTTGGCTTGTCGCGAGGGCTTTACTCTGGTGTATGACGAGTTCAACCGATCGCGCCCTGAAGTCAACAACGTGCTGCTATCAGCTTTGGAAGAGAAGTTGTTGGTGCTCCCACCTAACAACAACCGTAGCGAGTACATCCGTGTTAACCCACACTTCCGCGCCATTTTGACCTCCAATCCAGAGGAATACGTAGGCGTGCATGAAACTCAAGATGCCCTGATGGATCGCCTGATCACCATCAACCTGCCAGAACCGGATGAACTCACCCAGCTAGAAATTTTGGTGCAGAAGACAGAAATCGATCGCCCTAGTGCCCTGCTGATTGTGCGCCTAGTGCGTGAGTTTCGGCAGCGCACCGGGGCAGAAAAAACCTCTGGCCTGCGATCGTGCCTAATGCTGGCCAAAATCAGCCAGGAACACGAACTAATTGTGACGCCGGAGAATGCTGAGTTCCGGGATATTTGCTTTGATGTGTTGCTGTCGCGATCGGGTCTGCCTCTGTCAGAAGCCACAACTATGCTGTGGGACGTGCTAAACGACTTTATCCGCAATGGGTTTGGTGAATTTGATTCCACAGCCATGTCTCCTAGTGCCAACAGTGGAACTCAGGACAGCAGCCTGGCAGAAGCCTCAACGCCTACTGCACTTTTACCATCAGAAGAAGACGTTGCTGCGGCACTTGCTCAGGAATCTAACGGCAATTCTGTGGCAACATGTAGCCTGGAACAAGCCGTCTTGGCTTATCTAAAGCAAAACGATGGTGTGCGGTTGACCCAAATGGAGCAATCACTCCAGGTCGATCGCTTCCAACTGGTCGATATCTTGCGTCTTCTGACTGACCAGGGCCATGTCACCCAACGCCAGCGACTCTACTTTGCAGAGGAGAGCTAAATCATGAGCACTTCAACCCTAAGTAATCGCGATTCTGCTCGTGCTATCTCCACGTCTACCCAGGGATCTACCCTGGCTGATGTTCTAGAGCGCGTGTTAGACAAAGGCATCGTTATTGCTGGTGATATTTCGGTTTCTGTCGCCAACACAGAACTGCTGAATATTCGGATCCGCCTGCTTATTTCCTCGGTGGATAAGGCGCGCGAAATTGGCATCAACTGGTGGGAAAACAATCCTCACTTTAGTTCTCAGGCTAGTCAACTGCTAGAAACCAATCAGCAGTTGCAACAGCGGATAGAAGCTCTAGAGTCTGAACTGCGTCAACTCAAGACTCTACCGCCAGCAACTGTTGCTGATGGCTCCGATGACCTGTGGCTGAAAACGCTGTCGAGTAATGCCTAGAAAGGAAGACTACAGAAGGGAGAGGAAGAGTTCTCTTCTTACTCTCTAGGCTGTCTCAGGCTTCTCTAGCTGCAATTAGCGGGCGCGCTGCAAACGAATGAGTTCTTGCTGAATTTGGCGTTCTAGGGCAGGGTTGGTTTGGCGATCGCGAGTAATGCGATTAAACTGCGCTGGTGAGAGCCCATGCTCACCAATAATCCGCATCGAATCGGCTTGCAAGTCACCACAGAGGCGTTGTACTTCGCCAGGAATATTCTGGCGTTGGCAAACATCTTCGGGAACATTTCCACCCATGATGCGCTTGGCTTTGGCGTAGTTACGTTGGCGCAATTGTTCAATCTCATAGGCGGCACGCGAGTAGCGCACCACTTCATCGGCAGATTGAGCTAACGCTATCGTAGACCAATCAAATCCCTGGGCAGACAGGCTAGGGGTGGTACCAGAAAGGATTGCTAAGCAGGAAAGCACTCCTGCAGCGATCGGACAGAGTAGGGTACGTAAAGGAGTTAGGGATTTAGCGGAGAACATTATCATGGCTCGATGTGGCAGTTAGTCAACCAGCACAGGGTAGTGCTGTATAGATCCTGAATTATTTTAAGGAGTATAAGTTCCTGATACAGGCAAAACCTGATCATGACCGCCGAGGCTTGGGGATATTGGCCATTTCTACGGGCGATCGCTGGCAGACCTGGCACAATTCAATCACCTTTGTTTGCAACGTTGTCAGCTCATCAGCACCCCGTTTTAGGCTGGCTTCTAGCTCCAAAAGAATGGGCAACGTTTGCAGCAATTGGCCAACCGTTAAAGCTTTGACATCCTGTTTTAGAAAAAAGAGCTGTTTGGGATTGCCAATTTCTGCCGCCTGAGCAATGGTCTGCTCATTGCGTTCCCCACTTTCTAGCATTAATGCTATCCACAACCAAGTCCGAAATCGGCGCACCAAGCTATTGACCATTTGCAAGGCAGGTTCGTTTTGACGCAGCAGATCCACCACGAGTTCCAGGGCGATCGCGGTGTTCCCTTGACGAATGGCATCTGCCAACTTCAGTGTGGTTTGGGTACTAGTTGTAATTAACGCTTGCACCATCGATGCAGCGATCGGCTTTGGCGTTTCTCCTTGATAGAGGCGCAGCTTCTCTAATTCGTTAACCAGTTGACGTGTATTGCTGCCAACGGCTTCAACAAGTAATTCGATCGCCTCAGGCGTCAACATCACACCAACATCTTTCGCTATTTGACGAACCTGATTAGCAATCAAATCGGTTTTCCAGGGAGGAATAGGCGAAAACTCACGAATTTCAGCATATTTCTGCAATAACTTCGTAGATTTGAGGCGAGCATCAGGCTTGCTAATGCTGGTAAATAGCAATGTTGTAGTTTCGGGCACATTAGACAGCGTGCGTTCTAGCTCGGTCAACACATTGTCTGGACAGCGTTGGCCAATCTCGCTGTCAGCTACCTGCACAAAACGGCCACCAGCTCCAAACGGTGGGGTCATGGCCTGGTTCAACGCCTGGATCACATCTCCAGGTTGGCTGCCACTGTACAAATTTTCATTAAAGTCAGCCCAAGCAGCCTCAAGAGCTCGCTGACGCAGTGCATCAGCGGCACGGGCGATCGCAAACTCATCCTCCCCCCAATACAGATAAATTGGCATAACCCTTTTAGTCATTGCTAAGTGGATAACCGTGTTAGCCGTAAGTGCTTCCACTACACGAGTGACCAAACAATACAGCAATTCTCAACTGAGTGGAGTACACCCCCAAGTCAGGCGAGTCAGGGCGTCAAGGCGTGCACGACGTACTTCGTTCGGGTGGGAACCGCTACAGGCAAATGGAAACATTAACTTTCCCAACCATGATCATGGGCAGAGTCTGAAGAGGCAAAGGTGCCTGAATAACCTAATCATCAATGGAGGTAAGCGGATTCGAACCGCTGGCCTTCTCAATGCCATTGAGACGCGCTACCAACTGCGCTATACCCCCGCATGGACTTCTAATCATCGCCTGACTAATTGCGATTCGTCAAGCATGCAGACCCCTACTTCAAACCGTCACCTAGCGCAACACAATCCAGCCATAGGTAATGGCTAGGGTCAGCAGCGTCAAGGCACAAGCCGAACCGCAAATGTTCCCAAAAAAAGAGTGAGTAGCCTTTTGTGATTACGGCAGACAACATTACTGGCTGAACGATACATTCTGTAAAGCTAGGTCTGATACCATCACAGCCAAAAAATTAGGGGAAGCTTGAGTGCCTCCCCTATCTGATTGATTGGAATCATGGTTGCCTGCCGAGCCGTCCTTAAGTCGCTGCTTCAGCATTTGGAACTGCTTGCGACGTTGGCGTTGGCGAGCCGAGCCACCCCGTCCTTTATCATTTCGTCCCTCATGCCGAGGGGATTCCCAACGTTTGAGTCGTTGTGCCATGACTTTGTCCTCTAAAAAGAACTTTATGCCTTTAGCTTAGCGGTTTCCATCGAGGTAGTTTATGGAAGAAAACCGTCCTCGCCCTATAGAATACACAGGTGCGCGTTTGGTTTCCGGCATGGTGAATGCACTCTGGCAACAGTTGGCGTTGGCGACGCTGCCACTGCAACGATGGCGTGATGGTAGTGTGGCCTATCGATGGGTGGGTTCACTCAGGCAATGGCGCAAGAGCAGTCGCCTGATGCCCTGGGTTGAGTGGGTTGGAGCCGTTTTGCTGATGGTGCTGTTTACCTTGGCTCCGTTTGTGGCTAATGAGTTGACTGGGGTGTTGCTGGGGCTTGGTGGACTGTTGTGGATTTTGTTGACCTTATCGGAAGATGAGGCCGATCGCCCGCAGGACGTTTCCCAGCGATCGCTGTTTGGCTTGACCACACCCATTCATACGCTGGTGCTGCTTTACTGGGGGATTTGCACGGTAGCTACTGCACTGTCACCCGTGCGGCAAGCAGCATTTGTCGGTTGGCAAAAGCTGACGCTGTATCTGTTGCTGTTTGCCTTGTCAGCACGAGTGTTGCGATCGCCCCGCTTACGCAGTTGGGTATTGGGAGCATATTTGCAGGTAGCACTGTGGGTTAGCGTTTATGGCATCCAGCAGAAACGCTCTGGGGTGGCGGCACTGGCAACCTGGGTTGATCCGACATCGCCGTTATCTAAGGAAACTCGCGTCTACAGCTACTTGGGCAATCCCAACTTGCTAGGGTCTTACTTGCTACCGGCGATCGCTCTCAGTGTGGTGGCTGTGTTTGTCTGGCGGCATTGGGGCGCTAAGCTGCTGGCCTTAATGATGGTGGCACTCAACAGTGCGTGTTTATATTTCACTGGCAGTCGGGGTGCGTGGCTGGGATTTGTGGTGATGGCCTTAGTGATGGTAGTTCTGTTGTGGCAGTGGTGGAGTCCGCAGTTATCGCCGACGCTGCGCCGTTGGGGATTGATGGTAGCCTTAGGTGGTTCTGTTGCCGTAATTTTGGTGGCACTAGTCGCGGTGGACTCATTGCGCGATCGCGCCCTGAGTGTGTTTCTCGGCTCCAAAGACAGCAGCAACAACTTCCGTCAAAACGTTTGGCGATCAGCAATTGACATGATTCGCGATCGGCCAATTTTGGGTATTGGGCCAGGTAACGTAGCCTTTAACAAGGTTTACCCGCTGTATCAGCGACCTCGATTTTCTGCTCTGAGCGCCTATTCGGTTTGGCTGGAGTTGGCGATCGAGGCTGGAATACTTGGGCTGCTGTCGTTTATCTGGTTACTCGTCGTTACCTTTGGCATGGGTTGGCAACGATTGCATCAGTTGCGGGATGAGCACAATTTACAAGGGCTATGGCTAGTCGGGGCGATCGCATCTCTGGCAGGACTTTTGGGTCAAGGAACCTTTGATACAGTGCTTTATCGACCAGAGGTGAGTACGCTGTGGTGGGCTATGATTGCCCTCATTGCCAGCTACTATGCCGTGCCACGTTTCGGCTCAAAGCTGTTATCTTCTCGCGACAGTTCTAATAACTTGCTGGTATAGGCTCAGCTTTTTTAGCTCTTCTGAGCAAGAAAATCATCTCTTGATGGTAGAATGTAAAGGTTTTTTAAGCACTCTTATCTAGTTTAGGCAGATTGGGAGTCTGTTCACAGTTTGTCTCCAGCAAAGATGGAGGCGAGTCTGTGATGCTGAGCTGGTGTGAGACCTATTGCTATGGAGACCTCGTTTAGTTCATGACCGGAACGACCGAAAAATTTGACGATTCCTTGTCAGCCTCTTTAGTGAGCGCCAATGTTCAACTTAAAGACATCGTTAAAACGCTGCCCCGCGAATGCTTCCAAAAGGATGCTTACAAAGCATGGATGTCAGTTCTGATCAGCCTTTCAGCAGTGACGATCGGCTACGTTATGCTAGCCCATACGCCTTGGTTTTTGTTGCCGATCGCCTGGTTTTTTCTGGGAACAGCGTTGACTGGATTGTTTGTGATTGCTCATGATTGTGGCCATCGCTCCTTTGCCAAAAAAGTTTGGGTGAATGATTGGGTAGGGCACATTCTGATGCTGCCTTTGCTGTATCCCTTTCACAGTTGGCGGTTACTCCACGACCATCACCACTTGCACACCAATAAGCTCACAGTAGATAACGCATGGCATCCCTGGACAACGCAGGTTTATGCGGAGGCTTCCCTTGTTATGAAAGGGCTTTATCGAGCATTACGGGGTTGGTTCTGGTGGACGGCGTCTGTTGCCCACTGGGGTTCAATGCACTTCAACCCAGCCAATGTGGCACTTCGCGATCGGCAAAAAGTCTCTATTTCGATCGCCGCTGTAGTTGGGTTTGCAGCTTTGCTATTCCCCATACTATTGGCAAGTGTGGGAGTTTGGGGTGTTGTGAAATTTTGGCTAATGCCGTGGCTAGGCTACCACTTTTGGATGAGCACGTTCACGTTAGTACACCATACCGACGCTGATGTGAAATTTCATCCAGTCGAAACCTGGCATGCTGCTGCAGCCCAGTTGGCTGGTACGATTCACTGTCGCTATCCTCGCTGGGTAGAGATCCTTTGCCACGACATTAATGTGCACATACCGCACCATATTTCTGTAGCTATTCCTGCCTACAATTTGCGGCTGGCACACGCCAGCTTGCAGCAAAACTGGGGCAGCCATCTCCAAGAGCGGGAGTTCTCTCTGGGGTTACTGGCCAGCATTGTGAATCATTGTCACCTGTACGATGCCGATCGCGCTTATCTTCCTTTGCCCCAAGCTCTAATCTCACAAGCAAGTGAGCGCAAGTAACTAACTGGCAATACTAGTAGAGGCTGGCCATACAAGTGAGTCAGCCTACCTTGTTCAGCTATATTGCTGCTTCGAAGAGATTTCCAAGTTGAACAGCAGACTGAGGGTGTCCATAGCTTGGTGGCGAGCTTCAATATCTTGCTGAGCCCGGAGTTGCACCAGTGGGTCATGAAGAATTTTGTTGACGATGCCGCGAGTCAGGGCTTCAATGACCTCCTGGTGTTTGTCGGCAAACTCAGTGCCTAGCCGGGACAGGGCTTTTTCGACTTCTTGAACGCGGATGGCTTCGACCTTATCCCGTAGGCTGCTGATGGTGGGAACCGTGTCGAGCGATCGCCACCACACCTCAAAGGCATCGACTTCTTCGTCCAGCAGTCCTTCGGCTTCGGCAGCCATCTGGCGACGAGCTTCATGGTTTTGGGCTACCACTGCTTTCAGGTCGTCCACGTTGAAGGAGGCTACGCAGGGCATCTCGTTGACATCGGTGGCGACGTTGCGGGGCACAGAAATGTCCACTAGGGTCAAAGCACGGTTGGACGGCAGAGCCGCCTCTAGTTGGGCGCGATCGAGAATGGGCTCGGTAGCAGCCGTGCTGGTAAACACTAGGTCAGCCTGAGCCACGATCGTCATCATTTCTGGCATTAGGTGCAACTTCAACCCAGCTTCGGGAAATTGAGTAGCCAGTTCCTGCGCTCGCTCCAGCGATCGGTTGACAATGGCAATCTGGCTAACGCCTTTAGATACTAGATGCTGCACCAACAAGCGAGACATTTTGCCTGCGCCAATAATGGCAACTTGGCAAGTGGCCAACTCTGGCAACTTCATTTGTGCCAGTTCCACTGCTGCCGAGCTAATCGAAACTGCTCCAGTGCCAATGCTGGTTTCTGTGCGGACACGCTTACCTGCGGTTAAGGCTTGTTTGAATAGCTGATTCAAATGCCGCCCAATCCCTTTGTGTTGCTGACCCAACTTGTGGCACTGCTTTACCTGCGCCAAAATTTGTCCTTCGCCCAGTACCAGGCTGTCTAACCCAGCCGCGACCCGCATCAGGTGCATAACAGCATCTTGGTGCAGCAGCATGAATAGATAGGGGCGCAGGGTGGCTACAGGTAGTTTGCTATGTTCGGAGAGAAACTGAATGATTTCACGAATGCCTTGTTCCGTTTCGGGGGTAACGAGATAGATTTCCAAACGGTTGCAGGTACTGAGAACGGCGACTTCCTCAATGTGAGGATAGGTGCGGATTTGGGCGATCGCCTCGTCATACTGGGGCTCTGGGATACTGAGTTTTTCCCGAACTTCGACTGGAGCAGTTTTGTGGCTGAGTCCAACAACAACAATGTTCATATTAAAAAGGTGTCTTAGGCAGGATTTATGGCTGAGAACTAGGGCAAAATCAGCAAAACAGCTAGCGATCGCACCGCTGTGCCCTTGAGAGGAAACCTGCGATCGCTAACAGAACAGCACCCTAGTACAACTGAATCGACTTGGGTTGGTTCACCAAGTGAATTGTATCGACGAAGCGAGCCGTCTTGGACTGAGTAGAAATGACCAAAGACTGAGTCCGATAACCACCACTGAAGAAGCGCACCCCTTGCATCAGGTTACCCGTGGTAATACCGCAGGCAGCAAACAGCACTGTCTCGCCAGAGGCTAACTCATGAGTATCGTAAACCCTGTCGGGATCAGTGATATTCATTTCCTTAAGGCGGTTGAGATTTTCCTCTTTCGTCTTGTTAGCCCATTCTTTGGTCATAACGATGGCCGGATCGTAAACCAGTTGTCCCTGGAAGTGCCCACCCAAGCAGCGCATAGCTGCTGCCGTGATCACTCCTTCGGGAGCAGCGCCAATTCCCATTAGCGCGTGGATGTTGGTGCCAGCAAAGGCGCAGTTAAGCGCAGCACCTACATCGCCATCGGTAATGAGCGACACCCTAGCACCAGCATCTCGAATTTCTTTGATCAAGTCGTTATGGCGATCGCGTTTCATCACCACTACCACAAGCTCGTCGATCGCGCGATCCAAGCACTCCGAGAGGATTTTGAGATTTTCTGTCGCAGATTTGTTGATATCAACTTTGCCCTTAGCCGCTGGAGGAGCCGCCAGTTTCTTCATGTAAAAGTCAGGAGCGGCAAACAACCCTCCCTTTTCTGAAATGGCTAGCACAGCCATCGACCCAGGTTGGCCATAGGCCACCAAGTTGGTGCCTTCGCAAGGATCCACAGCAATATCAATTTCAATCAGTTCATCGGGGTTACAGTAGTTTTTGGCATCCGGGCGGGTGCAAATCCCTACTTCTTCACCGATGTACAGCATGGGGGCTTCATCTCGCTCCCCCTCACCAATTACGATTCGACCGCGCATGTGAATTTGATTCATCCGCTCCCGCATGGCTTCAACGGCCACCTCGTCAGCGATGTTCTTTTCACCCTTACCCATCCACCGGGCGGACGCGATCGCCGCCTGCTCAACCACCTCAATAATCTCTAGACCAAGGGTGTTTTCCACGACGTTAAATCCTCCCAACTGCTGATATTGCGTCACTTTACCGACGCGCTTCAATGTACAAGTCTATCAAACAGCGGAGACGCGCTTGCACTCGGTTCTTGGGTCAATCTGTGTTAAGTTTTGCTGCTAGTTAGGCTGAGGCAGACTGACACAGCCTGTAGGGCTGATTCTGGCTAGTTTGAGAGACCTAATTTTCTTTTGGACAAGGCTACTGGCTACAGTGAAGATTATAAGTTGTGTATCGGTTTAATCGGTTTAATGCCGTTCAGGTTAATGCCGTTCAGGGTTCGATCGCGCCAGCACAGAAACGCTTTAAAGCAGTTAGTTGACTGAAATTTAGAGCAGTTTGGCGAGAGCAATTTCCGCTAGAGTGAAAGAGGATTCAACTACAGCTTGCTAACTATGTTGAACTGGCTTAACACCCTACTCAATCGTCATTCAGAGCGCCAGCAAGCCAGGGTCGAAATTTATACCTGGCAGACCTGCCCCTACTGTATCCGTGCTAAGTTACTGCTGGGCTGGAAAGGGGTTGTGTTTACGGAATACAAAATTGATGGCAACGAGGAGGCTCGTGCCAAAATGGCGACGCGAGCCAATGGGCGACGATCGGTACCACAAATTTTCGTCAACGATCGCCACGTAGGCGGCTGTGATGACCTTTACGCCCTCGACCGAAACGGCCAGCTTGACCCCCTGTTGGCAGAAGCCGCCTGACTTTTAAGGAACTCACATAGGTTCGTTGCGTCAACTTAGTCTCCAGTGTTTTTCTCTTCTATAACCCTGTGCTGTGCTTCCCCCTTCTCCCATCGACAATCCAGAATACCTGACCCATCGCCGTTGGATGGAGCAAGCCTTTTACCTGGCAGAAGCCGCCGGAGCCGCTGGGGATGTACCAGTCGGGGCGATCGTTGTGAAAGAAGGATCCGTAATTGCCACCGCAGAAAATCGTCGAGAGCGCGATCACGACCCTACTGCCCATGCTGAAGTGCTAGCGCTGCGTGCGGCTGGAAGCGTCTTAGGCAATTGGCACCTGAACGAGTGCACCCTCTACGTCACGCTGGAGCCCTGCCCTATGTGCGCCGGAGCCATTATCCTGGCACGACTAGGATGTCTCGTCTACGGTGCAGATGACTTTAAAACAGGTGCCATTCGCAGCGTGCTTAACTTACCAGATAGTCCCTGCTCGAACCATCGCCTTAAGGTGATTGGTGGTATCTTAGAAGCTTCCTGTCGGCAGCAACTACAATCGTGGTTTGCTAGCCGTCGCAGGGAACCCTGACAGTAGACCCAGGACAACCCGAAAAGTGTCCTGAGGGGAGCGGTGGCCGGATACGGAGAAAATTACGTTATAAGTGGGTCAACTGTTTGACCTACTTTGCCATTTAGTACTTAATCCCTTTAAAAATCGTGACCTTGTTTGATTTCATGACTCGGCTAGACAACTCTGGCAACCTAAAACAAGTTGTCAATACAGGATCAATTGTTTCCCTGCTACCGCCTACAGCAGCAGTCTCTCCGACTCAACACCCCATTAACCTCATGGGGCAGGGTAGTGTAGGCGAACCTACAACATCCCGATTTTCGCCCTGGCTGATGCCGATCGTTTATCCCCTGGGAGCACGGTTGATACTGCCTGGATATTTCAGCCACATTGACATCGCTGGACAAGAGCATCTGCCTCGCTCTGGCCCTGTTATCTTGGCACCTACGCATCGATCGCGTTGGGATGCACTGGTAGTGCCCTATGCTACAGGGCATCGCGTCACTGGTCGCCATCTACGATTTATGGTGACTGCCGATGAAATGGTTGGGCTGCAAGGATGGTTGATTCGGCGAGTAGGTGGCTTTGCCATCAATACACGCAATCCTAAGGCTTCTAGCCTCCGCCACGGTATCGATATTTTGCAGCAAGGCGAGGCTTTGGTTATTTTCCCTGAGGGGGATATTTATCGGCAGCAGCAGATTCAACCCCTCAAATCTGGATTGGCTTGGTTAGCGCTACATGCTGAAGCCAGCTATCGAGGGTTGGGGATAAAAATTGTCCCTATCAGCCTACACTACAGCGACCCTATGGTGCCCTGGCGAAGCCGTGTCAGCTTACGAATTGGCTCGCCGCTTGAGGTTGCCAACTATAACCTGAACGAACCGAAACAGAGTACACGACAACTCACAGCTCAATTGCAACAAGCACTGGAAAAACTAGCAGCTAGCCACTGTGCACCTAAACCCAAGTATTGAACTGAGCCTCAGGCTTATGGTGTTGGGGTGTCTGACAAGGCAGACGACTGGCTGATATCAGCTTCGGCTATTGTAACGACAGGTTTGCGATTTTCTTGTTGACGAATGGGAATCTCAATCCAAAATTCAGCCCCGTTGCCAGGTTCTGAAATGCACTTGAGGGTGCCACGGTGCTTTTCGGTGATGATTTGATAGCTGATTGACAGCCCTAATCCGGTTCCTTTGCCGATCGGCTTGGTTGTAAAGAAGGGGTCAAACAGCTTGCTTTGATGCTGGGCAGAAATACCTGCACCATTGTCTCGAATTCGGACAATAACTGCTGTGGGAAGAGTTTGGGGTACGAGGGATTCCAAGCTAACATCGTCGCTGGTGGCATTGGTGGTAGTTTTTGTGTTGCTGCGAACGACCTCTGTCTGAATGGTGATAGTAGGCGGGTCGGCAGCTACGTCTTCGGGTGAGCGGGTTTGGTTGTACGCTTCTAGAGCGTCGATCGCATTACTGAGAATGTTCATGAACACTTGGTTCAGTTGCCCTGGATAGCACTCTACTAGTGGTAGCTCACCATAGCGCTTTACAATTTCTACCCCAGAGGAGTTAGGGCTACCTTTTAGGCGATTCTGCAAAATGAGTAGGGTACTATCGATGCCATCGTGAATATTCACACGCTTCATTTCAGCTTCGTCTAATCGAGAAAAGTTGCGCAAAGAGAGGACAATTTCGCGGATGCGATCGGCTCCCATACTCATGGAGTCCATCATCTTGCGCAAATCTTGAGTCAGAAACTCTAGATCAATCTCATCTTTGAAAGTGGCAATTTTGGGGTCAGTGTCGGGATAGCAGCGATCGTACAGATCTACCAGTTTCAGCAAATCTTCCGCATAGTTGCGGGCATGGGGCAAGTTACCGTAGATAAAGTTGATTGGGTTGTTGATTTCGTGAGCCACTCCTGCCACCAACTGCCCCAAACTCGACATTTTTTCGGTTTGAATCAGTTGAGCCTGAGCTTGTTGCAGAGCTTGCAAGGCTTGAGCCGATTTGGACATTTCTTTGCGCAGGCGGCGTTCGTTGACAGTTACCTGACCTAGCAGCGCATAAAACGAGATGGTCAATCGCCCCAGTTCATCCTCGCGGCTCATCAGGGCTTCGCTTTTTTCACTGGTTTCGGCCAAACGGTTGCACTCATCCATAATTGGCTGCAGACGTCGGTTAAGCTGACGTACAAACATTGCCACAACCCCACCTAGCACCAATGACACTCCAAGGATAGAGAATAAAGCAGAAATACCCGTAAATTGAGCGACAGGGCCAAGCACAACAGACTCAGGTACAACGGCCATCAACACCCAGCGATTGCTGGGGAAGCGTTGATAAGCCCAGTATTCTGCTTTGCCGTCAGCGTTTTGCCAGCGCAGAAAGCCTCTGTCTTCCCCTTTGTTAAGGGTTTCTTGGACTTCTTGCCAGAGATTGGCATAGTTACCGATCGCCGAGAATGATTCCAGATCTAGTGCTTTTTGCGGATCCGGGGGATAGGCAATCAGATTGCCCTTTTCACTAATCAGTAAGAAATTTCCGGCCTCCCGCATTACCTGCACATCCAGCTTTTTGCTCAGGAAGCCAAGTTCCAAATCTTGACTCAGGATGGCAAGGAGTTGCTGGCGATCGCTGTATACGGGCAAGGAATAAGATGTGCTGACCAGGGTACGGGGTGGATTGACAGTGTCTTCTTTGTAAGAAACCGGCTCTAGCCAAACGGGCTTACCCGCCGCTTTGGGCAAGGTAAAGTAGCTTTCCTGAAAGTTTTTAGGGTCAGCTTCGCCTCCTTTGGCTACAACGTCTCCATCTTGTTCGCGTACGGCATAGGGATAGGCGTAGCGCCGACTGGGGATAATGAGTCGATTTTCTGGCGGTTGGCCAAACCCTAAGCCAGTACCTAAGGGGGATGTTTTCAGCGATCGCTGGATTAGATCTACATAGGGCTGTTCTCGCCGTTCCCCAGAGGTGTAGAGGGTTTTTACCGCATCGGCTACCAGCTTAGTGGAATATTCAAAGGTATTGAAGTCACCTTCCAGGTTTTCGGCTTTCACCTGTAGATTAGAGCGTAGTTCCGCCTCTGAGCGCTTGGCCAGTTCTTGGTAAGACCACCAGGATGTGCCAATTAACCCCATGATCGATCCTCCAACCACCGAAAGAAACAACCGCGGTCCGATCGACCGCAGCATAGAAGTCGCCGGTTTACGCGGAGTAGGTAAAGGATCTGTACCTATGGACTGCATGGCAGATGTCTCACGATAAGCGCCACAGTAGCCTATGCAGGCAGGAACGTCAGTGGCAGAAGGTCTATGCGTTACCGCTTCAGTTCTTACAGTTATGGCACACATGCCTCAGATTGAACAGTGACCCTCTGAGCGATCGCCTCGCTATCCTCTGAGAAGGAAGCTATATATTACAGAACATCACCCACTATGACCTGTAGGCAATGGACAGCCGTTGCCAGTGCAAGCACGCTAGGCTCCAGCCAACTTGGTTTTGGCACGGTTGAGTTCCCAGGTAATTTCGCGAATTCTAGCTCCCGGCAGACGGTCTTGTTTGGACAGCGCCTTCTCGTAGTGGGCAATGCTGTTTTTGTAATCGCCACGTCGGTAGAGAATTTGCGCTTTTAGGTAGTCCAGTTCAGGATTATCCGGTGTTAGCTTAAGGGCGCGATCGATAGCCGTCAATGCCTTATCCTGCTGATTCAAATCTCGGTATCCCAGTGCCAGCCCCCGCTGCACCAAATAAGTTGGCCGACCAAACTGCTCTAACCGCTCCATTGCCTTAGTCGGACTGGTAATTGGCAGGGTCAGACCAATGAATAAATCCATGTAACCCTTAATTAGATTCAATTCGGGATCGTTGGGATCAATCTTGGCGGCATTATCTAGATATTTAAAGGCTTCTTGCAAGCTACCTAAAGATTTGGAGGCTCCTTTCACCGTTCCTTCCTTAACGAATACATAGGAACCTTCCAAGAAATGCCCCACAGCAATGTACAAATTGCCTCGTAGGGGATCTTTGCTCACAAGCTGCTCGGCAGTTGCGCGTGTTTGTATGCCTGCAGTACGAAACTGCTCCAACAAAGCAGCTTTTTTCTGTTTATCCTCGCGCTCACTTTGCCAGTTGGCATAAATGATTGAGGCACGCATGGCTTGCGCCAGAGGTTCGGTAGATTCTGACTGAGATAGGTGCGCCTCAGCCATTTTGTAGTTACCCTTTTCAAAAAATTCTCGAAAGGCGTCTTCTGTTTTGTCATCGATCGCCCGTGGATTGGCCTCGCGGAAGGGGTCTTTAGCGAAAGCAGCACCAGCCCAGAGGCTAGACAGAACCAAAGCTGTGCTCAGCAGGCGGGCAGCAGGCTGCCAAAAAGTTGATGGAAAGATCCGTTTTGCCATAGGACGACTGGAGTATATGAGAGAGGAAGTGGTTACTGGAGAGAGAATGAATATAAAAGAATGCAAGCAGGAGAGCAAGTCTCGGATGTTCTTGCTTCCTCAAATTCTGCTTTCTTGTAGTTACATGCCTAGTCTAAACACACGCCATCAACATTAACCTGCTGTTTCCTGCCAGCATACTGGGAAGCCCCCAGTTGGATCACGCATGAGCCAATTAGGCATAATTTAGGTAAGGAATTACTTACGAACCTGCATTGCATGACGTTAGGTTCTGTAGGAGGTTCCTGAGTCTTCTCTGCCGGTGGCCTTTGCCCCGATCGTGCCTGAATGCTGATTTTGAATCAACTGACCTACCATCCTACTGTGAGTACTAGCCCTATTTTGCGGGATGTAGATTTACAGTTTGCGCCCCCCGGTTTAGGGCTGATTATTGGTCCTAGTGGGTCTGGCAAAAGTACTTTGTTAGAGATTTTGGCAGGCTTGGTAGAAAAAACCCACGGTGAAGCTCGCTGGCATGACCAAGAATTGAACTCGTTATATTTGCAACAGTTGTGTGGTTTGGTGTTTCAGTTTCCTGAGCGACATTTCTGTGGCAGTACAGTCCTGGAAGAGCTGCGCTTGGGGCACCCGGAGTTGATGAGCGATCGCATCCGCGAAGCCCTGACTGAAGTGGGATTAGAGCAGCTATCCTGGGACACAACGCCCCACGCCCTGAGTGGGGGTCAGCAGCGCCGGTTGGCATTGGCTGTGCAGCTTATTCGTCAGCCTCATATCCTCTTGCTGGATGAACCAACTGCTGGTTTGGACTGGTCGATGCGGCGGCAACTGGTAGCACTTCTGGCCAAGCTCAAAACTCACTGGGGCTTGCTGGTTGTATCTCACGACGCAGGGGAACTGCTGGAAGTGGCGGATCACTGCTGGACATTGCAGCACGGGGAATTGCACGCTGTAGAGGCGGAAAATCTGCGCCAAGCCAACGCCCAATCGCAACCAGCCCAGACGATCCTACAGCCAGTTTGGAACCAGTTGGGTAATGGCCACAGTCAGAATGGTGGGTAGCGATGGATGTAGTTAATGCGCCTACGTTGCCTAATCCAACAGAGCATTGGCAAACCAGTTTGCAGTGGCAGCCAAATGCAGCTCAGCAAGCTCAGTTTCAGCGGTTGTATGCTCATGTACTGGAGGGCAATCGCCGGTTAAACTTGACCCGGATTATAGAGCCGATCGATTTTTGGGAAAAGCACCTGTGGGACTCTCTGGCAGGCGTTCAGACTGACTTGCAAACCTCAGTACCATTGAAGGCGATCGACGTGGGAACGGGAGCAGGATTTCCAGGCGTCCCTGTGGCAATCGTCCGGCCTGATTGGCAGGTCACCTTACTCGACGCCACCCGCAAGAAAGTTGAATTTCTCAATCAAGTTGTGGCTGATTTAGCCCTAGGAAATGTCGTTACTCTGGTAGGCCGTGTCGAGGCGATCGCCCACCAAATCCGCCAGCGGGATACCTACGACTTAGTGTTGATTCGGGCAGTGGCCGCCGCCGCTGTGTGTGCGGAGTACGCCCTACCGCTGTTGCGCCTTCAAGGACGCGCCATCCTCTACCGAGGGCAATGGACAGAGGCCGAAACGACTGGTTTAGAGACAGCTCTAGCAGAGTTAGGGGGGGCGATCGAAGCCATTACCCCCTGCAAAACTCCTGTTACCCAGAGTGAGCGTCATCTAGTTACCCTGCGCAAAGTTGCACCTACTCCCGCCAACTATCCCCGTGCGATAGGCATTCCCGCCCATAATCCTCTTGGTTAGGACAACGCTATCTGCTGTGATCCCCACTAGCAGCGCTTCTTAAAAAACTGATCTGGCACTGCAACATCACTTACCACATGGCATGAAGTATCCATTTCATCCAAATTCAACAGTTTTGTATCCGGGTTTTCCGTACGATAGCTTAGTATCAAGCTATCATTTCAACAAAATTTGATGACAAAGACACTCACCTCTACTGCGATCGTCACGGGTTTTCATGCGCTGTCTGACCCGCTTCGCCTACAAGTTGTGGAATTATTGCAACAGCAGGAACTCTGCGTATGTGAGCTATGCGATCGCCTCAGTCAGGATGGTGGAAGAATTAGCCAATCTAAGTTGTCTTTCCACTTGAAGACGCTAAAGGAAGCAGAATTAGTACGTACACGCCAGGAAGGTCGCTGGATCTACTACAGTCTCAATCTGCCGCAGTTAGTTGTCTTGGAGCAATATCTAGCTGATTGCCGCCGATATAGCCAAATTTTACCAGCACGTCGATGTGATCCGGCATAAAGACTTCTTATATTCATCAAGTTTTCTTTGATGGTGCAAGATGCTGTCAGATTGCGATCGGCTGTTTACAGGCCAACGCAATTCTTAACCCGCATTGTAAACCACAGAACTTGAAAAACCAACTTTTTTTGAAATGATAAGCATTATGGCAACGAAGCCAAGCCAGCATGGCGACAATTTATCGGTGGTGTGCGCTTAGTCTAGTCATGACTGGGCGTTCGAGTTCCGAATTAGGTGGCCTAACTGATTGAACTGCCGTTTCATTAAGAGAGGCGCCCATCGTTATGTCGCTGGCCGTTGCTCACTCAACCACGGCTAAACAGTGATAAATCTATGCTTTTGAAATTACGCTTGAACCGATCGGCTTTACTTTCTGCCGGTGTAGCAGCCTTAATTATGCTCACCTCCTGCGGCCCACAAGTCACGCAAACCTCTGCCAGCAAAAGTGGCGCACCGCTGGTACAGCCAGTGGTCGTAGGAACATCCTCGTTGTCAGGTCGTACAGTTACCGTAGATGGCTCCAGTTCGGTGTATCCCCTCACTAAGTTAGTGGCTGATGAGTTTGCCAAAGGCTTGGCTGAGAAAGCACCCACAGTAGATGTTAAGTTTTCGGGCACCACCGGCGGGTTTAAACGATTTTGCGCAGGTGAAACGGACATCAGCAATGCCTCCCGCCCTATCTCAGTAGCTGAAATTGCCACCTGTGGTAAGGCCGGTGTGGGCTTTATTGAACTGCCAGTGGGGTTTGACGCGCTGACCATTGCCGTTAACTCCAAAAACACCTGGGCAAATGACATCACGATGGAAGAGCTGACCAAAATTTGGCAGGCCAGCGCTCAAGGCAAAATCACCAACTGGAACCAAGTTCGCAATGGCTATCCCAACAAACCACTGAAGTTGTTTGGCGCGGGTGCAGATTCGGGTACATTCGACTACTTCAACGAGGTCGTCACTGGCAATGCTGATGGTAGCCGTACTGATTACACCGGAAGCGAAGATGACAATGTGCTGGTGGAGGGCATTGCTAAGGAAGAAGGGGCATTGGGTTACATTCCCTTCTCCTACTATGAAAGCGCCCAGGAAAAGCTGAAGGCATTGCCTGTTAATAGCGGTAAAGGTGCGATCGCCCCGTCGATCGCTGCAGTGGAAAAAGCCACCTACCAACCCTTTTCTCGTCCGCTGTTGATTTACGTTAACTCGAAATCAGCTCAGACCAAGCCAGAAGTGCGTGCCTTCGTGGAATATTACCTGAGCAATGCGAGAAACTTGGCTGCCGATGCCGGATTCGTGCCGCTGCCCCAAGAAGGTTATCGCCTAGCCGATATTCAATTTACTCGCGGTGAAATCGGCACGGTGTTTGATGGCAAGCCACAGCCTGATGTCACTATTAGTGAGTTGCTGCGCAAGCAAACGGTGTTTGTTTTGTCTGAGGAAATCAGAACTGAGCAAACGGCTAAATAGCGCTTAGCTAAGCGGGGTACAAAGCCACTACGACTGCTCGTGCCACATTTTCACAGTAAACACACCCATCAAATTTTCTTGAAATAATTGCCATCTTCAACTATAACGAAAGAGAGAGATAGGCTTTTTCAAGATGGAGCAGGATAGGAAATGGGTGACAGAAAATCAACATTTCCTGATACGGCACTGCTAAAACGGTGGGTAACCCCTGCCTGTGTGGCAGAGGCGTTGGGAACCTTCATTCTGGTGTTTACAGGTACGGGCTCTGTAATGGTGAACCAAATTAGCCAGGGAACTGTGACCCACTTGGGTGTCAGTGTTGTGTTTGGTGCAGTGGTGACTGCGTTGATTTATGCGCTAGCTCATATCAGCGGTGCCCACTTTAACCCAGCCGTAACGCTGGCATTTTGGGCAGCACGGGTGTTTCCACGACGAGAGGTACTGCCGTATGTAGTGGCGCAGTGTGGTGGGGCGATCGCGGCATCTGGGCTGCTGCGGTTCTGTTTGGGCAAAGTGGGCAACTTGGGGGCAACCTTGCCACTTAGGGACAATTGGTGGCAGTCGTTGGTGCTAGAAACGGTGCTGACATTTATTTTGATGCTGGTGATTTTGGGGTCAGGATTGGATCGGCGAGCACCGGGAGGGTTTGCTGGCAGCGCGATCGGCCTTACTGTTTGCTTGGAAGCTGCTTGTATGGGGCCAATTACCGGAGCCAGCATGAATCCAGCGCGATCGCTTGGCCCAGCCCTAGTGGGTGCTATTTGGCAGCATCACTGGCTCTACTGGTTAGCGCCAATTCTGGGGGCTCAATTGGCTGTAGGGTGCTACCGCTACTTGTCCAATAATTTTCGGGATGCGATCGCTACGCCTCCAGTGCCCTAATGGTTTACCGCCTCGCTCCTTGCAATACTGTCCAAGTGACTGGCCCGACAATGCCGTTATCTCGTAGCTTGTGCTGACGTTGAAATTCCACTAAGGCTTGATGCGTTTTCGTGCCAAAAATCCCATCTCGTTTTAATGCTAGAAACCCATTTACATGCAGCAATCCTTGAAGTGCGGCAACATCCGCACCAGTGTGCCCCTTACGCAAACGGCGCGTCCCAGGTTCCACCATGGATTTCAGTGCTGCCCAGGTTTTGGGACCAACAATACCGTCAATGCGCAGATCGTTTCGCCGCTGAAAGCTCTTTAACGCTATCTCCGTTGAGTTGCCATAAATGCCGTCAATCAGTAGACGAAAGCCAAAAGCACACAGTAATTCCTGCACTTCAGCTACCCTGGAGCCTTCATCCCAAGGATACACTTCTGGACCGACTAATGCCTCCTCGTGCAAATAGGGGATCGAATGAATTTGCCATTGGGTTGCCATTGTTTTTAGCCCCCTTTAACCAGATGTTCTTAGCCGCTTAGCCTAGCGCGTTTTACAGGCTATACCAAGGCGTTTTTTACAGATGTTACGAGACAACCACAACGAATTTATTTAGGAGATGCTATGAAACGGGTGATGTTTGTGTGTAAGAAGAATTCGGCTCGATCGCAAATGGCTGAGGGGTTTGCCAGGCAGTTTGGGGCTGGAAAAGTTGAAATTACCAGTTCAGGACTAGAAGCTAGCCAGGTAAATCCAGGGGCGATCGCGGCTATGAACGAAGTAGGCATCGATATTTCTAGCCAAACGTCTAAGCCCCTCAGCGACTTTCAGCCAGAGGATTTTGATGTAGTGATTTCTCTGTGTGGCTGTGGTGTCAACCTGCCGCCAGAGTGGTTAATTCGCGAGGTGTTTGAAGACTGGCAATTGGATGACCCGGCTGAGCAACCAGAGATTTTTCCTCGCGTGCGGGATGAGGTTAAGGAGCGGGTGGTGACCCTGCTGGCATCCCTGGATTAGCGATCGCGCGATCGGCACAGTTGTCCAGGGTGTAGTAGGTGTAGGGATAATAGGTTTTGAACCAGGTTTTCCAGATTTCTTTGGCCGGTGCGCCGTCTAAAAAGCGGTTGACCGTTCCTTGCCATTGGGCGTCCCCTGCAGGTAGAGCCAGCCCATAGGTTTTACAGGTCAGGGGTGTCTTTGGCACAAGAGGGTAGGCTGGATGAGGAATGTCTTGTGCCATCATGGCTTGAATTAGTAAGATACCGTCGCCTGCAAAGGCATTGGTTTTGCCAGCCACGACACTCTGGATTCCGTCGGTTAGCCCATTTGCGCCAGGAAACGGGACTAGCGACTCTGCACGAATGCGTTGTAACAAATCAGGCGTAATGTTCTGTGGTTCTACCCCAATCTGCACGGTTGCGGGTGGGGTGAAGGTGAGTTGAGGGGCGCGATCGGCAGGGGTTAGTACCTGGGTTCCTGTGGCAAAGAATGGGTTGGAAAAGGCAATACCATTTAGGCTGGACTGAGTTGAGTTGGGGCCACATTCCACCTGAAGCCGCTTGGTCTGAACGGCGGAGAGTCGATCGGTGGGATTGGCGATTGGGGTCAGTTGCAACACGACTGGCGTTTGCAAGCGATCGCTTAAGTCCTTTGCCAATGCCGTCACCAGATCCACACAGTACCCTTTGAATTGATTACCCTCTTGGAAGCCAAAGGGCTGGGCAGAACCAACAGCGACTCCAGCTCTGAGGACACCTGTACGGCGAATCGTAGCCAGGGTACCTTTTGCCTGATCGGGTGCAGTCAAGGCTACTAGTGGGGGAATTACTGGCAGAGGTGGTGCGCCCCCAAAAGCTTGTTCAATTTGGGCTTCGGTGAGCGATCGCACCAGAGACATGCGCAACTCTTGCCCCTTCAGGAATTCGGCATAGGCAGGGGTTAGATAACTGCCAAAGCTTGATTCCTTTTCTAAATGCACCCTCATAAACGCTACACTCAGCACTTTGACCATATTCTTCTTCAGTTCTGGCTCAGGTCCTCCCAGCAGCCGTCCCAGGCTTGGCGGCAGGTTATCTTCTGCATCTTCAAAGATGTGGCCACTCGGCACCAACATCGCCAGGTATTTCTGCTCAGTTTTCAGTGCGGTGAACGCATAAATTTGCTCTGCCGTGGCAGGTGCCATGATATCGTTGCTGCCTGCCACAATTAGCACGGGAATTTGGATTTTTGCCAAACTTTCGGGGCCAAACACTGCACTCGTAGCAGGATGTAGTGCCAACGCAGCCTTTATCCGTGGATCGCGAGGGCTATAGTCAAGTGCAGGCAGACGATTCGCTAAACACTGGGCAAACAGGGACGTGTTTAATGTAGGTGCACTGTCCTGACAGGTTTGGTGTAAGCGTTCGGCGTTGATTTCGGCTCCAGCGACGGCAAGCGCTGTTTGCCCTCCCAAGGAGTTACCCGTGATACCCACCTGTTCCAGGTTTAGTTGTCCTTTTAGGGTTGGGTCAGTTTGGTTAAGTTTTTCCAACTGGTCGAGGGTGAATTGAATATCGCGGGGGCGATCGACATAGGCAACAGGATTAATGTCACTGCGGATAGTACCTTGCAAAACGGCTTGGCGGCGTGCCAAGTCACTACCAGCATGCCCTGGGGTAACCGCGGCGAATCCGTAGGAGGCGAGGTGTTCTGCTAGCCAAGCTAGCCGCTCGCGATAGGCTCCGAGCCCGTGAGAAATAACGATGACGGGAGATGGGTCAAATTTGTTTTTGGGCAGGTACAAGTCAACTTCCACAGAGTCAGCAATGTACTCGCCATTGGCAGTTTGGCGGCTGCGAGGACGATTGAAGGTGAAGCTGCGTTTCTCAACTTTGAAACTGCCTGGTTTGGTCAAATCAGCGAGGTCATTAACCTTAACCTCGGATTGGGTAGTGGCTTCGGCGGCCATTTGCTGGTCGATCGCCGTCACAGCGGCATCACGATAGTTGAAATAAACAATTAGTTGCTGAGCTAGGTTGATAATTAGACCGCTATTCAATCGCACACTTCGGGTGGGATAGGCACGCAACACATCGATCAACGATGTGCCTTCAGGTTTACCAGCAGACAAGATAATAGCGGCTCGAATCGCATTAAAGCCATCAACTCCAGCTTCAGCTTGAATGGACTTTCCTAACTCTCGCAGGGCATTTTCACCCAAAGGTGTGTACATGTACTGGGTAATGCCAACGCGATCGATAGGGACACGGCGCTGCAACAATTGGCGAAGCTGGTCACGGCCTGCGGGGGGTAGGCGGCGGATATAGGGGCGCAGATCAGCCTCGATTTCACCTGTTTTGCTGTAGGTTTCTAGCGAGTCAACCGAAACTGTTAGCGGTAGCGGCCCTACAATTAGCTCAATCCGCTCGGCGGCTAGGGTCGATCGCCCGTGAGCGAGGACAGCCAACAGGCCAATCCAGGTTGCGACAACCGACGTTTTCGTCCATCTGATTAAAACCATGGTCACCTCCTCCAAAGCACCCATTTACAGTAATGGCACCTCGACCCATTGGCCTGTGTCACTCGACTGATGCGCAAGATCCATCAACACCTGGGAGTATAGCCCTTCTTGCAGCGAGGGGGCGATCGATTTGACTTGGTCAATGCCCTGCACCCACCGATCCACAATCCGAACAAATGGGGCAATGCGACCATCCTCGTAGGTTTTTGGGAAAGCTAGCCGATCGGGAATGGGCAACTCAGTTAGAGGTTGTCCCTGCTGGCTGCCCCAAAGCTGAAAGCCATGCACGTAGTCTTTTTGGTTGTGGCTACCCAAGACAAGGGTGCCGCGATCGCCGTAGACCTCTAGCCAGTGACCCCGCCCCTGATAGGTTGCTGCACTCAGGTTCATTTGGCAAGGCGTACCATTGGCAAGTTCTAGCAGCAGGATGGCTGTATCGTCTGCATCCACAGGTTTAAGTTCTCCTGTAGTTGGGTCAGGCCGCTGGGAAATGGAGACGTACAACCGTGCACACAGGCGTTTCACTGGGCCAAACAACCAACTAACGTAGTCAAAGGCATGAGAGCCGATCGCCCCTAGTGCCCCGCCGCCCTGATCTCTACGGGCATACCAATTCCAGGGACGGCTGGCATCGGCTCGACTGGGCACCAGCCAATCAACTTTCACCAGCCGCAATTTGCCAACGTACCCCTCAGATAGCAGTTCTGCCAACCGCATCCAAGCCGGTACACAGCGAAACTCAAAGTTCATAGTTGCCATCAGCGATCGCGCCTGAGCCAATGCTTGCAACTCCTGCGCTTCGGTAGCACTCAACGTTGTGGGTTTTTCCAGCAGCAGGTGCTTGCCCGACTGCAACACCGCTTTGGCCATGGAAAAATGCAGAAATGGGGGCGTAGAAATGCTAACGCCGTGGACATCGGGTCGTGCGACGATCGCGTCCAAACTATCAGAGGAGTGGGGAATGCTATGGGCTGCTGCGATCGCCTGTGCCTTGCTCAACTCTCGGTGATACACTGCCACAACATTAGTGCGGTGATGCACCTGAAACCCAGGGATGTGAACCTTTTGGCCAAACCCTGTACCGACGATCGCCACTCCAATTGGAGGTAGAAGCGAAGAAGCCATAGCGTAACTGCCCAGTAAAATTGCCACTCCAAATCCTACTACCTCAGGAATTGGATTGTGAATGGATAGCGGTAGGTCTGCCCCTGAGCCGCTTTGGCCGCAGCAAAGCTAATCATAACAAGCTGACTAATGGCAAAAAACGCTGCAATGACAGCTAGTGCGATACAAACAGCATTAAATAGGGCAAAATCGCTATTAGGACGGCTAATTTCCATCATGCAGGTCGAAAATAGTAGAAAAATACTGAATATTGCCAGCACGATCGAATAAACAGCCATTGATAGCAGAAAGTTCATAGCCGCCTTACCCTGCTGATCAATAAACGGGTGGCGGGTTTTGCCCTGCTGCCAAACCAGATAGGGTACCAGTAGACCCGCATAAGGAATGGGAATGAATATCTGTAAGAGCAACCCTGTCAGACTAGCTAGGTGACAAGCCATGCCCCATTGGCGAATGTAGCGATCGAGATCTGATGGCATAGAATGGAAACGATCAGGGAACGACGCAATTGAAGCACCTCAGCCCATAGTAGCCAGTTACATCATAAGCACTGACATTCTCTTCTTCTCCTCATATCCCTCAACGTCATTGCCTTTAGCAAATTTGGTATTAGCAGCTTGCGGATTGTCAATCCTACAAGGTGTAGAACACGGTATCTGATCTAACGCATCACCCAGCAGCTTTCATGCCAGAGTGATTAGCTGAATGATCCAACTATCCTTTACCAGGTGATACTCATGAGCCAACGAACTCAGGCCGAGGCCATCATTCGTTCTCACGTTCTGTGGGCAATGGGAGGTGGGCTAATTCCGATTCCGTTGGTTGACTTTGCCGCCGTCACCGCTATTCAGCTAGAAATGCTGCAACAGTTGGCGCAGCTCTATGGGGTCAACTACTCCCGTAGTCTTGGGAAGACCTTCGTTTCTGCGCTTACAGGGACAACCATTGCTCGTTTGGGAGCCAGCTTTATCAAGGCTATCCCTGGAGTTGGCAGTGTAATTGGCGGTGCGTCTATGTCGATCGCGTCAGGTGCATCTACCTATGCTGTGGGTCAGGTGGCCATTAGCCATTTTTCCAGCGGTGGCTCCCTCAACAACTTTGTTGACGATCAAGTCAAAAATGCTTACGAAGCTGCCTATGAACGCGGCAAAAGTTATGTTTCTGACCTGGAAAATGATCAAGGCAATGAGGCTGCCAACATCTATCAAGCCTTGGAGAAATTAGGACAGTTGCGAGACCAGGGAATTCTTACTGAAGCAGAATTTCAAACCAAGAAACAAGAACTTCTCTCCCGGCTCTAGCCACACTTCTAGAACTAAACAATCTATTTGCAGATTGAGCTTTGGCAAATTAGTTGACTGTGCCAAGTAGTTGCTAAAGCTATTTAGCTGCCGTGGTTTCAGATTGGGGTAGGGGAATCACTTCACTGGCAGGGTGCGATCGCCATTTTGTGGCCAATACTTCCCGCTGGTTAATCAGGTAAATGCTAACCAACGTCAGCCCAACGCCAACCCAATGCACAGCATTAAGTGTTTCGCCCAAGAATAAGCTACCAAATAGCAGCGCAAACACGGGCGTCAAAAACGTGAGGGAACTAAGACTGGTGAGGCTGCCGCTAGCGGCAAAGTAGAAGAACAGCCCGTAGGCGATCGCACTGCCAAAAACAGTAGAGTAGGCCATTGCCAGCCAATCGGGAGAACTGAGTTGAGCCACTTGACCTGTTTCAAATTGAGCTGACAGAGCAAACAATGGCAATCCGCCCAAAACCATGTGCCAGCCTGTGGCCGCGATCGGGTCAGCATGGCGGCTGACGTAGCGCATAATCACTGTTCCTACAGCCATTGACAGTGACGCTAGCAACATTAGCCATTGCCCATTGTGAAATAAATCTGTTAAAACTTGGCGGCCAACCATGACTCCATCAAGCGATACTGCGCCATGCAAGGCAGCCAAAATCCAAGTACTTGGCAACCCCAAGAGGCTGATGCCAACAACGCCCAAGCCGAGTCCCAGCCAGCCCCATAGCCCAATTTGCTCGCCGAACAAAATCCAAGCCATTAATGCTACGGCGATCGGCTGCGAATCAATCATCACTGAACCAAGCCCTGCACCTGTTCTCACTAAGCCCTCGGCCAAAAATCCTTGGAACAGCGCTCCGTCAACTAAGGCAAACAGCGCAATCCATGCCCAGGCTTGCCAGCCCCGCGGTTGGGGACGCTTGGCAATCACGGCTGCTGTCAGCACCAGTAGTCCTGCTGGCACCAATCGCACTCCAGCCATAAATAAGGGCGTGGTGTTGGGAATTACCCCTTTCATGGCCACCATAGCCGTACCCCAAAAGAAAAACGGCGCAATCAGCAGCAGTGAGGCGATCGAGAAAGAAAGCTTGGTAGGGTTATCAGCCATAGTTAGGAGGTGGAGGAGATGACAGAGGGTTGTCTCTGATTCTACCTAATCTTATAGATATGTTAAGAAGTGTCGAGCGATCGCCCTTAGCCGAAACCTAGTCAGCGCTGATAACTAGGCTGTTTGGGTTAAAGCACCTGAGCTTGGCATAAGCTGAGTCGCAATATCGAGCTTGGTTTTGACAACTCCACTGTTACCTTCAGCCAAATTCACCTCAAATAAGGCACACTGGAAGCAGTTACAGTTGGGCAGACATAGCATTGCCCAAAGCTTTGGTATAAGGGTTTAAACACACTGTTATGGTTTGGTTGGTCAAGCGTTGGTTTAAAAAGCAAATTGCTCGGATTGAAGTGAATGGGGCGATCGCTGGCTCCACACGCAAACGTGTCCTAGAAGCTCTGAAAACCGTTGAAGAGCGCAAATATCCGGCTCTGCTGCTGCGGATCGATAGCCCCGGTGGTACAGTAGGCGACTCTCAAGAAATCTACACAGCACTGAAACGATTACAAGATAAAACTAAGATTGTGGCTAGCTTTGGCAATATCTCTGCATCGGGCGGTGTTTATATTGGTATGGGGGCACCTCACATTGTGGCTAACCCCGGCACCATCACTGGTAGCATCGGTGTCATTTTGCGAGGCAACAACTTGGAGCGCTTGTTGGAGAAGTTGGGAGTCTCATTCAAAGTAGTGAAATCCGGCCCCTACAAAGATATTCTCGCCTTCGATCGAGAAATGACCGACTCAGAAAAACACTTACTGCAAGAACTGATCGACGTTAGCTATCAGCAGTTTGTGCAAACGGTGGCTGAGGCTCGCAACCTGGCGGAAGAAACGGTGCGTACCTTTGCCGATGGGCGCATTTTCACGGGGCAACAGGCATTGGCACTAGGCATTGTGGATCGCCTCGGCACTGAAGAAGACGCACGGCGGTGGGCAGCAGAGCTGGCTGGGCTGGATCCTGATAAGGCAACTTGTGTCACTCTAGGTGAACGCAAATCCCTTTCCAATCGACTGTTCTCGCGTGAGCAGAGTGCCCTCTCTCCTCTAGTAACCCTGCCTGGAGTTGCATTAAGTTTGGACTGGTTGAGCTTTGAATTGGAAACAACAGGGATGCCGTTGTGGCTTTATCGTCCTTAGTAGGGCAAGTTTAGGGCTAAACATTCAGCAACGTGTTTTTTCGGAGAATTTCCTACAGAATCCTGAATTCTGCTGACGATTGTTGATTTTTCAGCCATGATGACAGCAGGCTCTGCCTTTAGGTAGGTCAGTGGCCGGGTGGCATAGTTTAGACTCCTTTTAACTTTCACGGAGGATTGAGGCGTGGGCTGGCGAGTAAGGGCAATTCGTGGGGCAACAACGGTACCTGAAAATACGGTGGAAGCGATTCGCGGCGCTGTGCATGAACTGTTAGATGAATTAGAAACTCATAACCAGCTTGACCCTAATGAAATTGTTAGCATCATGTTTTCGGTGACTCGCGATTTAGATGCTATTTTCCCAGCGGCGATCGCTCGTGAACGTCCTCTTTGGCGCAGTGTACCTCTGCTTGATGTACAGCAAATGCACGTAGAGGGAAGCTTAGAGCGTTGCATTCGCTTCTTGATTCACTTCAACACGCCCGATCCAGACATTCCTATCTATCACCCGTATTTGCGTCAGGCGCGTGACCTGCGACCCGATTGGAGTTTGACGCCAACAGTGTTGAAGTCTCGCTAGTTAACTTCAGTTGCGATCGGTAACGTGAACCAGAACGTAGCTCCGGATCCGGGACTGCTGATAATGCCAATTTCACCGCCATGGGCTGTGATGATTTGCCGACATAGATAAAGTCCTAGACCTAACCCAGAGGAACGAATGTGCTTGCCGCGGACATAGCGATCGAACAAAGACTGACTTTCATCTACTGTTAACCCAGTACCGTTGTCTTGAACGGTGCACCGCATCCACTGGGGCGATGTTAACTCCTCAGTAGGCAAAACCTCTGCTGTCAAGGTCAAGATCAGCTTGGGTGGATTGTGCTGGAGAGCATTGGTCAAAAGGTTTTCGTACACTCGTCGTAGTTGTTCTGGATCAGCCACGATCGCTGGTAAATTAGCAGCCACCTGGTTAATCAAAGTTGCCTCATGTTCCTGAAGCAACGGTTCCATGTCAGCCACAATGTTTTCAGTTAAAGTGTCTAAACGAAAGGTGGCTGGATAAAGGGTAATACCCTTTATGTCGCTGGTGTGGGCTTCTAGAAGCGAGGAAATCAGGTTGAGCTGACGATAGCAACTTTGGATCATGCGAGTCAGCACAGCGCGGGATACTCTTACAGGATCACCTGGCTTATCCTGGAGATTTTTGAGTACTAGGAGCATGCCCATAATCGGCGTACGCAAGTCATGAGAAACAGTATGCAAAAACTCTTCCTTAATTTCGCTCAGTTCTTGAATGGCTTGCATGTTCTGCTCTAACTGCGCTGTACGCTCTTGAACTTGCTGTTCTAGAGTAGCGTTGAGAGATTGCACTTGGCGACACAAATCAGCTTGCTGCTGGGCATAGGCTTGTAATTGGGCATCGGCTTGTTTGCGGGCAGTAACATCTCGGACAATCGCCAACACTTCATCCTGACCGCTGACAACTAGTCGGGCTTCGTAGCTACGCAATTGACCACGATTTTCTAGCTGATACTCAAAAATCTGCATGGTGCCGGTTTCTAAGGCCCGATTAACATATCCCATGCGCTGTTGGGCAATTTCTGCTGGCAAGACTTCGTACACGGTTTTGCCCAGCAATTCGGCGGCTGCAAAGGCCAAATCATCTTCGCGATCGGCCTTAACCGAAAGGTAAGTACCATCGCGATGAATCCGAAACATCAGGTCAGGAATGGCATTGAGCAAGGCTCGGTTACGCTCTTCGCTTTGCTGGAGAGCCCGATCAAGCAGGTGTTCTGACCGCTGGGCTGAGATAACCCGGGTCAAAATAGCCCGCAATCGCTCAAACGCGGCTTCATCCTCACAGCAGGCTCGAATTTCCTGCCAATTCTCCGAATTCAACCCGCCTTCCTCTCCGGCTTGAAGCTGCTGCATCGCTTCGCTCCCATTTGCCTCTACTGCCTTTTGGTTTGCACGGCTAGGCAGATTCTTCCTTTTGATAGTAGCTAAAACCATTTCAATTGGGGTTGGTTGTCCGATTCAGAATCAGCCACATAGCCTGGGAACCTGGCACCTTAGAATAGAAGGACAGCGTAATCCTTCGTAATAGTTCATGACAGATCAGCTTTTTCGGGCAACCGCAATGAAGGGTGGGGTACGTGCGATCGGCGTCATCACCACCCAGCTTACAGAAGAGGCTCGTCAGCGGCACCAACTCTCCTATGTGGCGACTGCGGCTCTGGGACGCACAATGTCCGCAGGGTTATTGTTTGCCTCCAGCCTCAAAACTCGCCGTGCTCGCGTTAACATTCGCATTCGGGGTAATGGCCCGCTGGGCGATATTCATGTAGATGCTGGCTTAGATGGCACTGTGCGTGGGTATGTTCAGCGTCCCGATGTTGAACTGCCGCTAAAGGCTGCTAAGCTCGATGTGGGCGGCGCAGTTGGGCGTGATGGCTATGTACACGTGATTCGTGACCAAGGCTACGGCACTCCTTATACCAGTACAGTTGAACTAGTTTCAGGTGAAATTGGCGATGACCTGACGCATTACCTGGCTACTTCTGAGCAAACTCCGTCAGCCCTGATTTTGGGCGAATATGTCAATCCTGATGGTGTGATTGCCGCAGGTGGCCTACTTATTCAAGTTCTGCCCAAAGCAGCACGGGATGAAGCGTTGGTAGAAGAATTGGAATCTAGAATTACCTCGCTGGCTTCTTTTACCTCGCTGCTGCTGTCAGGAAAAACCCTGCCAGATATTTTTGCCCAACTTTTGGATGGTTTGGATTTGCTGATTTTGCCAGGGGAACAGGATGTGCGGTTCTACTGCGGGTGTTCCCAGAAAAAAGTGCTAGAGGCTTTGAAGCTGTTTGGTTCTGAGGAATTGCACGATATGATCGATCGCGATGGCGGAGCTGAAGCACGCTGCGACTTTTGCAACACAATCTATCAGGCCAGCCGGGAAGAATTGGTGCAAATTGTCGGTGAGTTGGAAGCTAATCCATTGGCTTAGGGATCCACAACCAACCGCTATGCTAGCAAGGTAGCTAATTGCTGATTTTCCTTGAGGAACATATCGCAGTGCGTGCAAGCTTCAAATTGGGGCAAATGGCGGGTGCGACGTAGGGATGCAAAGGCTTCTCCCTGCCAGATTTCCTTGAACGATTGCTGCCGTAAATCCCCAATGACTGGTTTGTTGGGCATCATGCAGCAAAGGCTGACTCGGCCTACATGATCGATTAGGGCGTGAGTCCAAGGGGCGAAGCAGGGGTGCTGGTTGTAATAGCCGCGAGCGTAATGGCCATGCAGGCTGTGGGCAGTATCGCGGGAAACACGGCCAAAGGGATAGGCGTCTTGCTCTTGTTGGATGAGTCCTAGTTTGAGTGCCTTGCGGGCAATGACTGGGGCAATGCAGCGATTGTAGTGGGCAATTTGCCGCTGGTTTAACCGCTGCAAATCGGCAGTGTGCTCGTCCATAGGAATGAGATTGAGCCGATCGGCTCCTAGCTCCGCAGCCAAGTCGGGTAGAGTAACAAGGCTAGCGTAGTTCAATTGCCCAATTACAGTATTGATGCGCATTCTACCTGGTTTGAGGTAGCGCCGTAGATAGCGAAATCCCTGGGTTGCTCGTTCCCAGCCGCCGGGTACACCGCGAATTTGATCATGAATAGCACGATCGGGACTGTCAATCGAAATATTGATTTTTTGTAGTCCTGCTTTGACCAGGGTATAGGCGCGTTCCTCCGTAATCAAGGTAGCGTTACTGGTCATGGTGACGCGAATACCGTGGTTAGT
>Ga0224722_1000133_pt1 | contig 41969 bp, 40 predicted proteins | sample Balambano_FR1_Me_FD_161646 | JGI IMG/M metagenome (GOLD analysis project Ga0224722, IMG submission 161646) | Freshwater sediment microbial communities from Lake Towuti, South Sulawesi, Indonesia - Balambano_FR1_MetaG | ecosystem: Environmental > Aquatic > Freshwater > Lake > Sediment | place...
CAAAATGTTGATGAGCGGATGCGTGATGTAGAAGACGTTCCGAGGATCACGCACCCTAGCCAAATGCTTCAATATCGATGTCTCTGTTTGCATCAGCGCATTATGGCATCCGGCTGCGGTTGCCCTGGTCCCCCCATGCTGGAATTATAGGCAGCACTGTCGCAGGTTAAAATCGCACAAAAGTTCTATGGGCATAGATGAGGTGTTGACCGGCCTGCGTAACGACCGCGAGTTCATGCGCGATGTGGCCGATTGGCAGCGCGCGCCGGCCGCACAGGCGCGCTTTGGCCCGTTGCCAACACAGCTCGATGCGCGGCTGGTGGATGCACTGCGTTCGCGCGGCATTGAACAGCTTTATACCCACCAGTCGCATGCCATCCAGTCTGTGCTCGGCGGTGAGAACATCGTTGTCGTTGCGGGCACAGCCGGCGGCAAGTCGCTGTGTTATCAGGCGCCCATCCTCAACGCGCTGTTGAACGATTCCAACGCGCGCGCGCTGTGCCTCTTCCCGACCAAGGCGCTGGCGCAAGACCAAATGTCAAATTTACGATTTACGATTGACGATTTACGGCTGTCGTCAATCGTAAATGCCTACGACGGCGACACCCCACAAGCGCAGCGTTCACAGATTCGCAAGGATGCGCGTGTGCTGATCACCAACGCCGACATGCTGCACCTCGGCATCCTGCCGCACCATACCCGTTGGGCGTCGTTCTTCAAGAATCTGCGCTATGTGGTGATTGATGAATTGCACACCTATCGCGGCATCTTTGGCAGCCACGTGGCCAACGTCGTCCGGCGGCTGCAGCGGTTGTGCGCGTTCTACGGCTCGCGGCCGGTCTTCATTCTGGCCTCGGCCACCATTGCCAACCCGTGCGAGCACGCCGAGCGCTTGATCGAAGCGCCTGTGACATTAGTAGACGACGACGGCAGCCCGCGCGGCGAGCGCAACATCGTGTTCGTCAACCCGCCCATCACCGATCCGGATCTCGGTCTGCGCCGCAGCGCCGACTTCGTCGTGCGCGACATCGCTGCCCGCCTGATCGGCGACGGCTTGCAGACGGTGTGCTTTGCCCGCTCGCGCAACGCGGCGGAGATTCTGCTGACCTACTTGCGACAGGAGATAGTAGGCAGTGAGCGGTGGGCAGTGAACGGAACGACCACCCACACTACACAGCCCACTGCCCACATCATCCGCGGATATCGCGGCGGTTATCTGCCGGAGGAGCGCCGCGCCATTGAGAAGGGCTTGCGTGACGGCAGCGTGCGCGGCGTGGTGTCCACCAACGCGCTTGAATTGGGCATTGACATTGGCGCGCTCGACGCGTGCGTCATGCTCGGTTATCCCGGCAGCATCGCCAGCTTCTGGCAACAGTCGGGCCGGGCAGGGCGGCGGCAAGACGCCAGCGTCGCCGTCATGGTGGGCACGCCCGACCCACTCGATCAATACCTGATATCGCACCCGGCCTATTTGTTTCAGCACTCGCCCGAACACGCGCGCATTGCGCCGGACAACCTGGGCGTGCTGGCGGCACACGTGGCCTGCGCCACGTTTGAGCTGCCGTTTGAACGCGGCGAAACGTTGGGTAAAGCCGACATCACCGAGTTGCTGGATGCGCTGGCCGATGAAGGCGACCTGCACGCCAGCGGCATAGAGTCCATGCCGATCTTTCGCACTGCCGACCAATCGGCAATCGAAAATCTAAAATCGAAAATCCGCTACACCTGGGTCGGCGATGGCTACCCGGCCGACCGCATTAGCCTGCGCGGCGCGGGCGAACGCATCAGCATCATGGATGAGTTGGGTGATCTGGTCGGCGAGACCGAGCGCGGCACGGCTGCGGCGCGGGTGCACCCGGGCGCGATCTATTTGCATCAAGGCCAGGCGTTTCTGGTCACAGAGCTAGATTGGGACTTGGGCCGAGCCGTGGCGCGACGGGTGAACAGCGATTACTACACTCAGCCCTCGGCTGTGTCCGAGGTGGTAGTGCTGCGAGAATTTGACCGGGCCGAGGGGCAGGGGAGCGGAGGTGCGGAGGAGCAAACGCACGCCTCCGCACCTCTGCCCCCTCACTCCCTTGCTCCAAGAAGCGGTGAGATCGAGGTGACGACGACCGTCAGCCGCTACCGGCAGGTGCAGTTTGGCACGCATCGCACGCTGTCGTGGGGCGAGGTGGATTTGCCCGCGCAACATCTATTTACTGTTGGCTACTGGTTCGTGCTTGAGCCAGAGATCGCCAAGCAGTTGGAAAAAGAGGGCATCATCGGCCTACCCAACGACTACGGGCCCAACTGGGCCAGGCAGCGCGACGCGGCCCGCGCGCGCGATGGCTTCAAGTGCGTGGTGTGCAGCAAGCCCGAAGCGTCTGGCCAGCAACATCACGTCCATCACCGCAAGCCCTTTCGGACGTTTGGCTACGTGCGTGGTGAGAACGAGCACTATCTGCGCGCCAACGACTTGGACAATCTGATGACGGTCTGCCCAAGTTGTCACGCCCAGGTCGAGACAGCCGAGTCAGTCAATCAGGCGTTGGGTGGGCTGTGCTACTTATTGGGCAACCTCGCGCCGTTGTTCGTGATGTGTGACCCCAGTGACATCTCGGCCACGTTCGACACGGCCAGTGCGCACACGCGCTTGCCGACCATCACGCTGTACGAGATGATTCCGGGTGGCACCGGCCTGACGGATGAGTTGATCGCGCACCACGACGAGCTATTGCGCATGGCCGCGCAGCGGATTCATGAGTGCGACTGCGATCATGGCTGTCCGGCCTGCGTCGGCCCGGTAGACGAGACGCGCGGCCGCCATGTGAAACAGGACGTGTCGCGGATCATTGAGCTGATCGCGAGGCAAGAACGCAAAGCGTAAAGCGCATTACGCAGAACGCGACATTCGCAATTCCCCATTCCCCATTCCCCATTCGCAATTCAAAATGAAAGCCATTCGACTGCATTCCCACGGCGAAGCCGACGTGTTGATTTACGAAGACGTGCCCACGCCAGAGCCGGGCGTGGGCGAGGTGCGCGTGAAGATCGGCGCGGCTGGCCTGAACTTCATTGACATCTATCAGCGCCGCGGTTGGTACAAGATCGCGCTGCCGCTGGTATTGGGCCAAGAGGGTGCGGGCACGGTGGACGTGCTGGGCGAGGGCGTGACCGAGTTCAAGGCCGGTGATCGCGTGGCCTACGCCTCGGTGCTCGGTGCGTATGCCGACTACGCCATCGTGCCTGCGGCCAAGCTCGTGCCGGTGCCGTCAAGTGTCTCGATTGAGCAAGCCGCGGCAGTGATGTTACAGGGCATGACCGCGCACTATCTGGCGACGAGCACCTTCCCGTTGGAGAAGGGCCACACGGCGTTGGTGCACGCGGCCTCGGGCGGCGTCGGCCTGCTGCTCACGCAAATCGCCAAGATGCGCGGCGCGCGCGTCATCGGCACAGTCGGCTCGGCGGAGAAAGCAGAACTTGCCAAAGGCGCTGGCGCCGACGATGTCATCCTCTACAAAGAGCAGGACTTCGAGGCCGAAGTGAAGCGACTGACAAATGGCGCGGGTGTGGACGTGAACTATGACTCGGTCGGCAAAGACACGTTTTTGAAGGGCCTGAACATTCTCAAGCCGCGCGGGTTGATGGCGCTGTATGGTCAGTCCAGCGGCCAGGTTGAACCCATAGACCCACAACTGCTCAGCCAGAAGGGCTCACTGTTTTTGACCCGGCCGACGTTGGGCAGCTACACTCTCACTCGCGCCGAACTGCTCGGCCGCGCCGGCGATCTGTTCCAATGGATGGCGGCGGGCAAGCTCAACGTGCGCGTGGATCGCACCTTCAAGCTGAGCGAGGCGGCCGGCGCGCACCGCTACATGGAAGGCCGGGGGACGAAGGGCAAGGTGCTGCTGATACCATAGTTGCACCATGAGTGACAACGACGTTTATCCCGTGAACATCGCCGGTGTGCAACGCGAACTGCGCCTGATGGAGGTCGCGCCCGGCGTCAAGATCGCTGTGCTCAACATCCTGGGCGACACCGAGTTGGTGCAGGCTTCGGCCAAAGCGCTGGCGGCCAAACTGCCGGCGGCAGCGAGCTATCTGGTTACGGCTGAGGCCAAGAGCATCCCGCTGGCCTATGCGCTGTCGGTCGAAACAAGATTGCCATACATCGTGTTGCGCAAATCGCACAAGCCCTACATGGGCGACGCGCTTTCGGCCGAGACGCTTTCGATCACCACCAACAAGCCGCAGACGTTGTATCTGGATGAGAAGGATCGAGACGTCATCAAGGGCGCGAAGGTGGTGCTGGTGGACGATGTGATCAGCACCGGCAGCACGTTGCAGGGCATGCGCCTGATCATGCACAAGGCCGGCGCGGATGTGATTGCCGAGGCGGCTATCTTCACCGAGGGCGACCGCGCCAAGTGGAATAACGTGATCGCGCTTGGCCACCTGCCGGTGTTTGCGAATTAACTGGCCTGATTCGCGCGCCTCCTTTATACTTCGCCAATGCTGGTAGACGTGCAATCGCACTCCTTGGGCGCCCCACGCCCTAACCACATCGCCGGAACAACGCGTCACCTTTGCAACCCAGCCCCAATCCATAGACAGTGACAGTGAAGGAGGAATACGTGTCCAAGAATCGCACCACTACTTTGCTCGCGTTTAGTGTGATCGCGTCGGTCGTCATGGCGGCCTGCGCACCTGCAGCGGCCCCGGCCCCAGCCGAGCCTGCTGCGCCCGCTGCCCCAGCCGCTACGGAAGCGCCGGCAGCGACAGAAGCACCTGCTGCGCCAGCCGCCACCGAAGCGCCGGCAGCCACCGAGGCGCCTGCGGCAACCGAAGCCCCCGCAGCTGCGGCCGGTGGCAAGCTGCGCATCTTGTATTGGCAGGCCCCCACGATCCTGAACTTCCACCAAGGGCAGGGCACCAAGGACGCCGACGCAGCCCGTCTGGTGCTAGAGCCGTTGGCCTCTGTGTCGCCTTCAGCCGAGTTCGTGCCCGCGCTCGCGGCGGAGATTCCAACGGTTGAAAACGGCGGCGTGGCTGTGGACTTCACCAGCATCACCTGGAAGCTCAAGGAAGGCGTGAAGTGGAGCGATGGCTCTGCCTTCACGGCCGATGACGTGGTGTTCACCTGGGAATACTGCGCCGATGAGGCCACTGCATGCTCGACCGCGAGCAACTTCTCGAACATTGACAAAGTGGAGAAGGTGGACGACTTGACGGCCAAGATCACCTACAAGGCGGCCAACCCGAACGTGTATGAAGCCTTTGTCGGCAGCGCCGGCTATGTGCTGCAAAAGGCGCAGTTTGGCAACTGCATCGGCGAGAAGGCCACGACCGACAGCGCCTGCGTTGCAGCCAACAGCGCGCCGATTGGTAGCGGCCCATTCGTCGTGAAGGAATTCAAGCCAGGCGATGTGGTGACCTACGTCAAGAACACAAACTATCGCGACGCGCCCGCCAAGCCGTTCTTCGACGAGGTGGAGTGGAAGGGCGGCGGCGACGCCCCCAGCGCAGCGCGTGCGGCTTTCCAGACCGGTGACACCGACTACGCTTGGAACCTGCAAGTAGAGGCCGCCGTGCTGCTCGGTCTGGCGAATGACGCTGCAGCCAAGGCCGTCCTCAACACCAGCAATGCGGGTAACGTCGAGCGCGTCGTCATCAATTTCAGCAACCCCGATCCGGCGCTGGGTGATAAACGCGGCGAGCCGGATCAGCCGCATCCGATTCTGTCTGACCTGAAGGTGCGTCAGGCGTTGGCCATAGCGATTGACCGCAAGACCATGGCCGAGCAGCTCTACGGGCCAGCCGGCACGCAGACTTGCCAACTGGTCACATGGCAGCCGTTCTTCAAGCCCGATGCGGTGTATGGCACATGTGATCCCGACATTGACGGCGCGAACGCGTTGCTTGACGAGGCCGGTTGGGCCAAGGGTGCCGATGGCATCCGCGCTAAGGACGGCGTCCGCATGAAGTTCACCTTCAACACCAGCACCAACACCTTGCGCCAGAAGGAGCAAGCGCTGATCAAAGAGGCCTGGGACAAGCTGGGCATCGAGACTGAACTCAAGAATGTGGACGCCGGTGTGTTCTTCAGCACCGATGCGGGCAACCCCGACACGTTTGGCAAGTTCTGGAACGATGTGCAGATGTACACTAATGGCCCCGCACAACCCGACCCGACGACCTACTTGTGCGACTTTTCCAGTTCCGAAGTCGCCAACAAGGCTAATGGCTGGAAGGGCAGCAACAATGGGCGCTTCCAGAATGCGGACTACGACGCGCTGTGCGAACAGCTTCGCTCCGAGACCGACGCAGCCAAGCGCAGCGAAATCGTGCTGGCGATGAACAAGATCCTCGTTGAAGAAGTGGCTGTGATTCCGTTGGTCTGGCGCGGCAGCGTGAGCGCAGCCAACAAGGATCTAAAGGGCGTGATCATGAACGGTGGCTGGGACAGTGAGATGTGGAACATCGCTGACTGGACGAAGTAATTCGTCGTTAGGAGTCGGACTCCTCCAAGGAGTCCGACTCCTTTTTGTAGGCGAATATGAGCACCTACATCGTTCGGCGTCTGCTGATCGCAATCCCCACGCTGCTGATCATCAGCTTCGTGCTGTTTGCTGTGCTGTCGCTGGCCCCCGGCGACCCGCTGGCCCAGTTTGCGGCCAACCCGGAGGTGCCCCAGGAGGTGCGCGACCGCATTGCCAAGTCCATGGGGCTGGACAAGCCGTGGTACGAGCGTTACCCAAGATGGCTGCTGGCCATGCTTCAAGGCGACTTCGGCTTCTCGTATGCCAGCCGCGCGCCGGTGAATGACTTGATCACGCAACGCTTGCCGCAGACGCTCAAAGTCATCGGCATCGCCTATCTGCTTTCGATTGTGATTGCCATCCCGGTGGGTGTGCTCGTGGCCGTCCGCCCGCATAACCCCCTGAGCATCGGGGCGACCACGCTGGCCTTCATCGGCTTCTCGATGCCCACCTTCTTCACCGGGTTGCTGTTCATCATCATCTTCTCGGTCAACCTGCGCTGGTTCCCCATGATTTACGACACCACGCTGGAGGTGACCGACCTCAATTCGTTGTGGGCGCAGATCAAGCAGAGCATCATGCCAATCATGGTGCTGGCGCTGTTTCAGATCGGCGCGATGACGCGCTTCGTGCGGGCCAGCATGCTGGATAACTTGCAGATGGACTATGCGCGCACGGCGCGAGCCAAGGGCCTGATCGAGCGCGTGGTCATCATGAAGCATGTGCTGCGCAACAGCCTGATCCCCATCGTGACCCTGATTGCCCTGGGCTTGCCGACGATCTTCACCGGCGCGATCGTGACTGAGCAAATCTTCCGCATTCAGGGCATCGGCGAATTGCTCATCACCTCGCTCCAGCGTAAAGATATCCCGGTGACCATGGCTGTCACGTTCATCGCGGCGGTGTTGATCGTGCTGTTCAACACGCTGGCCGACATCGTTTATGGCGCGCTCGACCCGCGCATCAAGCTGAGCTGACCTCGTTATTACTGGCGCACGGACAACGCCTATGGCACAAGCAACCATTCCCCTCCGCTCGCCAGACCTGGCGCAGCAAACGCAAGCCAAGCCGCGCACCGTGTGGTCGGAGGCGCGGCGGCGATTCCGCAAGAACCGCCCGGCCATGTTTGGGGCCGCCGTGTTGTTCATCATGGTGGTGACTGTGTTCATCGGGCCGTTCTTCTACACGGTCAGCCCAACGGCCACCAACTTTGCCGTGGCTCAGCAGCCGCCTTCTGCCGAGCATCCGCTCGGCACCGATGACCTGGGCCGCGACATGCTGGCGCGGGTGATGACGGGTGGGCGTATCTCGCTCACGGTTGGCATCGCGGCCATGCTGGTGGCGATGACGCTCGGCATTCTGATCGGCTCGTTGGCCGGCTTCTTCGGTGGATGGCTCGACACTGCGCTCATGCGCATTACGGACACATTCCTGGCGTTGCCGGTGCTGGCGGTGGTATTGCTGATTGGCTCGCTGTATCGCGACTCGCTCAAGTCGGCGCTGGGCACGAACCTGGGCAGCATCGTGCTCGTGGTGCTGGTCATCGGCATCCTGGGCTGGATGACCACGGCCCGCCTGGTGCGCGGCTCGTTCCTGTCGTTGCGGCAGCGCGAGTTCGTCGAGGCGGCTCATGCCTTGGGGCAGAACAACTGGGCCATCATGTTCAAGCACATCCTGCCCAACTCGCTCGGCCCGATTGTGGTGTCGGCCACGTTGGCCGTCGGCGCGGCCATCATCACCGAGTCGGTGTTGTCGTTTCTCGGCCAGGGCCTGCCGTCGGATGTGCCGACATGGGGCAGCCTGCTGTTCGAGAACAAGGAATTCCTCGAGATCGCCCCGCACCTGGTGTTATGGCCCGGGCTGATGATCTTTATCACCGTGCTGTGCGTCAATTATCTGGGCGACGGCCTGCGCGATGCGCTCGACCCGCGTGGGAAGTAGGCACACGCCGAGGTTCGCAACTGAGTATCTGCGACTCACTTTCGTCAGTATTCTCCGCCGCCAGTTGTCAGTAGTCATGTCACCTGATCCAGCGCATGCTCGTTGACAGGGGCAGAGGGTTTTGTTGCGCCCGATCCGCCGGAGGGAGCGGTTCGAGTGCAGCCAACCTGCCCGTTGCCGCATTCACTCAGGAGCATGTGCATGATTCAATCCCGCCTTACTTATCCGCGTTCGCGCTCGCGTTCGTTGGCTGTGCCGCTGGCGCTTGGCTTGACGGGCATCGTCGCTGCTGGCTTGTTGGCCAGCGCCCCGGCTGCTGCGCCTGCCTTGGCCGCCCCCGAAGCGCCGTCCGTCTACACCGAGCCGACCTACTCCAGCCCAATCTCGCTCTCGGCCGATAAGCAATGGCTGTGGTCGGTCAACCCGGCCGACGATTCGGTATCGGTCATCAGCACGGCGGCAGACTCGGTCGTCGCCAAGATCACCGTCGGCAACGAGCCGGAGAGCGTGGCGCTCGACCCCAACAATCAGTTCGCCTATGTGGCCAATGCCGCCGACAACACCGTCAGCATCATCCGCATCAGCAGCCTGGTACCGTGGAGCGCCAGCGTGGTGCGCACCTACGTCACCGGCGCGGAGCCGTGGAACATCGTCGTTTCACCCGATGGTAAGCGCGTCTACGTGGCCAACAGTGTGCAAGACACCATCACCGTGCTCGATGCCACGGCGGCCTGGCCTGCCATCCCGGCCATCATCGGCAATTACGATTTGAACGGCAGCCCATGCAACGCGGCCAACCCCGACCGGCACTTCCAGCCGCGCGGCCTGGCCGTCACGCTCGATAACACCAAGCTCTATGTCACGCGCTTCTTGTCGTTTGTGAAATCGGGCGGCGTGCAGGCAACCGACACGGGCAAGGAAGGGCTGGTGTGCAGGCTCGACATCAACACTAGCGTCTCTGGCGGGCCGGGCATCACAGGCGCGACGCCGATCACCCTGGCCGCGCAGCTGACAGGTTTTAACAACCCGAATGGCAGCCCGACCAGCGCGTATGCCAACCAGTTGCAGAGCATCGTCATCCGCGGCGACAGCGCTTACATGCCGAGCATCGCCGCAGCGCCGGCCGGGCCGCTGCGCTTCAACGTTTCCACGCAGGCGTTCGTCAACGTGATCGGTGGCGTCATGGGTGGGGCGCAAACCGACCTCGGCGCGATCAACATGCACCTGGGCGCGCGCGTGCCCGAAGCCGGCAAGAAGCGGCTGTTCTTCGCCAATCCGTGGGCTATCGCCTTCACCAACCAGAGCGGGGCCGGCAATGCCTATGCCGTGTCTTCGGGCAGCGACCTGCTGGTCAAGCTGAATGTGGACGCGGCCGGCGCGCTCAGCTTCACCGGCGGCGTCAGCACCACGCGCTACATTGACCTGAACGACCCGGACGCGCCCGCCACGGCCGGCGCAAACGCAGGCAAGAACCCGCTCGGCATCGTCATCAACGGCAGCAAGGCCTACGTGATGAACAAGCTCTCGCGCAACATCAGCGTGGTTGATCTGACGACCGACGCTGTGTCCGGCGTGATCCAACTGACGCCCTTGCCCGCATCGGGCAGCAAGGCCGAGGAGTTGCACGTCGGTGCCGAGATGTTCTTCAGTTCGCGCGGCCACTTTGAGCGCCCGCCCGGCACGACTGTGTCAACGGACGAGCGCCTGTCGTCAGAGGGCTGGCAGAACTGCGCATCGTGCCACTTCAATGGCTGGACCGATGGCGAGATTTGGTCGTTCGCCTCCGGTCCACGCAAGAGCGTGCCGCTCAACGGCTCGTTCAACCCGCACAACCCGAACGATCAGCGCATTTTCAACTACTCGGCGTTCTTCGATCAGGTTGAAGACTTCGAGATCAACATCCGCAACGTCTCCGGCCCAGGCCCGTTGCCTGCGCCGGTGAATGGCACCACGAATAACGCGAACCAGGGCTTGATCATCAGCGACACCGGCGACATCAACACCGCACCGGCCGTGGTCAACCAGTTCTTGAAATCAAACGCCGACCGGCCACAGGTGACGGTGCGCTTGCCCGGCAGCACGACCTCGTGGCCTGCCATGACTGCGCTGCGCGAATGGGTGAAGCTGGCGATCCGCACGCCCAACGGTGTGCTCACTCAAGGCGAGCTTAGCGCACCCAGCCCCGGCATCACGCCCAACCCCGACTACACGGGCGCGTTGAATGACGCCGACGTGGCGGCGGGCAAGCTGTTGTTCGTGCAGGCGGGTTGCTTGCAGTGCCATGCCAGCGGCAAGTGGACGAATAGCACCAAGGACTTCGTGTCGCCGCCCGGCGCAGGTGAAATTGCGACTGAGACCGTGCCGACGCCAACCTTTGGCACACCCGTGGGTGCGCAATTCCTCAATCGCTTCCTGGTCAACATCAACTCGTTCAACCTGAACGTGGCCGGGCAGGGCAATACGATCCCCGGCCAGGCCGAGATCGGCGCGGTCGAGAAGAACGAGGCCGGCCTGGATGCGCTGGGCCGCGACTACAACGCCGATGGCAAGGGCATTGGCTTCAACACGCCGTCGCTGTTGGGCATCCATCACGTGCCGCCGTACTATCACAACGGCGCATGCGAGACGCTGGCGTGCGTGCTGGCCAACCCGGTGCACCGCGTCAGGGGGTTGCCGGCCGGTTCGCCCGACCCGCTGACGGCCTCGGCAGCGCAGGCGAAGGTGGTTGCGTTCCTCAAGACGCTCGACGCGAACACCAGCGTGCCGACCACGCCCAGGATTCCGTTTGTGGCGAAGCAATAGTCATTTGTCAGACCCTAAAGGTCTTTAAGACCTTTAGGGTCTTCACCCTCACTTTCGTCAGGTCGCGCGCCATACCAACGTCAGCCTCGGCTGGGTGGCGCGCGACCTTAAACTATCCCATCCGAAGCGAGTGGTGATGGCAGTGCGATACGCCTAATATCGCGTCTGTGACCATTGTGACTCAATCTTTTGCAACCCATCGCATCCTCATCGCAGATGGCGCACCGATGGTGCGCGAGGCATTGCGCTGGCTGCTCGACGATGAACCAAACGTCGAGATCATCGGCGAGGCCGGCACCGGGCCGGATGTGCTGACCCAGGCGCAAGCGCTCTCACCCGACATTGTCATCCTGGATGCCAGGTTGCCAGCATTGGACGGCTTCGCCGTCACCCGCGCGCTCAAGAGCGGCCCGCACCCGCCGCTCGTCATACTTCTTCTCGTCTCGGGCGACCCCACCGCCCGCCAGCGCGGCCTGGAGGCCGGCAGCGACGGCTTCATCGAAAAGGGCGCAGACTGGCCGGAACAACTGGCCCAGGTGCGCGACCTTCTAGCCCCACACGGGCCGCCTCCCCACGGCCCGCCTGCACAAGGGCCATCTTCGCCCTAAAATTCCGGCATGCCCGCCGCCGACACGCACATGCCCGACCGCGAGTTGCAACAGGCGCTGGCGCAGACCACGCGCCGGGCGGAGATATTGCAATACGTCGTTGAGGCCGTCGGCAGCGGACTGGCGCTCGATCCTCTGTTGTCGCGCATCGTGTCCAGCGGCGTGGAACTGATCGGCGCGCGGCATGGCAGCATCGGCCTGTGTGTGGAGACGCGAGACGGATCGGTCATGCGCACGGCTGCCATCCACAACATGCCTGCCCACGAACTGGGCGCGGAGAATGGCCCCGGCGTGGGTATGGCTGGCCGGATTCTGCTCGACCCGCGGCCGTTCTGGGTGGATCGCTATGGCGCGCTGGACAACCCGACCGTGCCGGAGTATCTCGACCACGCCGTCATCGCCGTGCCGATCTGGTGGGGCAAGCGCCTGATCGGGTTTATCGGCGTGGGCGACGATGCGCCGCGCCGGTTTGACCAGCAAGACGCCGACACGCTGGCCTTGTTCTCACAACACATCGCCATCGCCATCGAGAACGCGCGGCTGTTTGCGGTCGAGCAGCGCGCCGCGCGCAACGCAATGATCACGCGCGTCGGGCGGTTGATCACCAGCAGCCTGAACATCGCCGAGGTGTTGCAAACCGCCGCCGACGCGGTGCACGAGCAGTTGCGTTACCCCGACGTGGCGCTATTTCTGCTTGCTGAGGACAGTCAGTCGCTGGTGTTGCGCGCGCGCGGCGGCATGTCGCGAAACCGCAATTTGAACGCATATCGCCTGGCCGTGGGGCAGGGCATCGTGGGATCTGCGGCGGAGGCGCGGCGCGCTGTGCGGGTGGATGACGTGCGAGCCGACCCGCGCTACGTCGCCATTCCCAGCGTGCCCGGCGTGCAGGCCGAACTGGCTGTGCCGATCCTGGTGGGAGAGCGGCTGCTCGGTGTGCTCAACGTCGAATCGGCTCAGCCGATTAGCAGCGACGATGCCGAGGACTTGCAGCTCATTGCCGATCAGTTGGGCGTGGCGATTGACAACGCTCGCCGCTATGAGGATGAACAGCGCCGCACCGAGCGCCTGGCGCTCATCGCCCGAACCGGCCAGCGCATCACCACGCGCCTCAACCCGTTGGATCTGTTCAACACCCTGGTCAGCGACCTGCACGAGCGCATGGGCTACGAGCACGCGGCGTTGTTTCTGTTGGACGCGCACCAGCCCACGATTCTGGAACAAGTGGCCTGTGCCACGCGTTGGCCCGAGAGCGCCGTCGTTGGCTATCGGCAGTCCATAGATCGCGGCATCATCGGTGCGGCCGCCCGCCAACGCAGGCCGGAGCGTGTGGCCGATGTTGACACCGACCGGCGCTATATCCCCATGACCGAGCAGGGCCACGTGCGGGCCGAGCTGGCCGTGCCGATCCTGCTGGGCGAACGGCTGTTGGGTGTGCTGGATGTGGCCAGCGTGCAGCCGTTCCGCGATGAGGATGTGACCTCGTTGCAGGTGTTGGCCGGCCAGTTGGCCGTGGCGATTGACAACGCCGAGTTGTTCTCTGGCACGCAGCGCGCGCTGGAGGAGATGCAACTGCTTTACAACGCCAGTCGCCAGATCAGCGTGGCCATGCAGGTGGATGATGTGATCGAGGCGTATTTGCGCGAGGTGGCGGCGCGGGGCAAGTTCCCGTGCACGATTGCCTTGTACGAATTTGATGACATGGGCCAGCGCAGCCATGTGGTGGTGCGCGGCCGCTGGACGCAGGCCGATGGGCCGATGCGGATCGAGGCGCGCCTGCGCTACGTGTGGGATCAACTGGACGCGCCGCTCGACGCCGGGCAGACCGTCGTGATTGCGGATGTGGCCACCGACGAGCGCGTCAACCCGGATTTGCGCGCCATGCAAATGCGCGAAGGCCGGCCTGCGCTGGCCTTCATCCCGCTGATGGTGCGCGGCATGCGCATCGGCGTGGTCATCTTGAGCGCGGGTGAGGTGTATGCGTGGCGCGATGAAGACTTGCGACCCTATTCGACCACGGCCGCGCAATTGGCAACGGCGATTGACAGTCGTCAGCAACAGTCGCTGTTATTCGACCGCGGCCAGCAACTGGCCGTGCTGGAGGAGCGCCAACGCCTGGCGCGCGAGTTGCACGACTCGGTGACGCAACTCGTGTTCAGCACGACGTTGATCGCGCAGAGCATCGCCCCGGCGTGGCGACGCAGCCCGGCCGAAGGCGAGAAGCGCGTTGCCCGCTTGTTGGAACTGAGCCAGAACGCGCTGGCCGAGATGCGGGCTTTGCTGTTTGAGCTGCGGCCGACCCCTCCTCAGTCCCCCCCGCACGCGGGGGGGATGACGGAAGGTGGAATGCCTGGGCTGATGCGCGTGCAGCGCGAAGGGTTGCCGGCGGCCATCGAACGCTATGCGTGGGACGTGGCCCGCGACAGCTTGAAGGTGGATGTAGATGCACACGCCTATCCCGGACTAGATGGCACCCGGCCGCCGTTGCCGGTTGAAGAAGCGCTCTTCCGAATCGCCCAGGAGGCGTTCAACAATGTGGTAAAGCACGCTCAGGCGCGCAACGTGCAGGTCGTGTTGGCGCAGCAAGATGGCGCTGTGGCGCTCAGCGTGCGTGACGATGGCAAAGGGTTTGACGCAAGCGCGGCCACCGCCACTGGCGGCATGGGTTGCCAGACCATGCGCGAGCGGGCCGAGGCGTTGCATGGCACATTCGATCTGACCAGCGCGCCGGGCCAAGGGACGACCATTCACGTGCGTGTGCCGATATAAATGCACATGCAAGCCCAGGAGAGAACATCATGACAAACGCGACCCCCGTTCGAGTAATGATCGTGGACGATCATGCCATCGTGCGCGAAGGCTTGCAGACGCTGTTGAGTGAAGAAGAAAGCGTGGAGTTGGTGGGTGAGGCGGCCAACGGTGCGCTAGGTGTGTCGTTGGCTGCAAAGGCGCAGCCCGACGTTGTGTTGATGGATCTGGTCATGCCGGAGATGGACGGCATCCAGGCCACGCGGCGGGTGAAGGAGGTCAGCCCGCGCACGCAGGTGCTGGTGCTGACCAGCTTTGCCGATGACCAGAAGGTGCGCGAGGCCATCAGCGCGGGTGCGGTCGGTTATCTGCTCAAGGATGTGCTCAAGCCCGACCTATTGCGTGCCATCCATCATGCTGCGCAAGGCAAGAGCACCTTGCATCCGGACGTGCAACAGATGCTGATGAAACAGGCCACGGCTCAACGCGAGCCCAAGCCGCACGACAGCCTGACCGAGCGTGAGATGAGCGTGCTCAAGCTGATCGCACAGGGCCGCAGCAACAAGGAGATCGCGGCGACGCTCTTTCTGACGGAGGGCACGGTCAAGGGTTACATCTCGACGATCTTCGACAAGCTCGAGGTGGAAGACCGCACTCAGGCGGCGCTGTATGCGGTGAAGAATGGGCTGGGCGATGGGTGAGGTCGCACTCTCGTGTTAAGCGACTGTTAAGCAGGTGATGTTGCTCGCAGTTGCGCCATCACATAGAATCCTGCGCGTATCCGTTCTTTACCCGTATATAGGAGAAACGAATCGTCACTATGAATCGCTTTACAAAAAATATGCTTCGTCAGGGTGTTGTGGCAACGCTGCTTGTCGGCACGATCATCAGCGCGCAAACGGCGTCGGCCCAAGGCCGCCAGCCGCCAGCGGCGCCGGACACCACGTTCAAGCCGGGCATGAATTTGATTACTAACGCCAGCCATGAAGGCCCCGGTGTGTTCTTCGATGGCCGAGGTGAACTGTATGTGTCATGGAACTGGGTGCCATTTTGGACCGAGCCGCCGCCCGGCACGAATCTGCGCGATCAGCGCTATCGCACGCCGGAGTTCCGCATGGCCGATGGTTCGATTGAAGTCTTCAAGGATCGCGTGAAGAGTGGTCGCCTGTCCAACCACGGCTTCAATTACTTCGCGGCCAACCCCGCAGCTGGTTTCATGCAAAACGTGAAGAATCTGAAGCCAGGCAGCCCGATTCGTTTTACCTCGTGGGTGCTGTTGTGGACCAGCAATATCCCCAACCTGATCCCACCCAAGTCGGTTGAGCCTGGTAACTTGGAGGGACGCGTGTGCATTGACCAGGATGGTGGCCCGCGCGACATGACCGACCCGAACCTGGTGTGCTCAGACTGGTCGAAGAAGTATGACGAGTGGCATCAACTGTCGGTGGATGGCGTGGCCAAGGCCGACACCGTGAACGCGTTCCTGTGGACGCGCTCCTCGGAGTTTGTTGAGCACAACGACTATTACATGGACGACAGTTGCTTTGAGGTGCTGGCCAAGGCGACCGACAAAGGCATCTGCAAGGGCGCAGGATTTGTGAACGACGGCCGCCTGGAAGTGTTGGACTGGTATCAACGCAACACGAACTAGGCTGACTGCTGCATCAAACGAAAACAGCCCGGCGAACAGAGATGTTCGCCGGGCTGTTTTTGTTATCGTGCCTAAATCGCAGCGGCCTTCAACGCCTCGGCGCGGCCGGTGTGCTCCCACGGCAGGTCCACATCGGTGCGGCCGAAGTGGCCGTAGGCGGCCGTCTTGCGATAGATCGGCCGGCGCAAATCCAGATCGCGGATGATCGCGCCGGGTCGCAGGTCGAACACCTCGCGGATGGCCTTGTTGATCTTCTCGTCGCTGACTTTGCCGGTGCCAAACGTCTCGACGTTGATCGAAAGCGGCTTGGCCATGCCGATGGCGTAGGACACCTGCACCTCGCAACGCTCGGCCAGGCCCGCTGCCACAACTGTCTTCGCCACCCAGCGGCAGGCATACGCCGCGCTGCGGTCCACCTTTGTCGGGTCTTTGCCGCTGAACGCGCCGCCACCGTGGCGGCCCATGCCACCGTAGGTATCCACGATGATCTTGCGCCCGGTCAGTCCCGCGTCGCCCATCGGCCCGCCGACGACGAAGCGGCCGGTCGGGTTGGTGTAGATCTTCAGCTTGCCGTTGACCATGTCCTTGGGCAGGGTGGGCATGATGACCACGTCGGTCAGCGCCTGGTTGATCTCCTCCTGGCTGATGTCTGGCGCATGCTGGGTCGAGATCAATACGGTGTCAATGTGCACTGGCTTGCCGTGGCTGTATTCCACCGTCACCTGCGTCTTGCCATCGGGCCGCAGCCAATACAGCTCACCGCTCTTGCGCACTTCGCTCAGGCGGCGCGAGAGGCGATGCGCCATGGCAATCGGCATCGGCATTAGCTCGGGCGTCTCGTTGCAGGCAAAGCCGAACATCATGCCCTGATCGCCCGCGCCCACCTTCTCGATGTCGTCGGCGCTGGTGTTGCGCACTTCCATGGCGTCGTCCACACCTTGCGCAATATCCGGCGACTGGCTGGCGATGGCAAGCTGAACGCCGCAGGTGTTGCCGTCGAATCCTTTGTCCGATGAATCGAATCCGATTTGGTTGACGACCTGGCGAACCAGATGGTCAAAATTCACAAAGGCCTTGGTGGTGATCTCGCCCAGGCACATGACGAAGCCGGTCTTCACGGCTGTCTCGCAGGCCACGCGGCTCATCGGGTCTTGCTCCAGGCACGCGTCCAGCACCGCGTCGGAAATCTGGTCACACATCTTGTCGGGGTGCCCTTCGGTCACCGATTCGCTGGTGAAGAAGAGCTGGTTTGAGGTCATGAAACTGCTGCTCACGGTGTCTTCCTTCTTGTTCTATTTAGTTCTATATCGTCTGCAACAAAAAACGCGCCATTTCTCTGTGAGATCAAGGCGCGTTAGGTGAACCAAGTTGCCTCTCATCTTCCAGACTGATCTGCCGGATTTGGCACGCTGCGCTCGCTGGTGCGGGCGCTCGTTGCCGCAGCGTCATCGGGCCGGTCCCTCAGCTGCTCTGGATAAGAGCGGCGCGAGTATAGCAGACCGGCAATACACATTGCGCACGATGTCAGGATGGTCGCGCCTGCCTACACTCTTCCGCAATGAAAGGCATCGCGCATTTCGCCACCGGCCTGTGCGCCGCGTCGTTTGTGCCCGGTGTGGTTGAGGACGCGGCTCGGGGTGGGCTGCTGATCGCGCTGGGTGGCGCGTGCGCCATGCTGCCGGATTTCCTCGACTTTCGCTTTGCCAAATACATGGAGCAACGCGACGCCGACATCGTGCCCGACCGCGTTGCCCCCAACCCGCAGGCGATTGCCGATGCCATCGCGCGTGAGATGGCCCTGGTGACGCCAAATCGGCCGCGCATCATCCAGTTGCATCCGCTGCGGCTGGGGGTGGTGGAGTGGGTGACGTATTGGGTGCGCTTCGACGTGGCCAGTGGCGATATCGTCGTCACGATGAACGACGTTGAGGCGAGAGCGCACGCCGGCAAGATCGACTACTTGTATGACGGCGCGCTGGAGGCGGGCGAATTGGGCGGCCCATCGTTGAAGCTGATTGCCGGCCCAAAGGGCGTGCAGATCGAGTTCCTGCCGTGGCACCGGGTGTGGACGCACTCTCTGGTGCTGGCCGCTGCGCTGGGCGTGTTGGTGGCCGTGTTGCTCGGCCCGGTGGCTGGGTTGGTGGCGGGCTTGGGCTACGCAGCGCACGTCCTCGAAGACCAGCTCGGCTATATGGGGGCGAATCTGTTCTGGCCGTTCACGCGCCGCCGCTTCGACGGCTTGCATTTGCTGCACTCGGGCGATGCCGTCCCCAACATGGTGACGGTGTGGCTGTCGCTCACGCTGCTGTTGCTCAACCTCGACCGGGCCAGCGCCGATCCACTTATCGCCACAGGGCCGTATCTCGCGTTCGCCGTTGTGCTGCCGTCGCTGCTGTTGATCGGCATCTATGCCCGCCGCAAGTGGCACGGCTTCACCCAGTCACTTGCGGCGGAGCGCAACCGTGATGCAGTGGCCGAAAGTGAAGAAAACTGACGCTCAATGCGTTGATACAATCGCGCTCCAACTAACAGGAGACACCACATCATGGGTTTGAGCGCACAGGAAGTCATTCACCTCAACAAAGAGTACACGTTGTTCGAATGGAACGCCCAGGGCGGCTTTACGCCGCAGCCGATTGACCACGCCGAAGGCGTGTACTTCTGGACGAGCGACGGCAAACGCTTCCTCGACTTCAACTCGCAATTGATGAGCGTGAACATCGGCCACGGCGACCGGCGCGTGATTGACGCCATTTGCAAGCAGGCCGGCCAACTGACCTACGCCAACCCCTATGCCGCGACCGAAGCGCGCGGCGTGTTGGGCCAAATGCTGGCCGAGATCACGCCCGGCAATTTAAAAAAATCGTTCATCACCCTGGGCGGCAGCGAGGCCAACGAGAACGCCATCAAGATCGCGCGCATGGTCAGCGGCAGACACAAGATCCTGGCGCGTTATCGCTCCTATCACGGCGGTACAGCCGGCTCGATGACGCTGACGGGCGACCCACGCCGCTGGGCCAGCGAACCGGGCATCCCCGGCGTGGTGCGCATCCCCGACCCGTATTACTACCGCACCCGGCTCAACCTGACGGAAGACGAGTTCATGATGGAGTGCCTCAACCAGACCGAGGACATCATCAAGTTCGAGGGGCCGAACAACGTCGCAGCCATCATCATGGAGACGGTGACTGGCACGAATGGCATCATCATCCCGACCAAGGCCTACTATCAGGGCCTGCGCCAACTGTGCGACAAATACGGCATCTTCCTGATCCTGGATGAGGTGATGTGCGGCTTCGGGCGCACCGGCAAGTGGTTTGCCTGTGAGCACTACGACATCGCGCCGGACATGATGACGATGGCCAAGGGCCTGACCAGCAGCTATGCGCCGCTCGGCAACTGCATCGTCACCGAGGAAATCGGCAAGTATTTTGACGACCACGTGCTGTGGGCCGGCCTGACCTATGGCGGTCATGCCCTCAGTTGCGCCGCCGCCATCGCTTGTATCAACGTCTACAAGGAAGACAACCTGATCGAGCGCGCGGCCGAAATGGGGCGATTCCTGGCGGAGGAAGAGGACAAGCTCAAGGCCAAACATCCGTCGGTGGGCGATGTGCGGCACATCGGCTTGTTCAGCATCTTCGAGCTGGTGCGCAACCGTCAGACCAAGGAGCCGATGGCTCCATACAACGCCAGCGGCAAGGATATGGAAGTGATGAACCTGATCAAGAAGTTCTTCAACGAGAATGGCCTGTTCACGTTCGTGCGTTGGAACAACTTCTTCGTCAACCCGCCGCTGTGCATCAGCAAAGAAGAGCTAAAGGAAGGGCTGGAGATCGTGGATCGGGCGCTTGAGATCGCAGACGATTTTGTGACAGCGTGATCGCACCAGCAACCGGCAGTTGCGGAAAAACGAAAGCGGCGGGCAGTTCCAACTGCCCGCCGCTTTTGCGTTGATTGACTTTGGCTTAGCTCTTAGCTTCCCAATTTGGGCAAGGCCGAGCCGATCTTGGTTGCAGTGTCTGCGGCAGCATCCGAGACTGTGTTGGCGGCAGATTGGGCGGCATCTGCCGCGCCGGTGACGGCTGAATCTGCTGCATTCGCTACGGATGCGACGCCCGACTCAGCTGCTCCAACCACGCCGGTGACGGCGGCTGCCGGTGCAGCCAGCACCGCTGTAGCAGCCGTCTTCAGCGTGTTCTCGGTGTTCTTCACCGCGACTTCCGTGTTGCGCATGACTGTCTCGGTGCTCTTGATCAGCATCTCGCTGTTCTTCACAGCCGCTTCGGAGGCCTTGCGGCTCTGATCGGCCGAGGCGATGGCTGCGCGGGATTGCTGCTCCACATCGGTCAGCAAGCGAAGTGTCGCGCCGGCCACCAGCGGTGGCAACCCGTTGCACAGCGCCAGGCCAACCGGGCCAAGCCCAACCAGATTGAACCCCTGGTTATAGCCAGGCCATAGGTTGCCGAGAAGCAGCCAAAGCCCACCGAGAATGCCAATGACAATCACGATGATGCCCCAGATCATCAACAGCAACCCGAGGAACCTTAACCCCCCGTATCTTTGCGGTACGCTCATGGATGTATCCTCTTTGTCGCCCGCGGTGAACCCTAGTTTACCGATGACCCAAAGGGCAGCGGGATGATCTGCGAACCAGGTGCGGCCGGGAAGCGCAAGGCCAACTCTGCATTCACGTTGTGCAGCTCGGGCCCAAACCTGGTAACCAGCTCGTTGATCTGCTCCATACCCGGATAGGTGTTGAGCGTGCCGATCAACGTCGTGGCGTTCTTCAAGCAGTCGGCGTTGCACATCAGCGTGGGCAGCGGCTTGTCGTTCACGGCCAGGGCCAGACCGTCATTCTCACTGCGCATCGAGATGTGTTGCACACCGCGATCGGTCAGCAATTTGACGAAGCCCGGATCGAGCTTGAGGCCGTAGAGGTCGTATCCTGTGAGCGCCTCCAGGTCTTGGGCCGAGATGCCGGCGATGGATGGCACGCCGTTGGCGTCATAGTTCACCACCACGCGCACCGCTACCGCGCCTGTGCTTTCGGTGTTGTCGGCAGCCATCGGCGCAGCCGGATCGCGCAAGGGAATCTCCGCGCCGCTGTGGGGGATGCGCACGACGAGGTTCAGGCCGAGGCGGCGCGCCAACGGCAGGAACTTCTGCACCAGCGGAATGTAGCCCGCAAAAGCCGGGTCAATGAATGCGCCGCCCACGTTGCCGGCCACATCGCCCAGGTTGGTGACGGCTTCGTCGTTCAAGCCCACGTGCGGCAGTTGCTTGCCGTTGGCATAGATGAACATGCCATCGCCGTTGAAGGCAAGTTCGACATGCTGCGTGTCCGTGCTTTTCAGCCAGTTCAGGTAGTCGGCAGGTACCGCGAACTGCGACAGATCCACTGCGCCGCCAGACAGCGAACTGACTGTCTCAGGCGTAATGCCGGCGATCGAGGGCTTGCCTTGATCGTCAATGTCCACGACCACGCGAGGAAGCGCGACGTAGAAGTCGCTGTTTTCCTGGTCGGCCACTGCGGCCGGCTGCGATGCAGCGCAGGCCGACAGCAATATTGCGAGCACGGGTATCACATACGTAACGCGTTTTGCAATTTTCATGAGCTGTTCCCTCCGATTGTGTTGTTGAGTTTCGCCCACCGCTGAACATCGCGGTTATGGGCCCTAGTTTTACACAGTCCGTGCAAATTTGGCAAATGGCACTTTGTACCCGGCCAAGTGCCCGCCCGGACGGTGTGACTATACGCGCAAATTAGGCAAACAATGGGGCCATTGCCTGCTGCGCCACCTGCGCCTCCATCACCTCGTCGCTCGGCCGGAAGTCGTAGGCTTCGGCCACATCCAGCACTGTGGGCAGGATGTGGATATCTCCCACCGTGTTCAGAAAAACACCCGGCTGGCCGAGCACCCAGTGCACAGCGCGAGCAATCTCGGCCTTATCTGTGAGCGGTCTGTACCATGTTGCAGCGGTGTGTGGGTCATCGCCCCACGGACGCTGGGTAATGGACTTGATCGTCTGCACCGCCACGTTACGTGATTGGCAAAGTTGCAGTAATCGCTCGAAGTCGTCGGCATATTGCGGGTTCTGCATCAATACAAAGCTGTATGGCAGCAGCACCGAATCGAAGTCGAACCGCTCCAAGCTTCGATAGTGCGTGGCGGCGATACCGATGCCGTGACCCGTCACGCCGATGAAACGCACCAGACCTTGCTCACGCGCCTCGATGCACGCCTCCAGCGCGCCGCCTGGGCCAAGGGCAACGTCCCATTCCTCCGGCTGGGCCAGATTGTGCAGTTGGATGAGGTCAACGCTATCCACCTGCAGGCGTTCGAGCGACTGATGAATCTGCGCTTTGGCCTTGGCGTATGTGCGCTCACCGGTCTTGGTGGCCAGGAAGACCTGCTTGCGCAATTGCTTCATCCACGGCCCCAGGCGCAGCTCCGACTCTCCGTAGCTGGCCGCCGTGTCAATGTGATTGATGCCGTGGCCCAGGATCAATTCCATCGTGCGGTCAGCTTCTTCCTGCGTGACCTTGCTCAGCGCTGCCGCGCCAAATATCACGCGGGTGCTGATGTGGCCGGTGCGCCCGAACGGTTGCGTCGCAATCATCTCAACTCTCCTTTCACAACCAGCCATTTATCACGGCTCGTTGTGCATAAATTGTGTGTGACCAATGTTAAATCCTGATGGTCGCGGATCGGCCGGATTCAGCCGCTTCGATTGCCCCGAACACCATGGCCAGGCTCTTGATGTTGTCGGTGCAAATCGTCTCCGGCGTACCGCCCTCGCGCACACAGCGCACGAATTGTTGAATCAGGCTGGCGTGGCCTTCGTTCAAGCCCGCCGTGTCAAGCTCGGGCAAGGCTAGATCGCGCTGCTTGCGCATGAATCCTTCGGCTTCGTCAGGCGTCTGCGCGCGGAAGCCATCGCCGCCGTCCCAGGTCGCGCTGCCGTTTGCGCCGACGAAGCGCCAGTCGCACTCCCAACTCGTGTTCAGCCCCTCGGCGCACCAACTGCCGCGATAGGTGAACACGATGCCGTCGCCGAGTTCAAACACCGCGATGGCCGATGCGTCGCGGTCATACCACGACCCGCGCGGGTTCCATTCCTTGCAGAAGTGCACGGCCACCGGGTCGGCGCTGGTGAGGAAGCGTGCCTGGTCGAAGGTGTGAATGGCCATGTCGAGCAGCAACACATGCGCCATGCGGTCGCGAAAGCCGCCAAAGTGCGCACCGATGTAGAAGTCGCAATTCACCGTCGTCAGGTCGCCAATGACGCCCGAGCGCACAAACTCGCGCACACGCCGGATGGGTGTGTTGTAGCGCCGGTTCTGGATGACGGCGTAGAGCTTGCCCGCGCGCTGGGCCGCCTCAACCATGCGCCGCGCATCGTCCATTGACGTTGCCAGCGGCTTCTCACCCAAGACGTGGCAGCCGTGACGCAGCGCGGTCAGCGTCGTCGCTGTGTGCGCCTCGGGTATGGTCACGTCGAACACGATGTCGGGCTGCGTCGCCTTGAGCATCACTTCAAGGTCGTTGCCGACCTGCGTATTGTTCAGGCCAAACTCGGCCTGCCGCGCGCGTGCGGCGTCCTCAAACACGTCCACCAGGCCGACGATGCGCACGTCCTCCATGGCCGTCGCCGTCTTGAGCCAGGCGCGGCTCATGCTGCCGCAACCCACGAGCACAACGTTGAGTTTGTCCATGTTTTGATTGCTTTATTGAGCGATTGAGTGATCGGGCCATTGAGTCAATCGCCCGATCACTAAATAAATACATCCGTGAGCGCCTGCTTCATCTCGACGATCGGCGCATCCTGCCCCGTCCAAATCGTGAATGCAATCGCGCCTTGATATACCAACATGCCCAGGCCGTCGAGCGTCCGCGCGCCCTTGGCCGCTGCCTCGATCAGGAACCGGGTGCGGGGTGGATTAGGGATCACATCGCACACCAGCATGCCGCCGCGAATCGTGTCCATCGCCACACCCGGCTTGTCACCCACACCCGGATACAGCCCGACGTTCGTGGCGTTGACCAGGATATCGGTGTCCGCTGGCACGCTGTAATCGCCCAGCCACCACGTGAACTCGGCCTGGGCAGGTGTCTTGTCGTTGAGCAGTTGCGCCAGCGCCTCGCCGCGCTGGGTGGTGCGGTTGACAATGGTGAGGTGGCTCGCGCCGGCTAACGCGAGCTCGACCGCCATCGCCCGCGCCGCGCCGCCTGCGCCCAGGAAGACCACGCGCTTGCCGGCAGGATCTAACTTCGCGTCGAACTTGAGCGATGTCAGAAAGCCCTTGCCGTCGGTGTTGGTGCCAATCAGATCATCGCCATCGCGCACGACCGTGTTGACCGCGCCGATGGTCGCCGCCTCGGGCGTGATCTTGTCCAGGTATTGCAGCACCTCAACCTTGTGCGGGATGGTCAGATTGATGCCGCGAAAGTTCATTGCCCGCATGCCTCGCATGGCGTCGGCCAGGCCTTCGGGCGCCACGCGAAAGTTCTGATAGCGCCAGTTCAAGTCTTTCGCCTTGAACGCCGCATCGAACATCAAGATGGTCGGGTTCTCATCCACCGGGTCGCCGAACACACCGACAAGTTGATGACGGTAATTGTCTGAAGCCATGCAAAAATTGATCCACGAAGGACACGAACTTCACGAATAAGAGTCTTCGTGAACTTCGTGTCCTTCGTGGTTACAGATCATCGGCCGTAGGCAGCGGCCACGCCGCCGTCCACGGTCAGCATCGCGCCGGTGGTCTTGAGCGCCCGGTCACTTGCGAAGAACAGCACGCCCTCGGCGATGTCCTCGGGGAAGACGTTGACCTTGAGCGTGGTGCGCGCGGCGTAATACGCATCCAACTCCTCCGGCTTGATGCCGTAGTTCTTGGCCCGCTCCTCGCGCCAACTGCTGTTCCAGATATTCGAGCCTTGCAGCACGGCATCGGGCAGCACGCTGTTGACGCGGATGCCGCTGGCGCCTCCTTCCTCGGCCAGGCAGCGCGCCAGATGCAGTTCGGCTGCCTTGGCTGCGCTGTAGGCGGCCGCATTCTTGCCGGCATACACGCTGTTCTTGCTGCATATGAAGATCACCGAGCCGCCGCGCGCCTGTTGTTTGAGGGCGCGGAAGGCCTCGCGGGCGACGAGAAAGTAGCCCTTGGCGAGGATGTCCATGTTGCGGTTCCAATCGGCCAGCGTGGTGTCCTCAATCGGCGCGCTGGTGGCGATGCCGGCGTTGTTGACCACGATGTCCACGCCGCCATACTCGCGCAGGGCCGACTTGAACGCCGCCGCCACGTCGTCTTCGCTAGTCACATTGCACGCCACGCCCACGGCGCGCTTGAGCCCATGCGCCTTGACAATGTCCTCGGCCACTTGCTTCGCCCCGTCCAGGTTGATGTCGGCGATGACGACGTGCGCGCCCTCCTGCGCCAGGCGCTTGGCGATGGCGCGGCCGATGCCGCTGGCCCCGCCGGTGACGAAGGCCACGCGCCCGGCCAGCTCGCGATCCGGTGGACGCAGCGTCAGCTTGTATAGCTCGAGTGGCCAGTATTCGATGTTGAACGACTCTTGCGCGTCGAGCGAGGTGAATTGATCCACGCGGGTGCACAGCTCCATCACGGCGATGGCGCGGTGATAGAGCTGGCGCGACACGTCGGCCTGCGTCGCGTCGCGGCCGGTGTTGAACATGCCCAGCCCCGGCACCAGGATCACCCGCGGCGACGGGTCGGCCATTTTTACGTTTGAGTCGGTGTTGAAGGTGTTGAAGTAGCCGGTGTAGCGGGTGATGTAATCCGCCACGCCGGCCTTGAGCGCCAATTTGAGCTGCTCCACGTCCTGGCCGTCCCACTCCACGAACAGCGGCACGCGCTTGGTGTGCACCAGATGGTCGGGGCAGGCCGCGCCCACCTGGGACAACTCTTTCGCGTCGGGCCGATTGAGGAACTTGAGCACGTCTTCGCCGTCGTCGTAGGTCACGATGGCCTTGCGCTGCGCCGTGACGGCCCCGCGCAGGGTCGGCATGATCTCGGCCACAACCGATTCGCGCGAGCCTTTGGACACGTTCTGCGCCAGCTTCTCGATCAGCGCGTTGGCCTTGGCCAGGCCGAAGGTGCGCTTGGTGGCTTCCTTCAGCGCGTCTTCGGCGCGTTGAATGTGGGCGATGGCGTTGGCGTAACTGGTCTTGGCGTCGCCGGCCCAGGTGATGAGGCCGTGCTTGCCCATGACCACGCACGTCGCCTCGGGATGTTCGCGCAACAGTAATCCGATCTGTTTGCTCAGCGCAAAACCCGGCCGGATGTAGGGCACCCACACCATGTCGTTACCGAACACCTCGCGCGCCGCTGCCTCGCCGCGCGCCGCGCAGGCCAGGGCAATGATCGCGTCGGGGTGGGTGTGATCCACATGCGCGCCGGGCGTGAACGCGTGCAGCAGCGTCTCGATGGATTGGCGCGGCCGATTCGGCTCGAACTGGCAGCGGTTGAGATAAGCCACCATCTCTTCATCGCTCATCGCGGGGTAATCCAGTAAGGGCATCACCTCATCCAGCTTGAGGCCGGCGAAGTCCTTGCCGGTGCAGTTGGCCAGGTCGCTGCCGCTGCCCTTCACCCATAGCACGTTGACGGGCTTGCCGGTGTGATCGGTCTCGACCGATTTGACCGATGTGTTGCCGCCGAAGATGTTGACCACGCTGCGGTCGGCAGCCAGCAGGCGCGAGCGATAGGCGAGCAGGTCGAGCGGGCTGAGACCCGCGGCGTCTTTGTCGTTCCACAGATTCTTTGGCATGATGGGTCAGTTGTGAGTGGTGAGGTTTGAATTGTGAGTTCGGGATTTGGAACTTACAACTCAAACCTCAAAGCTCAAAATTCAAGAGTGAGTGTATCGCGCTTTGGAAGGCGCGCTGGCCGCCGTGCGAGGGATGACGGGCGTAGGTGGCGCGGGTGCCCATCTTGCACAGCGCTCGTTCGGCCACGCGCCCGACGGCGATGACGCGCTTAGGCCGCAGCCAGTCGAGAAACAGCGCCAGAACCCCCATCCCCACACGAATCTCGGCGGCCGTGGGCAGGCGGTTGCTCAGCGGTTGGCCGGGTTGGTGCGGATGCCAGGGGAAGACGTTCCACAGGATCACATCGTCGCGCTGGCCGAGGGTCTGCCAAACACAGCGCGCCGAGCGCTCATCGAAGTTGCCGCGCAGGCTGCTGATGCGATAGCGCGGATCGTCTCTTTCGCGCAGTTGCGCTTCGCAGGTGAAGGGGATGCCGGTGAAGCGGCAGCCCGCGTAGCCCGCCGCCTCGCCGATCAGCGCGATGTGGGCGTGCCGATGTTCGTCCAGATACCGCGTGAGGTTGGTGCGGCGAATGGCAGCGGCTCCGGGACGGTCGAGCGCCGGATCGCAGTCGCGTTCAGCATAGGGATTGCAGACGCTGGGCAAAGCTGCGCCCATGAGTGCAGCCAACAGCGCTGAGCTACGACGCGAGGGGTTCATGGCACGCCGAGTATCCAGCCCTCGATGGCGGCGACGGTACGCTCACGCTCGGTGAGCGCCGGGTTCAAGTAGGTGTCCAGCACTTGGCTGCGGGCGGCTGCTTGCAGCCATGCGGCGACGACATACGCATCCTGCTGATCGGGCGTGCGGCCCTCCGGTGGCAGCGCGGCCCGCCACAAACTCGGATACACCTCGGCGACCAGCGAGCGGCCCTCCGGCGCATCCCAGCCATCGAACGGCCAGAAGTGCACGCGCGGACCAAGCTGTTGGCGGAGGTAGCGCAGCCACGGCAAGCCGGAATGGGTGGATTTGGCGACCGAGCCTTGCACATCGAAGTGAAAGACAGACTTGGCCGCGCCAGCGCGAACCTCGCACAGCCGCCGCCAGCGCCGATAGCCCATGCGCGCCGCGCTGTTGCCATCAATGCCGTCGCGCACGAAGTCTACATAGGTATGGTCCTGATCGGTTGGCCAATGGCGTTGAAAGTCGTCGAGGAAGGCGGGCCAGTCCAACGGCAGTTTGTACTTCTGAAAATACTTGAGCGGGAAGGAGAAGCCGTGGTCAATGCCGACCAGCGCCGGTGGGCCGTCGCGCAGTTGCGCGACCAGCCATTCGGCGATGCCGCGGCGCGTCCAATATTTGCGCGGGCTGGGCGGCGGAAGTATTTCCACCGGCGGCGCATCGCCCTCGGCCAGATACATGCGCAGGCCGGGCAAACTTGATGTGGGGGTCTGCGCGCCGGAGTAGTCTATGCCGATGGCGCGGGGGAAATCAGGCGTCACGACGGCACTATAGCAAGGGCGCAGCCAGTGGGTGCTCTTGGTTTCTGGGATTGGGCAACGTCACCAACGGCTTGGACTCCTTGGCGCTACTCAAAATCGCCCTCAATCAACGGCGCAATCAAGCGCTCATCCACCGCACCGCCATGAAACTCGGCGAAGCGTTCGCGGCTGCCAAACCAGTCGAGCACTTCGCCGCGCTGCAATTGGGTCGGCTGGCCCGACATGAACGCCGAATAGGACGACCACGGCCAATCGCGCCAGTCGTTCACAAAGCCGTGCTTTTGCGGGTTGAAGTGAATGTAGAAGATCAGGTTTGTGAAGTGAGTGTCACTCGTCACCTCGATGCGCGCGAAGTGCTCTTGGAACAGCTTGCCAGTGCGGTTGTAGCCTTTGTTGATGGCTTTGGCGTAGGTGCCGAACAGCGATTGGAAAGCGGCGTGGATTGAGGCGTCTGAGGAGCCCGACTCCTGATGCTTTACACGAATCAACAAGTGGAAGTGGTTACGCAGCAGGCAATACGCGAACGCATCAGCGATCGGGGAGACGTATTTGGTGTATAGCTGCAGGAAGTAGGTGTAGTTGCGTTCTTCGAGGAAGATGTTCTCGCGGTTGTTGCCACGATTGAGCACGTGGTAATAGCGGCCTGGCAGCATCGCTACCCCGCGACGGATGTTTCTCATTTTGGTTTTTAGGAGTCGGACTCCTGAGCACCCCACACGCGGGCGAGGGCGGCCTGGATCTTCTTCTCCATGCGCGCGATCAACTCGCGGTTGTCACATTTAGGAGTCGGACTCCTTCAAGGAGTCCGACTCCTGAGCGCCCCACACGCGGACGAGCGCCGCCTGAATCTCCTTCTTCATGCGCACGATCAACTCGCGGTTGGCATTGACCAGTGCCTGCTCGGTGTCGGTATTTTAGGAGTCGGACTCCTTCAAGGAGTCCGACTCCTGCGACTCGCCCCACACGCGGGCGAGGGCGGCCTGAATCTTCTTCTCCATGCGGGCGATCAGCTCGCGGTTGGCGCTGACCAGCGCTCGCTCGGTGTCGGTATTTTAGGAGTCGGACTCCTGAGCACCCCACACGCGGGCGAGGGTGGCCTGAATCTTCTTCTCTATAGGGGCGATCAGCTCGCGGTTGGCATTCACCAGTGCCTGCTCGGCTTCGATCTCGGCGACGATGGCGCGCTGGGTGTCGAGGTTTGGGAGGGAGATTTTTGCAGCGAGGACTTCTCCAATGCTAATACGCGGCAGTTGGGCACGTGTGGTTGATCTGCCTGATTAGCTTAGGAATGAGTCGCTACGAAGAAAGGTCGCAACGAACTTTGGTTCTGCGCGCTTCTTGTTCACTTCGAATGCAAACTGGTCAACAGAGCTACATCCATCAAATTCCGCGATCCACTGGAAAGGGTGACGAAGCGGCAGTTCTGCGATTTCGCGTACTTGCGGGCCTGTTCTTTGCCCACGAGGGGATTCTTGTCCTCGGCCTTGGCCTCCAGCACGATCAGCGGGAAGCTACGCGGGTCGAGCAACAGGAAATCAACGAAGCCGCGCTCGGCCCGCTCGAAGTTCTCGCCCATCGCGTCGAGGTCGGCTGACTTGACGGCGACTGCCGGCTCGAGTCGAATGTTGGCGGGGCCGTTTTCGTCGCCGAAGAAACGCCATCCGGCCGCTTCGAGCAGCTTGTTGATCTTGATTCGAGCCGTGGCTTCCTTCACGCCGCACCTCGCGCGGCGAAGGCTTCGGATGTGACGATGATGTTCATGGTGCAGGCCGTACCAGTATGTGAGCGCGGTCATGCGCCCGCTGCTACTTCAGTCGCGCTGCTGCACAATATCCGCAGAAACCGGCGGCAGGCTCAGCCATCTTTGGCGCGTTCCTCGACCAGTTCAGTGATTGCATCGCGCTCTGGCGCGAATTTTCGGCCCGCACCGAGCATCTGGCGAGCCAGTTCGCGATAGCTCAGCGTCTTCTCCGAATCTCGCTGATCGAACGCGGCCAAATCTTCCATATCCTCCTGCAATTCATGCAGAACAGCTTCGTTGATGAGATCGGACATGCTGCGTCTGACGCTGGCCGCCTTGACGCGCAGCGCTCGATGCAGTTCCGGTCGCAGGTAAACCGTTGTGCGAACTAGACGAGCGCTCATGGCAATGCGCTAATCCCCCTCCGGATACCCGCCGCCGCCCTCGCTCACGCCGCGCTCGGCGGCGATCTTTGCCTCGTAGCCGCACTTGACCAGCGCCTCAATCGGGTCGGGGTGCAGGCCCATCTCCTCGCGCACCTGGGCCAGCAACGGCCGCACGTCGGTCTCGAAGGCATCTGTCACCACACGGTGCGCGCCGAGCACATCGTGCTGAGCCTGCTTCTCGCGCAGGCAGGCGCGATCCACGATCAGTGCCTTGGCATAGGCGCTCTGAATGTTGAGCACCGAGTGCACCATCGCCTCAATCTTCGGCTCAATGCCGTGGCTTTGGTCAATCATGTAGGCCACATCCTTCGCCGCGTCGCCCGCCGCCACCAGCTCGTTGTAGATCAGGAACATCTCCAGCGGGTTGACCGTTCCGACGATCAAGTCGTCGTCGCCATACTTGCGGTTATTGAAATGAAAGCCGCCCAGCTTGCCATCGTCGAGCAGCGTGGCCACGATGTGCTCGATGTTCACGCCCTGGGCGTGGTGGCCGAGGTCAACCAGCACCTGCGCTTGCGGGCCGAGCTTGAGGCACACGGCATAGGCTTGTCCCCAATCCGACAGGTCGGTGTGATAGAAGGTCGGCTCGTAGAACTTGTACTCGATCAGCATGCGCATGTGGTGGGGCAGGGCGGCATACACATCCTTGAAGAAGGCGATCATGCGATGCCGCCGCTCGACGAATGACTCCTGTCCGGCGTAGTTGGTGCCGTCGCCGTACCACAGGCTCAGCGCGTTCGAGCCGACCGCCTTGGCGATCTCGATGCATTCCAGGTGGTGATCGAGCGCCTTCTTGCGTATCTCCGCATCGCGGTTGGTGATGCTGCCGAACTTGTAGCGGTCGGCCTGAAACGTATTCGTGTTGATCGCCCCGATGGCCACGCCCTGCCCGGCGGCGTATTCGGCCAGGTCGTCCCAGTCCTTCACCTTGTCCCAGGGGATATGCACGGCGACGGTGGGGCACACCCCGGTGATCTTGTTGACGAAGCCGGCGTCGGCCAGCTTCTCGTAGATGTTGCGGGCTGCGCCGGGCCAGGCATAGGTCTTGAAGCGCGTGCCGGTGTTGGCGAAGCCCCACGAGGGCAGCTCAATCTTCTGCGCCCTGAGTTGCGCTTTCACAGCTTCGACGTCAATGCCCTTCGATGCGAGTTGGTCGGCGAGGATTTGGTATGTAGCCATGTTTGTTAGATGTTGGTTGTTGGTTATTGGTTGATGCCCGTTAACCAACAGCCAACAACCAATAACCAATATCTCAATCCAGGTGAAACACTTCTTCCAGCACGATAAAGCTTTGGTCGGCGTGCTGGCCGCTCAGGCTCTCGAAGAACGGGGCCATCTCGGTTTGCCAGCGCGCATTCACGTCCTTCTTGGACATGCCGTCGAGCGCAGCCTGAAAATCCGTCGTCTCGACGTAGAAGAACAGCGTGCCGTCTTGCGTCATGTAGATGGAGTAGTTGTGCCAGCCCGTTTCGCGCAAGGCGGCCAACATGTCCGGCCACACTTCCTTGTGCCGGCGCTTGTATTCATCAATCATCTCGGGTTTGACTTTGAGCATGAAGCCAACGCGTTGCATGGTGCTCCTATGTTTACACCACGAAGACACAAAGACACGATGGATTGCTTGTCTCGTTTGTGCCTTCGTGTCTTCGTGGTGAATTGATCTGACGAATTTAGTTCAGTCTGTTGGGGCGCGCAACAGGCGGATGGGCACGCCGCCCACAAACGCGCCTGGCGGCACATCGCGGTTGACCAGGCTCATGGCGCTGACGGTCGCGCCCTTGCCGATGATGACACCCGGCAGGATGGTGCAATTCGCGCCGATGGTCGCGTCGCGGCAGATGCGCACCGGCCCGCGCCGCCACTCGTGCCGCATGAACTCGTGCGCCAGGATCGTGGTGTTGTAGCCCACGGTTGCGTCGTCCTCAATCGTGATGTCCTGCGGGAAGAAGATGTCGAGCACCACGCCCAGACCGACGGCGGCGTGGGGCGCGATGTGTGCGCCGGTCCAACGCAGCAACATGCGCTTGATGCCAAATGTCGGCGCGACCTTCGAAGCATAGATGCATAGTGCATTGAACGTCACGCGCAACGTGCCGCCGGTGAGCTTGGGGAAGTACCACAACGAGGCGCGTTCGCCAGATGAGGGAAAGGTCTGGCAGCGCGCCTTGCGTGTCTCGGTGGATGGGAGTTCCATGCGAACGTGATCGTACCTCTGAAAACATCGTCGGCAAAAAGTGTTGTGGCGCAAGATGACTTGTGTATAATCTTCGACGTTCAAGCCGAAGTGGCGAAATTGGCAGACGCGCTGTGTTCAGGGCGCAGTGAGCTTACGCTCGTCAGGGTTCAAGTCCCTGCTTCGGCATACGACAACCAGCAGACATGGCTCAAACAACCGCCACTCATCGGTTCGAACAAGCCTCGTCACCCTCGACCGCGAATCGTCTGCTGGTTTGGTTTTCAATTGGTGCGTTGCTCCTCTCGCTTCCGCTTCTGTTCAATGTCGTTACGCGCCTGCAATCCGAGTCTCGAATGCAGGCAGAAGTGGACCGCATCAGCCAGCAGGTAAGCGCATCGGAAGCCAGGCTTGCGGGCCTGCGCAATGCGCTCGACTATGCTAAGAGCGATGCATACGTCGAGCAGTGGGCGCGCGCGCGCGCCCGTTGGGGCCGCGACGGTGAAGTCGTCGTCGTGCCGCCAGCATCTGGGGATGCTTCCCGACTGTGGTGGGAAGACTTCCTCAAGTGACGCAGACTCGCTTGGATCTTAGGCATCGCGTCAGCAACATACTCTAGGAGGATCAATCATGTTTGGACGAGACAAAAATGCGTCGCAACAACAGCAACAAGCGCCCTCACAGCCGAGCCAGGTGAACGCGCAAAGCACGGCGACGATCAACATCCCCATGACGGCTGTTACAACGCCGAAGATCGAAACGGTGATTGGACCGAATTGCCGCCTGACGGGCACACTGCAAAGCGATGGCGGCATCCGCGTCGAAGGCATCTTTGAAGGCACGCTCCAGACCACCGGCAACCTGGTCGTGGCCGAGTCGGCCAAGGTCATCGCCGAGGTGCAGGCTTACAACGTCACCGTGTCGGGTCAGGTGAAGGGCAACATCACCGCTAACAAGGTGGAGATCACCGAGAGCGGCAAGGTGTGGGGCGACCTGAACGTGAACAGCATGCTGTTGCACGAAGGCGCGTATCTGCGCGGCAGCACCAACATGGCCGGCGACGTCGAACCGCCTGCGTTCGAGCCGCCGCGCATCGCTGCGCCCAGGCCCGTGGCCGTCCTCGAAGAGGCCGATTCAAACTAGACCAACCCTCGCCACCTCCGAGGCATCTGCATCCGACGCCTCGGAGGTCTCTTGTACGACTACGACTACGACTACGACTACGACTACGACTACGACATGCTCACCGAAGCTGAGGTCGAGCGCATCGCACTGCTGGGCCGGCTGGCATTGACCGGCGAAGAGAAGGCGCGTTACGCCCGGCAACTGTCGGCCGTGCTCGACTACGCCGCTCAACTCGCCAATCTCGATGTCGAGGGCATCCCACCGACGGCAACGGTCATCCCCATCCGCAGCGTGATGCGCGAGGGCGATGCGGTGTTTGGCAGCTTGCCCAGGGCAGAGGCATTGGCCAACGCGCCGAGCACTGATGGCGCGAGTTTTGTTGTGCAGGCGACGCTCGACAATGACTGACACATCGCTCTCGCTCACCATTCGCGCTGCTCGGGAGAAACTTCGCGCCAGGGAGATGTCGTCGGTCGAGTTGACCCGCGCCTTCCTGGATCGCATTCACGCCCTCAACCCGAGCCTCAACGCCTACATCACCATCATGGATGATGAGGCATTGGCGATGGCGCACGCGGCCGACGAACGCATCGCGCGCGGCGACGACACGCCACTGTTGGGCGTGCCGATTGCCATCAAAGACTTGTTCTCGACCCGGGGCGTGCGCACCACCGGCGGCTCCAAAATCCTCGGCAACTACGCGCCGGTGTGGGATGCCACATGCGTGGCCAGGTTGCGGGCGCAAGGCGCGGTGTTTCTGGGCAAGCTCAACTGCGACGAGTTTGGCATGGGCTCGTCTACCGAGAACAGCGCCTATGGCGTGACGCGCAACCCATGGGACGAGACGCGTGTGCCGGGCGGCTCGTCGGGCGGATCGAGTGCGGCTGTGGCGGCCGGTCTGTGTTGTGCCGCGTTGGCGACCGACACCGGCGGCAGCATTCGCCAGCCTGCGGCCATGTGCGGCGTCACCGGCCTGAAGAACTCATACGGGCGCATCTCGCGCTATGGGCTGTTCGCGTTTGGCTCATCGCTCGACACCGTGGGTGCCATCACGCACGACGCCCGCGATGCAGCCATCATGCTCGCAGCCATGGAAGGTTGCGACCCACAGGACGCAACGTCGGTGGATGTAGCTCCGATTCGCGCAGACCTCTCAGGTCTTCAAGACCTGCGAGGTCTAAAGGTCGGTGTGCCGAAAGAGTATTTCATTGACGGCATGCAGCCCGAAGTTGAGCAGCGCGTGCGCGAGGCAATTGCGCAGTTGCAGGCCCTGGGCGCAGAAGTGCGCGACGTCAGCCTGCCCAACACGTCACTCGGCCTGCCGGTGTATTACCTGATCGCGCCGGCCGAAGTGAGCGCCAACATGGCCCGCTTCGACGGTGTGAAATATGGGCTGCGCGTCCAGGGCGAAGACCTGATTGACACGTATATGAAGACGCGCGGCGCGGGCTTTGGCGCGGAGGTCAAGCGGCGCATCATGCTCGGCACGTATGCGCTGAGCGCAGGCTATTACGACGCCTATTACATTCGCGCGCAAAAGGTGCGCACGTTGATCAAGCGCGATTACGAGCACGCCTTTGAGACCGTGGATGTCATCGCCGCGCCAGTCACACCCACGACTGCGTTCAAGATCGGCGAGAAGGCAGACGACCCGATCAAGATGTATCTCGAAGATGTGTTCACGCTGCCGGTCAGTCTGGCCGGCATCTGCGGCATCAGCATTCCGTGCGGCTTCGATCAAAACAACCTGCCAGTCGGCTTGCAACTGATCGGCCCGGCGTTTGGGGAACAACGCCTGCTGGATGTGGCGCAGACGTATCAAGCCACGACCGACCATCATCTAAAGAAGCCATCGCTTTCGTTGTCACTATGAACGTCATCATCCCACTCGCTGGATTCGGCACCCGCCTGCGCCCGCAAACTTACTCCAAGCCCAAGCCGCTCGTCGGCGTGGCTGGCAAGCCCGTGCTGGGCCACATCCTCGACAAAGTCGTGCATGAATCGAAGGTGGACGACGTGGTGTTCATCGTCGGCTACCTGGGCGAGCAGATTGAGCAATACGTGGGTGGTGCATATCCGGATTTGCACGGCCACTACGTGACGCAGCAGGAGTTGAACGGCCAGGCCCCGGCCATCCTGCTGGCAAAGGAGTATGTGAGCGGGCCGACGTTCATCGTGTTCGTAGATACGCTGGCCGATGCCGACCTGCACGCATTGGAGGGCGAAGCGTGTGACGGGGTGATCTACGTCAAGGAAGTGGAAGACCCGCGCCGCTTTGGCGTGGCCAAGATCGGCGGTGATGGCTTCATTACCCAATTCGTCGAGAAGCCGGCCACGATGGACAACCGCCTGGCCGTGATCGGCATGTACTACGTCAAAGATGCCGCCAAGCTGATGGCCGCGTGCGAAGAATTGATCCGGCGCGGGGCCAAGACGAAGAACGAATATTTTCTAGCCGACGCGTTCAACATCATGATCGAGCACGGTGCAAAGCTGCGCACGCAAGAGGTGAGCGTGTGGCTGGATTGCGGCACGTCGCAGGCGGTGCTCGACACGAATCGCTATCTGCTTGGGCATGGCCACGACAACAGCGCCGAATGGAAGAACGGTCAGTGCGTCGTCGTGCCGCCGGTGTATATCCATCCCACCGCAACCGTGGAGCGCAGCGTCATTGGCCCCAACGCCAGCATTGGCGAAAGCTGCTGCATCGTGAGCAGCGTGGTGCGCGAGAGCATCGTCGAAGCCGGCGCTGAGGTGGTGGATCACGTGTTGGCCAACTCGCTCATCGGCCGCGACGCAGTACTGCACGGCCGGCCGCGCCGATTCAACGTCGGTGACAACAGCGTGGTCGGGTTCGATGAAGAATGAGCGTCTGCATCAGCGCATCGAGACACAACGCCTGATTCTGCGGCCGCTATCGCTCGATGACGCGGCCGATTTGCACCCAGCGTTCGCCGACCCAGAGACGATGCGCTTTTGGCACACGCCGCCGCACCGCGACGCCGGAGCAACGCGGACGGAATTGCGAGCGATGCTCGGCCCTGAGCGCGCGAACTATTGGGCAATCGCGCTTAAGGGTGACGAACGGGCCGTCGGCTATCTCGGCTATCTGGGCAACGAAGGCGCACCTGGCTTCGGTTATCTGCTGCGGCGCGACCTGTGGCGTCAGGGCTATGGTGCCGAGGCGGTGCGCGCCGCCTTGACGCATGGCTTCACGGTGCTCAGCTACGACCGCACGGAGCTGTGGATCCACGAGAACAACGTAGCATCGCAGCGGCTGGCGATCAAAGTTGGCTTTGCACAGCGCGGCGAATTCCGCATCAAATGGGGGCACTTCGCAAGTTCACACGTCATGCGCGTATTCGGCTTGTTTGCGCGCGATTGGCCGGGCGCGCAGCAGCCGCTGCACACGCCGCGCGTCGCATTTGATCGCGTCGAGCCGATCCTGACTGTGCCGAATGTGCAGGCGGCGGCCGAGTTCTACCGCGACAGACTGGGCTTTGCCATCGAATTTCTGTGGGGCAACCCACCCACGCACGCCGGTGTGGCGCGCGGCGAGTGGACCTATCCTTCCGTGCGCATCCAGCTCAGCCAGGGCGAGGCAGGGCGGCCGGCGGGAACGCTGTTTATCTTCGTCGGCCCTGGGATCGAGTCTTTGCATGACGACTATCGCGCCAGAGGTGTGGAAATAGTCAGCCCGCTCGAACGCAAGCCGTGGGGTATGCGCGAATTCACCGCCCGCGATTTGAACGGTTATCATCTGCGCTTCGGCACACCGAGTTAGGACGCGGATTCGTTGTAATCCGCATCCGCGTTAATCTCTAAAATCCGCGTCCAATCACTATGCGTAACTTCATCTCTCACCGCGTCGCGTCCGTCCCGCCATCCGGCATTCGCCGCTTCTTCGACATCGCTGCCACCATGCCCGATGTCATCTCGCTTGGCATCGGCGAGCCTGACTTCGTCACGCCCGAACCGATTCTGCGCGAGGGCCTGGCATCACTGCAACGCGGCGAGACCGGCTACACCTCCAACTCCGGCACGATCGAACTGCGCACGGGGCTGAGCGAACATCTGCTCAAGCTCTACGGCGTGGAATACAACCCGGAGACGGAATTGCTGATCACCGTCGGCGTGAGCGAGGCCATGTATCTGGCGCTGACCGCGGTCATTGACCCTGGCGACGAGGTGATTGTGCCGCAGCCGTGCTTCGTGGCCTACGCGCCCGAAGTGGTGTTCGCCGGCGGAGTGCCCGTGCCTATCGCTACGCAGGTCGAGAACGAGTTTCAAGTCACCGGCGAGGAGATCGCCGCCAAGATCACCGACAAGACCAAGGCGATTCTGATCGGCTACCCCAACAACCCGACCGGCGCGGTGATGAGCCGCGAGCGCCTGCGCGAGATCGCCCGGCTGGCCGAGAAGCACGACCTGCTGGTCATCAGTGACGAGATTTACGACCGGCTGGTGTATGGCATCGAGCACACCTGCTTCTCTGCGCTGCCGGGGATGAAAGAGCGCACGATTCTGCTCGGCGGGTTCTCCAAGGACTACGCCATGACTGGCTGGCGCATCGGCTATGTGGCCGCGCCGGCTGAGGTGCTGGCGGCCACGCGCAAGGTGCACCAATACACCATCATGTCGGCCCCCACGACCGGCCAAGCGGCCGCGCTGGTCGCGCTCAAGCATGGCGAAGAGCATGTGCAGAAGATGGTGGCCGAATACGACCGCCGCCGCAAACTGATCGTCAGCGGTTGCAACGCGTTGGGGCTGGATTGCTTCGAGCCGCGCGGCGCGTTCTACGCTTTCCCGTCCATCGCCAAGACCGGCATGACTGACGACGAGTTTGCGGAGAAGCTGCTGGCCGAGGAGCAAGTGGCCGTCATCCCCGGCAACGCCTTCGGCGCGGGCGGCAATGGCTTTGTGCGCATGGCCTACGCCCAGAGCTACGAGAAGATCGAGCAGGCTTTGGAGCGCATGCGCCGCTTCATGCAGCGCTATGGGTAACGTATGAAAACCTCGCGGGTCTCATTGCACGTGCGCTAGAGCAGCGATGCCTTTCTCGACCCGCGAGGTTTGTGTCACGTACTACGACTTCGCCCACTTGATGGTCATGTCCTCGCGCCCGGCCATCGCCTGCTTCAGTAAGGCGAGCAGCGCTGCGTCCGCGCCGTCATCGGCCAGCATGTCCATCGTGTCGGCGCTGATGTAGTAGTCGCGGTCCTCGCTGGACTCCTCTTCCATCTGGCCTTCGAGGAACGCCAGTTGCGCCTCGCTGATCTCGCCGATGAGCTGGTTGTTGTCCGCGTCAAAGAGTTGGATTGCCATGTGTACCGCTAACCTCCGCCGCCGATTGTAGTAGGACTGAACTCAAACGCTTCGTGCACCTGGGCATCGCCGCGGTCTTTGCCCAGCAACACGATGAGGTGCGAACTGGCGCGTGAGCAGGCCACGTAGAGCAGGCGCGGCAATTCCAACGCCCAATCCTTCATCCACGATGAGTCCACGTTGGTCAGGATGACGACCGGGCTTTCCAGCCCCTTGAAGCCGTGCACCGATGAGCAGTAGACCGCATCGGCGCGCCTGGCGGGATCGTCGGTCAGGCGCGGGCGCATCGCGTTGGCGTGCTTCATCAACCAATCCAACCGCGCGCCGGCCAGCACAGTGATGTGCTCGGGCGGCACATGCTCGACGGTGATCAAGCGGTCGAGGGCGCGTTGCACGTCCGGCGCGAACGGCCGCTTGCCCTCGCACAAGATCACTTCGGGCGCGACGCCCTCCGGCCCATCCGACGAGGGCTGAGTCTGGCCGCGATAGAAGCGCATCACCTGCTGATGAATGCGGCGCGTGCTGCGGCAGTTGGTGCTCAGCTCGAACGGCTCGCCAGCGATAGGCCACTTTTGTGAGCGGGCATAGAGCGTCTGGTTGTCGTCGTAGAAGATGTAGAGGATACCGTCGTCGGGGTCACGCAAGGTCATCTGCAGCGGCACCCACCAATCGTCGGCGAAGTCCTGGCCTTCATCCACGATGAGCGCGTCGAAGCGCGGGCCGAGCTTGTCAGCAGCCAGCAATAGCGCCTCGGGCAACTGGCGGTCGTAGAAAGCCTGCTCGTCATCGCCCTTGTGCGGCAGCACACCGGCCTCCTCGGCCAGTTTGGCGCACAGGTCGTGAAAGGTGAGCACGGTCAAGTTGGCGCGTCCACCCAGTTTGGCCTGCAAGTCGGCGGCCAGGCGTTTGTTGAAACAGGTGAGCAGCACCCGCATGCCGCTGGCTGCCAAGCGCGTCGCCTTCTCGACCGCGATCAGTGTCTTGCCCGATCCAGCGCAACCGACGATCCTGGCCCGCCGCTGGCGGTTGAGCATGTTGAGGATGCCAAACTGTTGCTCGGTGAGCGTGATCAACTGGCGTTGCCACAGCGCGATCTCGCCCCACAGGGCCGGGCGCAGTTCGCGCGGCGCCCCCAGCAACCGCATCACGGCGTCCATGCCCTCGCGGCCCAGCGGCGTGCACTCCCAGTATGCGAGCGTGCCCAGCACCCAGCGGCGCACATCGGGCAGCTCGGCCCGATCGAGCACGATCTGGCGCGGCTTATCCGGCCCAAGCGAAGCGGGGCCCGCGACCACATCGGGGAAGGCCACGGCGTGGCCGAGCGTGATGCGCGAGCGACGGCGCGGCGTGGCGCAGGTGTTCGCGCAGGGCATATTTGCTGTCCTTGGCCTGCTCAAACGGATTGTGAATGGAGTTGACGCGCCCGCCGCGGCTGGTGCTCGTCCACGCGCCGGTGTGGGGGTTCCAGGAGATGACGCCGCCCTTGACCTCGACCACGAGCAGGCCGCGCTGGGGATGGGCGATGACGAAGTCGGCCTCGCCATCGCGCGGGCGGCCCTGGCCGTCCACCCCTTGCCAGGCCACGCTGTGGAAGACGACGAAGTCGTCATCGAGCGCATCGCGCAGGGCGTCGTAGAGCGCGCGCTCGGCGTCGCTCTGGGTCGCCGGCGCGATGGGCGTGGGGATCATGTGGGGCATGCGCAGTCAAACCTCCTACCAAGAGATTAGTCGCACGAGTGCACGCTGTGTGCACTGTTTTGGCTACACTCCGACTATCCACACAGAGAGGGGGCAAGTATGTCGCAGCAGCAACAATTGGTGCGCATCTTTGAGATTGACCGGCAGGTGCGCGCTGGGCGCTTCCCAAATGCTCAAAGCTTGGCTGAGCGTCTGGAAGTAAGCAGGCGCGTGATCTACAAGGATCGCGCGTACATGATTGACCAACTCCACGCGCCGCTGGCCACCGACCGCCAACGCGGCGGGTGGTTCTACACCGACTCAGCCTACACGCTGCCCAACATCATGGCGACGCAAGGTGAGCTTTTTGCCTTCTTTCTCAGCGTCGAAGTGGCCCAGCGCTACATGGGCACGGCATTTCAGGAACCCTTGCTATCGGTGCTGGATAAGCTGGCCAAGACCATGACCGGCGACATCTCGGTAGACCTTGAAACACTACGCCAGCACTATTCGTTCGTGCCGCCGCCGCTGATGGAAACCAACCCTCAGCACCTTATGACCCTCCATCAAGCCATCCGTGCCAACCGTCTCGTCACGCTCGGTTACCACGCCAACACAACCAACGCCTTCACCGAACGTGTCATCGAGCCGTATCACCTGCACAACCTCAAGGGTGATTGGTACCTGCTGGCCCACGACGTGGCCAAGCACGGACAGCGCACCTTTCACGTCGGACGCATCCGCTCCTGTCGCCAAGCGCCAGACACATTCGCCCGCCGTGCAAGTATCTCCATCCCCGAGTGGCTAAAGGAGCTGATGTCAGGACACATTTAGGGAGCAGGTGCAGTCGGGGCGCGAGCGTCCAAAATCTGGTCTGTGAAAACAACAGATTCGACTGCACCAGTGGAAGAGTATATTCGCGAAGCGTTGCCGTGG